>CEUI01005445.1_pt1 | contig 14260 bp, 10 predicted proteins | sample 531411 | NCBI WGS metagenome assembly CEUI01 (sample SAMEA2622841, study PRJEB7988) | marine metagenome | isolation source: saline water (ENVO:00002010), including
GGTGCGTCGTTATCACTACTAGCACTTCCTGAATAAAAATCATCCATTCCTCTTAATATATATGCGTCTAGACTCTCTCCTTCTTCAGGAGGATAATTAGCGAAAGTAACGGTAAAATTTCTACCTAATGTTTTAAATGTATTATTTGGAGTTCCAGAAGAACCAGACCATCGTGCTACATCTATATTATAATTAACTATACAATCTTGAGTATCAGTACCTGTAGCTTGGTAAGATGTAAATGTTGCAGCTTCACTAGTTGCTGAATAAGAACCAATTCGTGGAACTGTATCCATTTCATCTAGATAGAAACTTATTTCTATTTCAGGTAAATTTAACCTATAATCTCCTCTATTTGGTAGTTCGTCACCTGTAGATGTACTTAAAGCGTGGTCTATAGGTATAGGATAAGGTATATTTTTCATTCCTACACATGAATATTGATTTGAAAATTCATCTTTTTTACCAAAATAAGTTTCCACACTATCAGAATCTTGGTTAGCTGTGGAAAATTGCCATAAATGGTACATATGCAATGATTGACCACCTGTATGAAACTTCTCACTACTTAATCCTAGTGTAGAACGTGTAACAGGAGTACCTGTATTATCACCAGCACCATAAAAAGTACTAATGTCAGGTGTTGTATATATCAGACCTTGGTCAAATATAGTAGTGTTGGAAGTGGGTTCAACAGCTTCTTCGGAGGTAGATAAGTCTTCGGTGTTTTGATATTCTACTAAAGGTCTTATATTATCAAACTGGAAATAAGGTACTATAACTCTTACTCCTGATTCATCGCCTGAAGTTCCTCTCAAGTCAAGCTTTGGTTTCCATAAATCCTCAGGTTTTGCAGCATTAACAGGTGCTAACATAACATATTGAGATTTATCATGTGTTTTTGTTGTAGTATATTGGCTGTTTGTATAATGAACATAATAACTTCCGTCACTTCTTTGTCGTATACTAGGTATCCTGACAGTATGAGTTTCGGTTGTAGTATAAGTTCCCTTTTCTCCACTTAAATCACTAGCAAAAAATTTCTTAAGAATGTCTAAATTTGTTCTATCAGGGTCTCCTAAAATAGATGTACTATAAGAAGCAGACTTAAGACTAGTTCCATTAGCTTGATGGGATAATAAATCAGCCCAATGTTCACTACTTACATAAGGGTCTGAACGCATTACAGCAGTAGAACCATCATTACCTAATACTTTAATAGTTCCTAAGGTTTTATCTGCACCATCAAAATTCTCTTCGTAAGTATATTGTTCTGGATTATTATATGCTGCGAAAACAGCTAATTTATTGGCGTTAGTACCTGCTGCCATTCCTCCTTCAGTATAAGTAAGGCCATCTTTCATTTTGTATACCTTAGCATTAGGTACTCCTCCAGTTTCTGTTAAATCTACTGATTTTCCATATAAAATTAGGTTTCCTCCCTTTATTGTAGACATTCCTACCTTAGGGGCGCTAGCTACTTGACCTGATATAAGCCACGCATTTACATTCAACCCTCCTTCTAGTGCAATCTCTGTATTAGATTGTCCATATGCTACATCTGGAAAATGAGGTGATGTTTTTATAACTGAAGATGCTCCTATAGTTGATTTTCTGTAAAAAGTATTATCTTCTATTTGTATACTTACCATTCTATACCACTCCTGCGTAACTATCTATTGATATTTTACTGTTTTTAGATACCGAATTAGCGCTTACTATAGTTCCTACTGTCATGACAGAAGCTCCTCCGCCTCCATTAGTAGCACCTCGGTCTCTCCAATCGTTTAACATACTTCGGGTTCTCCTAGTATTTAAGTCTTTGTTTGAGACTATACGTCCTGAAGTGGAAGGTATAAAGATTTCTGGACCTAATTCTCCTACTAATAATGGTCCTCCACGATTCATTCCTCCACCTGCTGCCATTCTTCCATATGCTGAAATTGGCCCTCCTGACGCAGCCAATACAGCTTGGTCTCCACCGGGCGTACCGTAATTTGCTCCTGAACTTCCTTCTGCCTCCATAAATGGAAGTAAATTTAAACCATACACTAAACCATCTCTAAAAGCATCGGTCCAAGTAGCGTCTCCACCCGGGGCATTTACGTTAACTGTTTTACCCGGCCTGTTTGCTGCTTGTTGGGCTTCCCATATACTATTATCCATATATGCAGGACCCATCTCACCATAATAAGCAGTTCCAACTTCTCCTCCACCTTGTACTGCTGTAAATGAACCAACGCCAGCAACAATATTATAAGCATAATCTTGCCCGTTTATGGTAACAGTATTTGTCCCTGCTCCTCCATGAGTTGCGTAATCTACGCCAGCTATTGCCATATCTTTAACAACAGTAACAACGAAATCCCATGCTTGTACCATAGCACTAACCAACATTCCAGCCAAATCAACAAAGAACTCTATACTCTTTGATAGAGCATTACTCCAATCTATATCGACTTCAGGGTTTACCCAGTCTTTCCAAAACTGTACGAAACTCTCAAAATGAGAGCCGGGTCCTAAACTACCTGCAAACCATTTACCTATTTCTACACCTATATCAACAAAGAATCCTAATAATTTAGCACCCAACTGTACAAATGTCCCTAAGAAAGCACCTATTTCTTGCATAGTTCTGATTAAAATCATTCTAGATTCCATACCAGTAACATCACCAAGCCAACCACCAAACGCTTCTCTAGCATTTTGTATAGATACAATAAGAGGTTCGAGTCCTACCCATAATGTACTAATAAGTTCTTTAAATCCTACTGATAAACCTGATACTATATTACTCCAATCTGTTGTAGTAGAAGCTGCTATACCTAATGTAGCAACAGCTGCTACTGCTAACGCTTGCCAACTAAACAATACTTTCGCTAAACCTGCTAATACACCTTTAGCTTTTCCAATGGATAAAGCCCATAAATCGGTAGCTACTTGAGCTCCTTCTCCACTAGCTACTGCTATTGTATAATATTTTATACTAGATATAACATGTTTTAAAACCCCTGTAAGTGATGACATTCCCATCTTGAGTAAATCTACACTAGTAGAGAATATCTTAGTGTAAGGTATAGCCTCTAGACCTAATATTCTACTATAAATCCTGAATGATATATAAAGTTTTAATACATCTGGTCCTAACATTTGAATTACTTTCAAAACTGCCATTAAAGGAGCAAAGAATGCCTTTAACATTGAAATATTGAAGAACCCTGCTTCACTAAACTCTTCTATTATACTGACTAATTTTTGAGTAGCCTTAGTGAAAAGTTCTATTCCTTTAATAGCTATATCACGTAAAGTTAATGAGAACTCTGTTAATTGATATGTACCATCTTGCATTTCTTTCATAAAAACACCTTTCAATGTTTCTAAGAATTCTACAATGGCTTTATGAAAACCGTTGATATAGTCGGTTCCCTCAAAAGCTGCATCTCTCATGGTAAAAATAGCTATAACGTTATTTTTTATTATTTGAACTTGAGCATTGATAGCATCATTCTGCTCTCTGACCATTTTATCTAATTCCCCACCAGCATTAGTAGTATCTTCTACAGCCTGAGCAAACTCATCAGCATTCTGTACTAAATGGATAAATGCAGTTGCACCACGAACATTTAAGTCTTGAATTAAACTAGTTAATAATTCTGTATTTTTAACAGCATCATCACCAATTATCTCTGCATATTCTTTAGCTATTACAGTTAATTGCTTCATAGTTCCATCCATATTAAGGATTTCAAGACCTACTTTTCTAAAGGCAGCTGCATTATCATCTGACTTTTCAGCAAATTCAGACAATGCTTGACGTAAACCACGACCTGCAATACCTGCTTCTAAAGCCCTATTAGTCAAGACTTGTAAAGCACCTAATAGTTGGTCTAAACTTTGCCCTGTCGCAGTAAAGAAAGGCAAAGCGAACTTAATAGCGCTTGTTAAATCTTGATATTCAATTAAAGACTTCTGGATAGCATGAGCAAACTTGTCAGTGACCTCTGCGGCTTGGGACATGGGTAAGCCGAAACCGAAGAGGGTCTGAGCAGTCAACTTAGATATAGTATTGTGGTCTCCTTGAACAGCCATAGATAATTTTAAAGTTTCAGGTAATACAGATATAGCTTCATTAGCAGTTATACCAGCTGACGCAAGCTGATAAAGACCAGTAGCACCGTTTTGCATACTCATACCAAATTCTTGACCAAATTGAGTAATTAATTCTCCTGTATCATATAATTCACTACGTGTTAATTGGAAAACAGAGTTAGCGTTGAGAAGTTCTTGTTCGAATTCTCTTAATTCACTAGTTAGTCCTTCTAATTGCCAAAAGAAGGCTGCTAGTGCTGATATTGTTTCACGAATATTATTTATGAATTCGTGTTTAAATAAATATATAATTTGTTGGGTTTCTTGTATAACTCTTTCAGTTTCTTGAGCTAATTGATGTTCAGCATCTGCTAATTCTTTAGTAGCCTCTGTTAGTTCCTTTTGTGCTTGTCTTCTCCATTCTTCTAAATCAGCTAATTCTCTATTATCTTTCTTTAACATGTCATTTCTAACACGGTCTATTTCAGTTAATTCTTTAGCTTGATTAGTAATATCGTCTAAAAAGTCAACAGCTTCATCTGGAGACATATCTCCCATAGGGCCGGGGCCGAGGCCAGTCATCCCGGGGGGTTTTCCAGATATTGGTCCATCAAGGAGGGACATAGGATTAGGAGTCCATTGGGGGTCCCCGCCTAAAGCATACGTCCAGTGACCATTTGGATGAGACTCTGGTGTAGGGCGCATCATAGGTAAATTCATCATTGACGGCTTGGCAGAAGATGGAGCAACTGCATCTGCTATTTTCTTTACTTCCTTTTCTACTCCTTCATCTTTAGTTTTTAAAGTTCCATCCCTTTTGTCCACCATTTTATACCAGCTAAATTCTTCTCCTCTTTTAACTGGTTGTGGTATTCTATTTCTTAATCCATAATCTTCTTCTACCCAATCCGAAGGAAAACGACTTCCAGTGTCAAGTACAAAACCACCACGTGGTCCTAAGCCACCATCATCTACTCTAAAAAGTCCACTTGGTAATTTTTTCTGTTCTCCTAAAACAAAATCTTCACCTAAAGGTCTATCTCCTCCTCCACGGCCACCCAAATGCATACCACCAGCACCATGAACGGGACGTCCTCCACCCATAGCATTAACTAATTCTTTAAAGTCTTTAGCCTGAGTTTTCATCGCTTGAGAGCGAGCTTTCATATTATTAAGAATTACCTTTCTCTCTTCTTTTCCTAAAGATATAAAGTTCTCTACCATTCTTTGATATTGTTTGGCAGCACTCATATCTTTATTCATACCAGCAAATAGACGCGGAGCTGCTGCTGGTTGTACTCTAGATACGTAATTTTTAAAATCAGTTATGCTTTTTTTAGTTTTAAAAGCACTTTGGTCAAACATTGCTTGAGTTTGACGTATAGAAGTCTTAGCTTGATTCCTGATGCTATTATCTTGTTCTTTTTGTAATTGTTGGATAGCTTTATTAGCTCTTTTTAAATCTTGTTTTGCTAAACGAAGTCTATCTGAAGCGGCTTTGGTCTGTTCTTGGTTGAGTTTCTTATATACGCCGCCTGTAAATTTAGCAAGTATGCTGCCAGCCTGCGTCAATGCACGCGGAGAAGGCATAGCTAAGCCTATAGCTACCCTAGCAGCAAATACTTGTCCTGCGAAACCCATGTTTATAATAATCCGTCAAATGATTGTTTTGGTCTTTCCTTTCCTAACATGTCATCGAATTTTCTTCGCGTCTCTAAATATCTATGCCATGTCGTTCTCACTTGAGGCTTTTTCTTAGATAGTTGACTTATTTCTTCATCAGAATAACCATCCATCGCATGAAATGCCATGTATTCATTATAAGCAGCGAGAAGCCCTTCGGCTTCGTAGCGCGGCATCTGTTTTATTTCGGACCAGCTAAGTCCGAGTTCTTTCATCAAAGGGATGTATAAAAGCACCGCTTCGGGCGCGTTTATCATCCGCTGGTAAAATTTTCAGATGTTGCTTGTTCCACTCCTAAAATTGCGTTAGATATTTGATATCTAAGCGTTGTTGGTAGTTTTGACCAGTTTTCCATATTCAAAACTTCCCCATCAGGGTTCTTTTCATTAGCTTTAGCTATCATTTTTGATACTCTTTCATTACCTATTTCTTGGTAGAATGCTAATTTCTCTTCTTCGGAATCAAAAACTTTATCAAAAACGTTCTTTGGTTCCTCTTCTTCTGTTAACTCACAAAATTGAAATAAAAATTTCTTTCCTCTGTAATTAACACTTCCTTCTTGCACGGTATCTGTCAAAGATACCAAATCTTCAATTGTCCACATTTCTGTTTTCGTCATTTAAATCACCTTTTTTATAGTTAAGAAAGTATGGGGCTCAAGCCCCACACTTAATTTTGTTGCCTAAGCTTATAGTGAGCCTGTTGGTGTTATACCCATAACAGAAGCAGTTGCTATAACTGGTTCCACATAAGACATAAACTCTAAAGTTTCATCAGATGTACCATCTACATTATTTGAAACACTGTGTGATTGTATGCAGCAGTTTCTTAATGTAAAAACATCAGAACCATCCTTTAGTTTAACCCAAATTCTGTATCCATAATCTTGGAAAGGTTCTACACCGGGAGTATGGAAAGCATTATTAGCTGTGCTAACTCCAAATCTACCGTCATTAAACCATTCATCCCAAGAAGCATCTTGTTTCTTTCGAGTTAAAGATAAAGTAGTTTCTTTCTTTATCTCTACTTTAGTAACTCCACGGAATCCAAGGTATGAAGTATCTTCATCCATAGCACCGATACTTAAATCGACACCAGATAATTGTTCTACTCTAGAATTTTCAGTATTTGGATTAGTTCGTGTTTGTGCTAACATATCGTAATCTGTAGTAGGGGTGGTTGCGCTTGTGAAAACCCAAGCACTTCCTGTTGTCGTAGGCTTCCATTGTACAGTAGCTGCGTCTGTTTCGGTACCAATATATACCTTTACATCTCGTCCTAAAAAGTATGTCATTAGAACATCCCCGCTGCTGTCTGTTCAATATTAAATGGCGCAGTTCCTGCCAAATTAGTTTCTTGTACTGGAGCTACAGAACTTGTAAATTCCATAGTTTCCTCTGCCGTTCCATCGGGATTAATACTTACTGAATGACCAGTTATTGCAGCATTTCTTACTGTAAAAACTTGACCATATGTAGCATCATTATCTCCTGTTCTTAGTCTCACATGCACTCTATACCCATAAACGATTTTACTATTATCTGAAACTACTTGAGTTGGAAATGTGGAGCCTGCTCCTATATCACCAGAACTATCTGTTGACCCACTGGCTAATCCAAATCTTGCTCCCATACGGGCAGCCAAAGTTGCATCACTTCCTTCAAAATCAGCTGTCAAACATGGGCCATTAAAAATGACTTCCCATATTGGGTCTGATTTTTTACGGGTTAGTGAAACAGTAGTTTCTTTTCTACCGCTTGGTACTTTTTGAGTGGCTATATGACCAAAAAAGGGACCGATGTCTTCGTCACTTGCTGTTATAGACAGGTCACACCCTGTCAAATCTGATACGCGTCCGCCTGAAACCGCAGCTTGGTTCACAATTGATGGGGCAAACAGCAATGCTGCTGTGTGGTCATCATCAACAACCGAAACTTGTTCCATTGCAGCGTCTGTCATGCCTATTGCATTGTTATCAGCGCCGGTGGCTTCTGTCGTAATATATACATCTACATCTCTACCTAGGTAATATACCATTTTTTCACCTTCTATCTTTGTCTAGACAACATTACACTACACTAGAACTATATTAGCTCGTTGCAGTATATAAAGCTTATGCTTGCTATTATATAAGTCCTGCCTCTTGTAAATGTCTCATAGCAGTATCTATTAAGTGTTCCCTTCTCTTTTCTAAATCATCTTCCAATTTACCATTTCTCCATAAAATTCTTAATACTGGGGCACCGGTCTGTCCACCTAGTCTATCTCTTCCCATTATTTCCCGTCTACCACTTATTTCATCTTTTTTCCTCTTTTTGATGATTTCTCTAATTTGAGGTTTAATACCTTTTACAACTGTCGGATATACAGACCCTTTAGAATGAATATAATAATCTTCCTTCGTACTGTCAACAAAAGGAGTAAATGCAAACCCCTCCATCGCTCCAGATTGTCGATTAGTAAAACCGCCTGAATTACCTATACCTTTATGGTCAGGCCATACAAACCCACTTCTAATACCAAAAGTGTTTCCACCTGCAAAAGCACCATCATCAGGTTTTTGAGCTAAAACTTTAGATAAATCTTGAACTACATTAGCTCCTACAGCGGCTTTCCAACTTTTAGTTAAATCGTCTGCTCCTTTTGTCATTTTATCATAGAAAGCTTTAAATTCTTGTGATACTGCACTTGAACTTAACTGTGCTTCTATTTGGTCTTGAAACGATTTAGCCATATCAGCAGATGTCATAGTGGATACAAAATTAATATTGGTTTGGAAAGCATCTCCTGTTTTTTGGGTAAGTAGTAATTGAGCACCTATTGATTCAAAACTTCCATAGAACATTTGCATTTCTCTACCTATAAACTGCCTATAATCTTGAGCAGCTCGTTGAAAGGTTCTTTGGCTTAGATGACCATTCATCTGTAAATCTCTTTGCATCCATGTATCTAAGGCAACTTGGTCTGCTGTTTCAAATATACCTAAATTATAAACTTTATTTTGAATATCTTTTAATTCTACTCCTTGTGCAGTTTTTTGGAAATCTCCAAATATATGAACTCCTACTAAAGAATATTTGGGACTCTTTATTTCAGGATATTTAATTTTAACAGGTACAATATAGAAGTAACCACTATTTTCTTCACCATCTAACCCTCTAGCTACATTGGTATTATATGCTCGATATAATCTGTCTATTACTTGCGCAGAAAAACTAGTTAAAGATTCATGGTCTTTGGAAGTTATACCAGACCTCATTTCGTTCCACATTTCTTGTGTGAGTGTGACAGGGCTATCTAACATAAACTCATTTCCCCCTTGTAATTGAGTGTCCATCATTTCTTGTTCTATCTTTTTCATTTCTCTAAAAGTTAAATTCTCATTAGCTACTCTTTGTATAAATGATTCAACACTTCCTAAAATCATATCCATTTCTTTTTGTAAATCTTGTTGAACTGTGTCTTTCTGAACTTGATATATGCGGTCTTGTTTACCTATCTTTTGAAATAACTTTTTACCGCCTAAATTAGTTTCTTCCATTCCTACTATTTTTTTATAATCTTCTATACCAAACTCATCTCTAAAACGTTGTGTGAGATATGAAAGTGTCTGAGCGTCTTGTTCTGAATAATGTCCTATATCAAACCCTTTTGTACTGAACCCTCCTGTTTGTTCATCGGTAATATTATGAGATTGTAGTATTTTTTGCATCTCTCTAATTTCTTTAGCTAAAAAGGCAGATTCATTAGTCAAACCTTTATTATTCATTAAAAATTGAACCATTCCTTGAGTTCTAATTTCTCCTAGAGATTCTCCTCCTTCGATAACCTTTTCGTCAGCTCCTTCGGGTATTTTTAATTTTATTATAGTTTCTAATTCTTTTGCTAAAGCTACAGCTCTTTTGCCAGCACTAGATGCTGTTGCTCCTTTTCCTGCTACTTGCATATCTGATGCTACGGCAGGTAAATTTTTATCTAAAGGTGATAATTTTCCAGATAAACCTGTTTGTTCTAATATCTCACGAGCTATACTATATGCAGCTACATTACTTAATGGGCCATTGTCTGGTAATCCTCCCCAATCTTTATCTGCACTTTTTCCCCATGATGTTATTCCTGACCCTTCGGGTTGAAATTGAAAAAATCCTTTCTTTTGTTTTACAGCATTACTTGCAGCTTCTGACTTAATGTGCATATTGTAAGTCTGAGTAAGTGGTATATATGGTTTATAACCTGTATATACTGTACGAAAAACATCTCCATATGTTTGAAGTTCTTTATCGCTACTACCCCAAGGAACAAAATCATAATCCTCGGCTTTATCTCCAACTACCACTATTAACTCCTTTTGTTAAGGAATACTATAACCATACTCGTAGTAGCGGCCCATGTTTCTAAATCAGGGTTGTAATTAACTTCTCTAAATCCTGTGTGGTATCTTGAAGTTACTTCAGTGGAGGGGGTTGCTCCTACAAAATCACAATCCATTAAAACATTAGCACAATTTAACATTAAATAATTAATTAATCTTCTTTGTTTATATGGAGTACCACTAACACTAATAGAACTATTTATATCACAAGCTACATGAATATTAAAAGCAATTCCATATATCTCTCCGGTAGTTCCCTCTAATTTTTGTCCCAAGAACTGTTCTTCTATACCATTAGCTACCATCTCTACCACTATGCATGGGTATTCTACATCTTCCGTTTCTGGAAACTGACCAAATACTTTAACATCACTACTACTCCATGCAGTACCTCCGTCATAAGTACCAGTTCTTAAATTATCTATCAAAACACGTTCTATATTATTAAGATGGTCAGGCATAAGACCTCCTTCGTGAGTCTCTCTTACCACGCGTTCTTACACAATTAAATATCATAAATTCATGGTTTATTTCTTTCAAAGAATGAACTGACCATGTAATTGATTTATAATATTCTATACCTCTAACCATAACTGTGTTACCACTAGCTGCTCCTGATACTTCTAGTTCAAAGTCTCTAAAATCAGCTTCATAATCGTAACTAGCTCCAGAAGTAGCAGTAACTGCATAACGAGTTCCTGCATTATAAATTGAAGTTCCACTAGCGACGGTACCTACGACCCATGGAACATCCACTGTTAACCAACTTCCTGTAGGTATGCTTAATGTAGCAGGGGTATATGTAGCACTATAAGCGCTATTTTGCGTTGCTCCATTATAGCTCTTTATACTAGAGAGCTTTATATTGCTTGCTCCACTACTCTTTATCTGAAAGCGTAATCTATCTGCTTCTAGTGTATTCTTAGCAGAAGTAGTATAATGAAATGTACCATTATAATCAGTGCCTAATGTAGCTGTAATAGTTTGCCCATCAGAAGCAAATGTAACGTCAGCACTACCTGAAGTCCAACCTGATGTGCCTGATGTAGGGACTGTGTATATAACTCGTTGTTTATCTATGAATTTATCCCAACCTTCTATCTCGTTAAAGTTAGTGTTATTATCTTGATTAAAATTAGGCATACCTTTAATGGTCTGTATATTAGGAGTATAAACTCTAGCAGCCCCGATTATGTTTACACCTGCTTTTTCGAGCTGATAGTCTGCTGTTAGGGCAGGGCGTATTAGAGCTGGTAACTGAGGTAATAAAATCTCTGCTGTAGATACTACTGCATTTTCTACTCCATAATTATCTTTTCCGTAAATAGTAGGTCTATGATAAACCACTTTACGACTTTGATTAGAGCGATGAGCTAATTGTCTTAAAACACGGCCCATATTAATAGAACCCGGCTTAACTCCTTGATTACTAAGCATTGTATTGTACTCCCCTCACACGGGGATACATAGTCTTGGTTGCATCCACACCTGTGACGTTTTTGTTCCAGTTGACGTCTCCAATATTTGGATTGGCGTTATAGGTGGTGGTTTTAATACTCAAACCAAGTTTCATTAATAAGGATTGTTGTGCTAACGTTTCCCATACTTCATAATCACTTGTATCATAATAAACTTGGAGGTCACCAATAGTAATTCTGTCTACTCCTACTCCATTCTGAGCAAGACAAGAAAGATAACAAGTATAATACATAACTGCGTTATCATATGTATTATTGTCATTAAGGGTATAAGTAAGTCCTGTATTTTCATTAAACCATTCTGCGGCTATATTAGCTAAAATATCCATTGTATCATTATCAAGTTCTTCAGCTTCAATGCCCGCTAACAAACGAACTCTATTACGAAATGTCGTGTTCCATGATATACTTACTGGCATTACATCATCCCCATTGCACCTACTCCACCAGCAGCAGAGACTAAAACAGCCAGCCACTTTTGAAGAGATGACTTTATGTCGTTCTCCCACTGTTCATGGTGAGATAAGTGATTGGTGAAAAGAGTTTCGAACTTATCCATTCGATTGAATACAGTTTTTATACGTTCATCCATACGAATAAGAAGTTCGTCACGTTCTTGCACCTTCATATATAGTTTACTCCCAGTCTCATATTTAAAGCTTTCTCTCTAAGATGCTGGACATTGACTAGATAAATCTAGAATCCAAGCGTTACTATCAACGCACAATATACGTGCTACCTTATAATTAGGTACTGTATCACTGTTAGAAGTGTTCAGTGTTATAAGACCTGTACCTGCTCCATTAATGTCTCCACCTGACCCAGCTTTTATTTTCACTACACCGGGTGTTCCTCCAGCAAAAGAAGGAGCAGATACACATTGAGCTACTATTGTATATTCATCTCCTACAGAATGACTTGTAGGCATTGTGATTGTGCAAGTGGCAAGACCCGGGTCTTGACCATCTGCTGTAGCTTTGTAGTGGGAATAAGAATCAGATATAGTGAAAGCGCCCGTAACATCATTTTTAATAGTTTTTTGAACTGCAAGGGTAGCACCTGTAACTGTTAAAGTACTTGAAATCGAAGCAGCACCAGACAATTGTGTACTTCCAACTACGTCTAATTTATATTGAGGATTAGCAGTACCTATACCTACATCACCATCACTAGCTATATTTAATCTGTTAGTATTATCTGTTTTAAGATGCATTATATCATTGGTGTGGTCATATAATATTGCACCTTCCGCAGAAGTACCATCACTAAATATTAAACCTCCATATTTATCAGCTGGAGTTAATATTTCAATATATGTATTATCATTTCCTTCTACTATCTGTTTAGATAAAGCGTGCCCTGTAAACCCTGATGCTGCACTATAAATGTGTAATTTAGTGGCAGGTGCAGTTGTACCTATGCCTACTCTCTGATTAGCCCCGTCAAATCTAACATATTCGGTTCCTCCTCTAAAATTAAAAAATTGAAGGTTACCACCAGATTGGTCTGCCTCATCAGGTTCAAATAGAATTGCATCTGCTGAATTAATGTGTAAATTATCTCCACCATATAGATACATACTTGAAGCAGAAGTTATTTTAGCACCATTAGTGCCTGTTTCTGTAACAGCTAAATGTTCATTAGCTGATTGGTCTAAGAATCTAACACCGGGAGTTCCTCCAACTAAAGCTAATGCATCAGTACCACTTACTACCAGAGCAAAGTTATCGTTCCAACCAAAACCTTCTAATCGCTGAGATGATGAGTTGCCATCACGGAATCTAAATCCTCCTTCTACGTGTAGTTTCTGTTGAGGTGAAGTTGTGCCTATACCTACATTACCACCACCAGCAATAGCTACTCTATTAGTTCCAGCTTCTTGGATAGATAATTTTCCTCCACCGTGTCCTGAACCGTCAGCTGTAGATTGTAATTTCCAATGAGTACCACCAGTAGAAGTAGCATCAATTTTTATAGAAGCACCTGCACTATGTGAACTTTCAAATTCAGCAACTTCGTGGTCATCGTGAAGTACTTGTAATGGCATAGAAGGTGTGGTTGTGCCTATGCCTACACCAGTTGAAGTTACATTAGCTATATTAGAATTAGCTGCCCTGATGTTTAATGTATCGGTTGAATGGGTATAAACTAATCCTCCTGCTGCATCTGCACCAGAGTCTCCCATATTAAATTGAGCATAACCATCAGTAGCAGAGCGTAGTTGTATTCTAGAATATGCACCACTATCAGAGGATTGTACCCTTACTTCTTGTGTAGCAGCACCACTAACATCTAAAGGATAACCGGGTGCAGTTGTGCCTATACCTACTTTACCATCTGTAAGAACATTTAAGTTTGCTGCATTTGCACTAGATTGAGCACCCATAGAAAGTATTCCACCATCACTATTAATAAATTTAGTAGATGAAGGGTCTTTTATTCTTAAAGACGCAACATTATCTCCAGACTCTAGCAAAAGCATTGAATTTGTCGATGCGTGATAAATATGAACGTACTCAGAGGGATTCATTATGCCTATACCTACTTTACCATCTTGAGCGATAACCATTCTATCATCAAGAGTTGTGTCGCTATTATCTACTGTACTAAATATTAAATCTGTACCTCTAGCTCCAGC
>CEUI01007698.1_pt1 | contig 14242 bp, 15 predicted proteins | sample 531411 | NCBI WGS metagenome assembly CEUI01 (sample SAMEA2622841, study PRJEB7988) | marine metagenome | isolation source: saline water (ENVO:00002010), including
ATAGATGAAATGAGGGGTTTAATGGAAATTGACGAAATTGCTTTAGATTATCTTGGAATACCTAAAGATAGCTCTAGTACATTTTATAGGGAACGACTATGGGAGTTTTTAGTTTGCCTTGTAGAAGAAGTAGAGTTAGATGGTAATAGTATTGTCAACAGCAAAGAAATAGACTTGGAATTATTTGATTATATTGAAAATATGTTAAAGGAAAAAGTAGAAGAAAATGAATTAAAGGAGGTAAAAAAATAATGGCTATACATATAAAAGATATAAAAAAAGTAATAGAAATAATACGAGACACAAAAAAAGTCTTAAAGAAACTTGAGATATTAATACCAGTAAGTGATTTGCATAGATTGTCTGTAAAGGTTGATGATTTTTTGGACGATATTGATAATGAGACGCTATGAGACGTAAAAAAAAATAATAAAAATGTTTGACAATAATATTAAATAATGATAAGTTATAATTAATTTAGGAGATTATATGGAAAAAGATAAAGTATCTTATGTTGTAAAAGACATAGAGAAAGAAATATGGAAGAAATTTAGAGGAATATCGCTTTTAAAGGGATATAATTCAGCAGGGGAGTGTATAGTATCACTAATCAATAAATATGTCAGCAACAATGCAAAATAGTCCAATAGACATAACAAAAATATACCACGACTACACAAAAAAACTTAACGATAAGAATAGAGAAAATAGATACGAAGGAAAAGAACACTGGTACCATGCTTCTGGTGCTGGTAGTTGTTCAAGGAAACTTTATTTTGAAAGTGTTGAGAAAGCAGAGCCTACAAATCCAATGGATGAAAGAACTTACAGACTTTTAAGACTAGGTACAATGGTACATGATGACTTTGAAAAAGCACTACATGTATATAATACTAGTATATATATACAAGGTAAAAAAGAAAAAGAAAAAAAAGAAAAAGAGCTTTTCAAATTTCATACTGAGGGGGAGATTACCATTGATGAGTTGAACGTTAGAGGTTTTTATGATATTGTAGCAGAGGGCGAAGAGGTATATTTATACGATTTAAAAACATGTGCATCTTATTCTTGGAAACTTAAGTTTGGCAAAAAGCCTTATAATCCATCAATACAATATGAATTACAACTCGGAACTTATGGGCTGGCTGTTCAAGAAAAGTTTGGGAGACTTGATGGGATGTACCTGTATTATTACAATAAAGACAATTCTGAGATGAGACCTGTAAGCGTACCCTTGCTTTATGTAAGTAGAGCTTACATGTTTTGGCAGAACGTAAACGATGAACATAAACAAGGATTACCAGCGTTTAGGAAAGGTGTTTCACCTGTTCAAGATTGGCAATGTAAGTATTGTCAATTCCTAGACCATTGTAATCCACCAAGATAAGGAGAGAATATGAATAAAACAACACAAAATACATTCATGAAACTCTACAAGACAGACGTAAGAAAGTATACTGAGAGAAAAGGTCAGTATAACTATTTGTCTTGGGCGCATGCAGTAGCTGAGCTTAAAAAGGCTTGTCCTGCTGCGAGATGGGGTGTAACAAAAGCAGAGGATGGTTCGCCATTCTTTAAGACAGACTGTGGTTACTTTGTTGATGTATGGGTAGAGGTTGATGGTGTTTCACTATCACAAATCCACCCTGTACTTGACAATAGAAACCAACCAATAGTAGAGCCAAATGCTTTTCAAATTAATACTAGTTTGCAAAGAGCCTTGGCTAAGGCAATAGCACTACATGGACTTGGATTATATATCTTCGCAGGAGAAGATTTACCAGAGCCAGATGAGCTTACGCCAGAAGAAAAATCAGAGATTCTAATATTAGCTGATGAGTTAGGAAAGGATTTTGTTCTTGACTTAGATACTAAGATTCAGAACCTTGAAATTAATGCGAGTAATTATGAAGCCTGCATTGAAAGAGTAAAAAACATGAAACAAAAAAAGGAGAAAAAATAATGGCTGACGTAACTAACGTTTTTAGCGATATAACAGGAGAAAAGAGCTTTTATACTGCTGAAAAGAAAGAAAAGAAAGAGTTTGTACCAATAGTCCCTGGAGAGTATCTTTGTCATATTATTGATGTTAAAACATCCATAAGAGACGTTAAAGGTAAATACAAAGGAAGAGTATATAATTATACCGTCCAAGTTGCTCCAGAGAATAGTGAAAACAAATACACATATCAAGAGATAAATGGCGATGATATGGAGACAGATGGTAGTACCTATAAAGGATATAAATTCAGAGGAAGCGTGTGGAGATTCCTTGAACCTCAAAAAGAAGATAAATTTGAGGCTAATCCTACAGGAAACAAAGGATACTACTACTTCTGTGAGGCAATAGGTGTGGATTGTCCGAAGGAAACAAAAACGATAAACGGTAAGGAAGTAGAAGTTCAAACACTTCCGAATCTTACAAGTAACGACCTTATAGGAAAACCAGTTATAGCCATCGTAGGTGAAGGAAGACCATGGAAAGATAAAGATGGAAACGAAAAAACATTCTGGGATTGTAAGTTCGTTAAAAAATGGGAAGATGGAAAGGAGAAAGGCAATGCGTCTTCTGAAGAAATCCCATTCTAATAGAAAGGTTAATGGGGGTAAGAAAGTGTTCATAAACCTTATGTATAAACTTGGGATGAAAGCTACTGATATAGGTAACTTAGCAGGAATATCAAGAGCTACAGTTTATAGATATATAAATAAATAATAGTGATGGGGCAGACCCACAACACTCATGAAAATTCCCCAATCTGCCCCTTCCACTACAGAATTAATAAAAAAAAGGAGAAGTAATGGGAAGAGCAATACAGATGGAAAATGATTTAGAGTCTCTTATGAGAAGAGTGAGTAAATTAGAAAGCTCATTAGAATTAATACTTGATTCAATAGGGACTATAGATAAAGAGATAACTCAGCTGGAAAAAGAAAAGGAGAAAACTAGTGTCAAAACAAAAAAGAAAGAAGCCAACGATAAAGGAAATGACAACAGTTCTAAGTCGACTAATAGAAGACCTGCACATAACAAAGCAAAGGCTAGCTAGCGCTGAAGTTGTTTTAAATGAGTATATCACATGGAAAAAAGATGAACCAAAATTTAGAAAACACTTCGAAAAGCTTGTTGAAAACAGAGCTGGCAACAGTATACGTGACTACGAGCAACAAGAAGTTTCTAAGCCATAGTGAAGCTGTTAAGCAAGAAATGGTAACACAAGAAAAAAATCAAATAAAAAGGAATAAAGAAGCGATGATAATGGAAATACATGAATTAATATCCAAGGTTCTTTCTAAAAATGATTGGGGGGTGTTCTTTAAGGGTGAACCTTTGCAAGATTGTCCTGTTCAGGAGGGAGCTAAAATGTATAAAATAAATGAAGTCTCTATAGATAGACTTTATGATGCAGTTAAGCAAGCACTGAATGAAATGGAGAACACTTGGAAAAACGATTCAAAGGGAGAACAGATAGACAGCGAATCATAGATTGGTTGAAAGATGATTTAGAGTATTACAAACAAAACGTAGGTAATGAGACTGAATTTGGAACGCTAATCAATGATAAGCTTATCAAGGCTGTCGAAAGCAGAATACAATTATTAGAAAAAAAGGAAGTTTCTTATAAAAGAAAGTTCCCAGAGTTTGCCTAGAGTATAATTCTAAATATAATTAGTATCTCTTAGAAAGGTTTTTAGGAACCTTGGAGGGAGCCTCGTCTCAAATATTTACAGAAAAAGGGGAAAAATGAATATAGGAATGGAAACAGAAGACATAGTTATTGGCTCTGTTATAAAAAATCCTGACTTGTATGACAAGGTATGTGGGTATTTTGTCTTAGAGGATGTTTTTGAACAATCACGAGCATCAATGCTGTGGAAGAAAATAAAAAAAATGAGAAAAAACGGTGAACATATAGATTTAGTAACCGTTTGCAATTCACTTAATAAATCAGATATAAGTAACGGAGTAACGGCTTACTATATAACAGGCTGTACTCAAGAAACGCCAATAGATGCAACAGTAGAGATATATGCTCGTAGAGTATATGAAAAGTATCTGCTTCGTAACGTTGTATTAAAATCACATGACATATCTCAGAAAGCTAAAGATAATGCTCCTGATGTATATGAGGTTATATCAGAGGCTTATTCTCTGTTTGGAGAGTTATTATCATCTAAACCATCTAAGGTTGTTGGCATTGAAGACATAATTAATGAGACTTTAGATTCAATAGGTAAGAAGGGTCATTTAATTGAGACATCTTATACAGGTATTGATAATTTCTCTGGAGGTCTAACTAAGGGAGAAATAACTATAATTGGAGGCAGACCAGGACATGGTAAAACTACATTCATGATTAACATGCTGTCAAATGTTTTAGATAAAGGATATAAGGCTATATTTTTTAGCAGAGAACTGCCTAACTCTGAACTTTTAAAGAAGATAATATGCTTAGAGTCTGGAAATCTGTCTTATGGTATGGTCAGGCAAAGCACATTTACTGATGATGCGTTAAAGGAGATGAATAAAACCATAGAACTAATTAAAGAGAAGTATAGAGATGAAAAGTTTTTAATGTTTGATAATATAAAAGATTTCTCAGGTTCAGCAAGTGAGGTTAGAAAGTTTAAACCAGATATTATATTTGACGACTACATACAATTAGTTGCTCCTGAAGGCAAGCAATCTGAAAGAAGATTACAGATAGAACAATTAGTTAATGATTATAAATGGTTAGCCAAAGAGACACAAGCATCTGTAGTGTTGGCATCTCAATTAAATAGAGCAATAGAACATAGAGAAAAAGATGTCCCTAAATTATCTGATTTAGCAGAGAGTGGAGCAATAGAACAAGTAGCAGAGAATGTATTTTTTACTTTTTATGGTCATAAAGTAAAAGATACGATTGATAAAAACATATTAACCATATCAGCAGGGAAGGTAAGGTACGGAAGTACAGGAAGAGTTAAGCTTGGATATGATGGAGATAAATGTAAAATATATAATTCACCAGAGGAGATAATGAATGAAGAAACCTTGCCGTTTAAATAAGTATATAGGCATAGACCCTGGAAAAAGTGGAGGGTTAGTGGTAATAGATGCAAAAGGAAATGCTGAGGCTTATAAGTGTCCAGAAAAGGTTCTTGACATGTCTCTACTATTTCAAAATGTAGTAGGAAGCACTGCTCCAGATAATGTTAAACTATTAATGGAAAGAGTATGGGCAAGACCTAGTAATGCAACACGTGCTGCCTTTACATATGGTGTTAATTATGGGCAATGGCTTGGTATTGCTGCATCTCATGAGATTAAGATGTATACAGCGTTACCAAACGACTGGATTAAATGGATTGGTTGTCCAAAAGCTTTGGAAGTGAGGAAAAGAAAACATTGGCTTAAAGATAAGGCAAAAGAATTGTATCCTAATATTAAAAAGGTTACACTTGCAACATCTGATGCTATACTTATAGGTCATTATGCAAAGGAGGAGTATTTCAATGAAGAAAAGTAAAACAACGTTTGCAAAAATGGGACCAAGAGGGTTCAGAGTGAAGAAAAAAGAAGGAACATTAACTCAGAGAGAAAGATATCTGAAAAGAAAGAAGGCTCAAGAAGAATTTAAGGCTTGGTTTAAGTAATGAAGTGTAATATATGTGACTCTAAAATTGATGAAGAGGCAGGAGATATAAATGGTTATTTTGGGATGTCTCCTGTTTCATTTTGTGTTTGGTGTTTATCTTCTATAACAGATATGGTAATACAGATGCATGGATTTGATGATATAGAGAAGCTAGAGGAGAGAATAGAGGATTTAAAGAGTGAATATTAACAAAAAACTAACATTGCTAATATTATTATGGATATTTGATAAACTTATCATGCTTGTCATGTTTTTGTTTTTTAATTGATATATTTACAAGACATACTAAAAAAATTTGGCGATGTTTACAGAGAAAAAGGAGGGGTTTGGGTGCAATTAACAGAAGAATATGCCAAGGGATTTGACTTAGATTTGAAATTTGGAAAACTAGGAGAGGACTTTGTAAGAGATATGCAACTTGGCAATGAAAAAATAGAAGTAAAAACAGAAAGAGATATTTGGAAAACAACAGGTAATATAGCCATAGAAATTAGGTATAAAGGGCAACCTTCTGGCTTATCTACCACTGAATCTAACGTATGGGTACATTTATTGAGCTATAAAGGGGTCATAGAGGGAGGATTTTTGTTTAAGGTAGACTTACTTAAGGAAAAGATAAAAAAGCTCTTTAATGATGGTGAAGTTAAAATGACTATGGGGGGTGATGATAATTTAAGTCAGATGGTATTGCTACCAATAAAGGAATTATTTAGTAAGAAGTAAACCTGTTTTTTTTATCAAATGCATTAACATCTGTCCAGAATTGCCTTACTTTTTTCTTATAATCTGCTACGGTTCTTCTGACAAGATATCTTTCACTTGGTTTTAGAGAATTGAAAAATGCTTTTGTATCACGCTGTCCTTGAACACTGTTTTCGCTGAAATAAACTGGGTCAAAGGATTTTATTTTAGAAACAATAGCTTCACGAGCTTTTTTACCAGCGTGGCTCCATCCAAGTTCAGGTCTTCTTTTGTATTCTTGCATCCTGATAAAATCAAATGCTGCAATATAAGTTGATATGTATCCATCTTGTCCTTCTGCTTCACCAATCATAAATGCATGTCTAAGTTTTCTGTATATAGGAGACCTCTCATTCCCACCACCGCCTTGACCTACAAATTTATGTTTTAAATCGTTATTTTCTGCAAAAGTATCTAATGCTTTTCTTACTTTTTTATGATTTGTTAAATGTGGATTTACTCTTTTATAAAATGCTCTTTCAGCATGATTGGCTAATACGATAGAGGTCTTAATAATGTCTTCTACAGCTTGTCCTACATATTTTTCTTTGTTGTACACTGATAAAATATTGCTAGCTATTTCTGACATATTTCTATAATTAACAACTCCAAGACCATCTAAGAAGTAATCTCCTCTTCCAACTGCTGTTCCTACGTTAATAATCGTACCTAATCCTGCCCCAAATTCTGCTCTACGCCCATATTCCCACATTTTATTGATGAAATTATTCTTTTCAGTATCATCATCAAACATCTCATATACATTGCCTTGTCCTAATATCCAGTCTGATAATTGGAAAAGAGCATAACCGCCAACTAAATGGGATGCTGAATATCTTAATAAAGGCATTGGGTTGTTAAATTTTATAAGAGGGTCCATAATATTTCTCTTATAATTTGTTGTCATGTTGAAAGCGATACGATGAAATACTGTTGACCACTTGCCAAGCATAGATTTGTTCATCCATAATGGTAGATTTGCTACTCCTGTTGCTCCTTGAGTTATTTGATGACCATATTGAGCTGTTCTAAGGTTCATTTCATTCTGTAATGCTTTTATTTTTTTTGCATTCTTTAATCCAGATGGTACATTTGCTTTATCTGTTCCATATTTCCTCCCTACTGCCATCATTTCCTCTGTAAAATGAAACTGGTTTCTCATTCTATCGCTAAACGTAACTGCTTCGCCTTTAAACCAAGTAGTTTCTCTTCCTGATAATTTATTAAAGCCATCCTCAACGTAGAATAAAGATGCTGCAATAGCTCTTTTTCTATTTGCCCACTCAGTCTCAGTCATAAATCCTAAAGTACTTATTAGCTTCTTAGCACCTATTTCACGAAGAGCTGTTTGCCCTACCTCTTTTGCTCCAACCTGTAATCCTAAAGCCTCTAATTCTACATCGCCAGACAAAACTCTTTCCCATCCTTTTTTCCATGCTTCAGTTCCATATATAGATACTATAGCAGCATCACCTAAAACAACGTTCTTTGCCCCAGAGAATGGACTAGATAATCCAAACCCTGCGCTAAATTGAGATAATTCCATCATTCTTTTGCCAAAACGACTAGTAGGAGTAGCACTATGGTCTAATCCAAGCTGAACATTAAATACATCTCTTAAATATCCAGCAAATCCTCTATCTTTACTTGGTAATTCTAATTCTATTCTATCAATTAAATCTTGTAATGGTGTTGCTTTATATCCTTCTTTACCTTTTCTTGCTAATCCTAAAAATTCTGGAGTATGTTCTAATGCTGAAAGAGTATTAGCCATTCTTCTTCCATAAGCAACAACAGTACCTCCATATGAAGTATCATTAACTCTTATACCATATGCTTCTTTACCTTCTTTATTGATATATTTTTCTCCGTATTGTCCAAATAGAGTTGGGTCTTTTATCTCATAAAATTCCTCAAATTTAATTCTCTCAAATTCAAGATTTGGACTAAATATGTAATCATCAGAGAATAAGGCAGCAGCACGCTTCTTTTTCATTTCTTTTTCAAGTCTTGTTTCAACAATCTCTTTACCTTCTTTGGAAGTTTCCTTAACGGTTTCTTTGATATATGCTTCAAATCTTTTATTTAATTGATTTCGAACCTCTGCTTGTCTTTCACTATTTTTTAACATTTCAGCATCACTTAAATTTCCTTTGTTAGCCTGACTTTTAAGCTTGCTGTTCTCGCCTAATAATGTTTTATATTGCTTATCTTCCTTGCTGATTTTTTTAAATAATTCTTCTTTAGCTAAATCATTTAACATTGACCTGCCTTCACCAGTTGAATTTAAGAACTCTTTAAACTTTGGATTTCTTGAATGAGTTAAGTATCCTTTTATATATTTCTTATTAAGTTTATCCTTTAAAAATTGACCTTGTCTTTTTGTGAATGTTCCTTTTGCAACATTCCTGTCAATAACTTCATCTTTTAATTTCCACCATGCATCATAATAATCCCTAACAGATTGTATCATCTGACCTTCCATTCCATCTGGATTATTTTTCCAATTTTCTTTAAATTCTTTTTGCTTCTTAGTTAAATTTGTTCCTAAAACATTGCTATCCATTACAGCAATAGCATCCTTGTATCCTTCACCTGGAAGCTTCTCTTCTTTTATTAAAGCAGATTTTCCTTTATGGGCTTCTAAAATACTATTTATTTCTTTATCAAGCTTACTGATGTATCCTTGATATCTTTGATGATGCATAACAAAAGGCTGATAGAATTTTTTATAAAGATGAGTTCCTAATGATTTTGGAGCAAATGTCATCATCATAACTCCTGGTTCTAAATAATACTGGGCATATTCTCCTGTTTTAAATCCTCCTAATCCTCCCCAATAGACTCCAAGTTTTTTAAGTTGATTCACTATCACACCTGTTCCTACCCATGAGCCTTGAATCTGCTCAGTATTATATTTTATTGTTTCAGCGTGAAAATAATCATTTTTAATCTCATGTTGTTTAAGATTATTCCTCATATCACTTATCGCTAATGTGGCTTTATCTTTAGTATCTATCTCTCCCCATGATTTTATTCCAAATTTTTCTTTCCATTGCAATTTATCAAAAATCTCTTTACTAGAAAGACCAAATTTTCTTGCTTCCGTTTCAACACTCTCAAGCAAAGTATTTCTAACAGAATCAAGCTCATTCTTTTTATTAGATAACTTACTATAAGCAACCTTTCCACCTTTAGTTCTATACTTAATAGATTCAAGAGCATTTATACCTTTCCATTGTCTTCTTCCAGCAAGCATAATATAGTCTTCTAATGAAAGATTATTAGATTCAATCCCAAGCCAATATCTTCTAAACTCAGAATACATTTCTTTCATAAATCTTTTTACTTTATTAGCTATAGAAGGATTTACGTAGTATCCTTTGTTAAGCATAGCCACTTTTTCAAGGAACCATTCTTTTTGGAACTCTTCAGGGGTTCTATACCCTTTGGTTCTCTTCTTCATTGGAACTTTATCAAATCCTTGAGCTTCCCATTCTTTATTAGATTCAGATTTAATCTTCTTTATGCCATTAACATATATATCATGTAAAAGTTTATCTCCAGTCTTCCCTTTTGTTCTTTTATATAGCATAGCATGGTCGAACATTATTTCTCCATGTTCATGAAATAAGCTTGTTATTGTTGATTTTCCAAGTTCTACGCCAATAGCATTCTTAGTCATTCTAAATTCTACCTGAGCAAGAGTATCTTTTGGTAGCTTTGTTTCTAAATACTCAGCATAAGGATATTTTGGTCCAAATTTACCCTTAAATTCGTTAAATGTTTCCCTTGTTAGAACGTCATCCATTTTTAATTTATCTTGTAAAAATTTAGACTGTGCTGTTGTAATCGTGCCTTTTTTAAGTTGTTCTTTAATCCACCCTGACAATACTCTTGCTTTTTCTGGTTTTTGCCCAAGTTCTTTTGCTAAATAGAAATCAAGATTTCCTAGATTTGCATGTCCAAGTCTTTCTTGAGCTGCTTCAAAATTTCCAGCATACTTTTCTTTTACATCGTGTCTAAATATATTTGAGAATGGAGACTTGTCTCCTGGTTCTACTATAAAAGGAAAACCTTGAGGGATTTTTACATTTTTATCAGTTGTTGGTAAATCTTTATCAAAGAAATAGAATGCTTTAGCTCTTGGGTCTAAGTCTTTATTGATTTCGAGTAAAAGGTTTTTTAAGTTTCCTGTTATTTCTTTACTAGTACCAGTTAAATTTTTACTGTTATTTGTTGCATATTTATAGATTGAGGGGAAAACCCATCCTGATGCAGGAGCCTTAATTTCAGCTGCAACAAGCGCTTGTATTATATCATTTGTGTATGTTTTTAAATATTCATTGTAAGAACCACGAGTTTTCTTAAATTCTTTTTGCCACACTTCTGGAGACCTCTTAGCTACATATTCCATATCGCTTTTAATCATTTCTACTAAAGACCCAGATTTAGCATTTTTGTCTACCAATGATGGTCTCTTAGACTTGCTTTGATTAAATTTGATAATATAATCTACAACTTTTCCACTTTTTCTTACAGGGGTTAATTCACCCCAGTTGAAATATGCTATATCATTAGGTCTTGCCCCTGTAGCCATAGCAAGAGCATACCACAATTTTAAATCGCTATTTTTTACTCCCCATTTTTTGGATAAAGAACCAGGAGACTCATTAGGTTTTTTAGATAAATGGTCATTAATCATATAGCCAGCCAGCTCTCTTTGCCTAAATTTAACTGTTCTTTTAATTTCTGCTATAGCATCCTCCAGAGTTTTTGCTAACTTTGCTCCTAGTATTGGAGTTTCCCCATCCCTCATATACTTTTTTAATAAAGACTGGTTTTTAGCACCTTCATAAAAAGTATGCAGATATCCTCTTAAATCATCCCTTCCTCTATATTTTATTGGCAATCCTTCTTTTCCTTTTATTGGTGGTAAAAACTCCTGGTAAAACCATCTTTGCATTTCACCAGATGAGATTGCACCATTTCCAACAATATCTACATTTTTGTTCTTTTGAAGCCATTTAGCCCACTTTTGCATTGCTAAAAGTTTACTTGCACGGACTAAAGAAGTTTTTGAGTCTAAAGTCTCAGTTCCAAATCTCACAGCAAATGCTCCAAGTATCTCTTTATTACGTTGACCAATAGACCCTTCACCAAAATCTCTATTTAAAACTTCATCTAACGATTTTATTTGTTTCCTGTCTTCTTCAAATTTAGAGACAAATTGTTCAGTAAATGTATTGATATTGTCTTTACCCACAGCTTTATCCCATTTTGCTTTTCTGTCCCTTACACTGGATAAAAATTGTTCTTTTTTAGCATTGTCTATAAATTCCATTACAGGTTCCCCAGTATTACGTGTTGTCTGCTTACCAGTTTTAGTATAATATAAATCTTTACCAAGGTCGTTTGTTACGTGTTTTACCAGTCCTGACTCCCATAGCTCCGCATAAGTCCAATCAGTTCCTCCATCTTTATAATCTCTCATTTCCCTTTTTATAGTACTGATATCTGCTTCAGGTGTATTGCTAGCCTTTCTTGAAAATTCAGGATTTGTTTTAAGAATTTTTATAAATGAACGTATTTGAGGAATATAGTTGTCTCTGATTTCTTTAAATTCTTTGTCTGGCTTCATGTTTTTCTTAGACAATTCAAGATTGATATTATGGATAGACCTTTCTAGTGCAGAGCCTTGTGCACCGCCTGATTTACTTTCTCCAAGCTCTCCTTCTAATCTACTTATAAACTCAGGAGTAATATGCTTACTCTCTTTTGCTGTAAAAAGTTTTTCTAGTAATTCCTTTCCTTTTAGCTCAGGATGCTTTTTCTCAACTTTTTCTAATATTTGTTGTAGTTCTATAAATGCTGGAACACCTTCGCCCCACATATCTCTTTCTATTTTAAGAGTTTCTAATTCTTTATCTAATTCTGCAGTTTGTTTTTTTGCTTCTCTCCTTAGCTTAGGGTCTTCGATGTCTTGAATAATTTTCTCGTAATTCTCTCTTTCTTTGGTTAATTTATCATAATAATTTATCTTGTCAATTTTACGCTGATTATACCATTGAGCTGCTCCACCGAGAGCACGACCTGTCGCTTTAATTGCTGCTAAATTGAATGCAGAATGTTTTATTTCTTCCCAATCAGGTATCCTTTGTTCAAATAAGATAGGTTCTGTTGATGCAAATACGACTGATTCAGCACCAAATTCTCCAACTTTAACCAATTTATCATCAATACCTTTAACAAGAGGAGTACCAGCGATAGCCTTAACTCCACCAACAGCAATACCAGTAGTCCAAGCTTTTGCAGCAGATTTTCCAATCCTTCCTAAATCATCCATTTGAAGCTTAGGGTCAAGACCTTCACCCTGTCTTTCAATCATAATATTCATAGCCTCTCCAACAGCTCTATGAGCAGCTAACTGCCCTCCTAAATGATTAGCGTTTAATGCCCATGCTTCAGCTATATTTTTCCCATCCCATAATTCTCTTGATACTCTTTGTCCCTGTGGCCCTACAAATGGATGCATAACTTTTCCAGGTTTTATAAAATTTGAAGCTTTATTAGTAATATAATGATTAGACCAACTTCTAGCTTTAGCTGCAGCATCTTTTGGAGTATGTCCAACTTGTTTATACCCCTTGCTTAAGTTTTTATATAAATTTTTTCTTAATGCTTTTCCTACAAATGGTTTTGCAATTGTGCTTGCTATTTTACCACCAACTCCAAATGATGCAAGGTCTGCTGGCATAAACATTGACATAACAAATGAAGCTGCCTCTTGAAACATATTTAAGTCTCCAACTTCATATGGCAATTCACCTGTTTGTGATTGTTCATATAATCCTATAATGGAGTTATTATAAGCGTTCTGAACAGTATCTCCCCAATTTGTTAAATCTACTCCATAAGACCCAATATTGCTCATAAAAGAGTGACTTAGTTCGTCATCAGCTTTAGCAACATCAGCGTAACTTTTTACATCATGTATATATTGTTGATTTTTTTGACCCTCAAGAAGCATGCCCATATCATAAATGGCTTGTTCATTATCTTCTCCGAGCATTTTAGCATACGTAGGATATTTCTGCTTAATTAAGTCTATAAATTCTAATGCTTCCATGTATTATGGTTTAACTGCTTTCGCTTTTATTTTTGCAATTATTTCTTCAGATTTTTTATTCTGAGAGAGTATATCGTCTCTTTCTCTTATTAACTTGCGAATCCAATCTAATTGCTGAACATTATATATTTGAGATTGGCCAAACATATATTTTCTCTTTATATCTGCTATTTCAGCTTGCAGTTCATCAATATAAGGGTCATCAATTTGAAATATACCAGATGGTAAAGATTGTCTTGCATCAGATAAGCTTACTTCTAATTCATCTAATCTAATCATATCATTTTCATGTTCATTTATAACTTCTGCATTGGTCATTCCAGTCGATACTCCCCTTTCATAACTAGGAAATTCTTTTGAAGATACAGATGTTATTTTCTTTTTATTTGAATCAATCTTCTGATTAAGTCTAGTTATAGTACCTGTTTGACTTTTTGTTAAACCTTCAGGTATATTGTTACGCTCTTCTTCATCATTTTTTATCTCAATTTTACTTTCACCTAAAAACTCTTCAGTATCTTTTTGAGCTTTTGTTTTTATATAAACTTCGAAGTCTTTATTATTAGGCTTAGAAATAGTTTTATCATTCATATAATCTTCAAATGAACCAGTATATTGTGGATTGATAGACTTTTTATAACTTGAATTGAAATAATTTCTTTGTAATACTTCCATTTGAGAGGAGGTATCATCATTACCTGCATATCCTAAAAGCACATTATTAATAGCA
>CEUI01003321.1_pt1 | contig 14239 bp, 13 predicted proteins | sample 531411 | NCBI WGS metagenome assembly CEUI01 (sample SAMEA2622841, study PRJEB7988) | marine metagenome | isolation source: saline water (ENVO:00002010), including
GCAGAATCTTGCGCCTTTTTCTGTGCTTTCTGCAGATCCTGATCAGACATTGCTTTATATTTAACTGTCCTATTAATTTCCTCATTTAGCAATTCTTGTTCTAAAGCATCTTGAGCTGTTTCAGTATCATCAACTTCATCTTCAGTCAACATATCTAGTACGCTATCACCATACTGTTCAAGCTTAGTTTTAGGTTTAGCTTTTGTTTCTTTTTTAACAGTAGGTTTGCTTTTTAAGATATTTGATACTTCTTCAGCATATTCAGGCGAATCAGGATAAATGTCTTCAAATCTTTTAACAATAGTTTCGGCATCAGTATTAAGCTCATCAAGTATAGTAGAGCCTTTTTCTTTTAATATCTCAATTATTTTGCCAGGGCCTATTTCTTTAATATTAATATTATTTAATGCATCTTTATCAGATCCTGACAATCCTTCTTTAATATTTGCAAATTTAGCAATAGTTAGAGAACCTTCATCTAATGATGGAAGTTCTACAGTATCTCTTTCAGGAGTTTTATCTTCCTTGGTAATTTCTTCAAGAGGCTCTGCTTCTCCAAATTTGTTAAAAACTTTGCCTGCTATTCCTAAACCACCACCAGCTACAGCACCAGCCCTCATTGATTCTAAAACGTTTTTACCATATCCTTCAAAAGCTTCATTTCCCTTATAGCCATATTGTATTGCACTTTGAAGTGTAAACTGAATAGCTTCTTCTAAACTTTCAGCACCACTCATTTTAGTTGCGCCTGTAATAAAGTTAGTAACCTTGCTATTATTTATCTTTTTGCCTAGCTCATAAGCCCCTTTAGTAGGCTTCCATACTGCAATCTTTTCATCCATAAACTTCCCAGTCTTACGAGTCATAGATTTCCAGAAATTGCTTTTTACTTTTTCCCTAGCAGCTTTAGGTAAAAATGCACTCATTGGCAACTTTTCTATATAAAAAGCTCCTGCACCATAAGCTAATGCATTAGCATGAGACATACGAGATGCATTTTCAGGAGAATATCCTAATTCAATATAATGCTCAAAGCTAGCTCCCCATTCATCCACACCTTCTAGGCCAAATGATAGTGAACTTGCAACATTCATAGCAAGCTTAGCATTTCCTCTAGATGCTGCAAAAGTAGCCATACCAATACCAGTAGATAATATAGGGGCTGCAATAGCTGCAGAAAAATAAGCTAGTTTCTCATCCATAGACATAGGATCATCTCCAATAAGGAAGTCTTTTGCTCTAACTCTTTCCATATATTGGTGATAAGCTTTATACTTAGGATTTTCTAAATGGGTTTTCATTATTTCTGCGCTTCTAACTGCTAACAAATCTTCTGTAATTTGCAAAGGTCTACCTAAAGGAAGAACTGTCTGACCTCCTACTTTTACATCATAATCTCCACGCTTATATTTTCTATCAAATCTCCTAGTACCCTTATCTAATACAGCATTCATTCCATCGAAATTGCCCTTAAAAGCTTGATTTCCAAATTCAATCCAATCCACTTCACCCCAGACCATTGCAGCGGAATCAAGGTATTTAGCTGCTCCAGAAAAAGAGCCTGTAACCCATGTAGGAGCATTAGCCAATATAGAATGACCCATCTCTCTCAAGGTTCCAGAATATTTCATAGCAGGATCACCCTTAAATCCAAAAGATGCTGGTAATAATTCTTTTGAATCTGCGTCTAGTATATGCGCATAATCTGCTCTTTCAGGATGATCTTCACTACCTAACCATGCAGTGACAAATTGCTCATTTGTATAAGGCTTATCATTAATAACAGGCCTTTCATACCCCTTGCCCTCTAATATAGATGCAAATTCAAGAAATGAAATATTTGTAGGATCTTCATAAGCTACAGCTGGTTTTTCCTTATTTAATAAATTATCTCTATAAGATGCACTTGCTTCAATAAGCAATGCAATGTCCATATTATCTAAGTAAGTTTTCATTTAACTCCTATTATATTGTAGTAGCATCAATTTTACCAGTTGGGCTAGCCTTTAATAATTCTCTCATTGATTGTAATAAAGCTATAAACACTTCAGAATATTGCTTTTTATGCCATATATCATCTGCAATTTTTTTATCTGATCCATCTGGATTTAAATACTTGTTAACTAATAAACTCATTTTATTATACTTCTCACTATAGCTTTTAGCATCTTTATATTGCGCTATTAATGGTTCGTCTGAACTAACATCAATATTAAATACTTCATCTTCATCTATATAAATCAATCTATCAAATGCGTCTGTATGTAGCATTTTATTAGCATCTATTGTTCCTTTGACTTTAGATATATCAGAATATACTGTAATATTAGGCAATCTAAATTTCCTATGTTTGCCAACATTCCATCTATTAATTAACTCATTTATATTTTGAGTCTTTAACAATACATTGGAAGCAATAACATCATCTAGCTTTTCTACACTTTCTAATTGCTGTTCATTTATTGCATCAACAGCATCTTTATATCCTTTTTTAACACTTAGATCTAAAGTTTGCAAATCTCTTATTACTGAAGGATATTCAACTCTTAATGCATTTATCTCTTTCGCCATAGATTCTACTTGATGTCTATCTTCTAAGGTCATAAGTAACATAGAGGTATTTAATTCCTTTGGATCATCATCAAAAACTTTATTCATAATAGCTTGAAATTTCTGTGATTGAACACTTGAAGAAGGAGCTACTCCCCATTCGTTCATAACTTCTACAATTTTCAAATCATTAGCTTGCTTACTAGCTTTTAATATAGAACTTTCCTCATCTAATACTGCATTTTGATAAGTATTAAAAGCACCTAATGCAGCTTCATACTTAGAGGGATCAAGCTTAATCCCGTCTACCATATAATAATCTCTTACTCCTTCTATTACACCTGCTTCGTCTAAAATCATTTTTTCACCTGTAGTAGAGTCGACAGGCGATTCCACAAAACCAAGAGCCCTAATAGCTTTTGCGTATTCTTCTCCATATTCTTTTTCAAATATTTCAACATCTGCTTGTAGGCCTGCACGATTTTTATCTACATCTAACTCCTTCATCATTATAGCCATTTCTTCTTGCTTTATAGCCCTTTGTAATCTAGCGTTAGGATCTTTCATTAATTCCATTGTACTTTTCTTTATAGAATTAGTTTTGTTATCTACAATATTTTGCATTATAGCTACAGAACCATCAGATCTTTCTGGCAATGATATAACAGACAAGTCTTCTTTCAATGTATTAATCTCATCTTCAGCTTTAGACGCTTGCTTTTCCTCAGCTTCTAATATAGATAAGACTAATGAACCATATTGATATGTTTGAGCTAGCCCGTCTTGGTAAGGTTTTTTATAATCAGGATTAGTAGATGCAGCATTTACATCATTTAAACTATCAGATAAGCTTTTAGCAACCTCAGGATCCCATCCATTTTTATCTAAAAAGCTTAATGCTGTAGTTACAGGAGCAGTAAGACTTTGTATTGCCTCTTTATCTTCTTGAGCATCAAGCTTAGAAAAATATTCTAAAGCATTTAATGCACTAGATGCAACTCCTTGCAAGAGCTGTTCATCACTAACTTTTAATTTACTTGTATCTATTGCCATATTATATTATTAATCCTTTATAAATAATCCTTTTAAGAAAAAATGAATGCTTCTTTTAACAAAAATCCAACCATTCTTTAAATTCCTTTTCTTACCTGTTGCAAAATCTATATAATTCTGAAATTCTTCATAATAGTTTTCAGCTTTTCCTTTAGCAATCTTATCATTACCATAACTTCGATAACCTCTGCGTAAAGACTCTCCATACCAAGTATTATGAAGGTTTTGCACACACCAACGAACTGCACCTTGCCTTTGTTTTCTTGTAAATACTCCAGCCCCTACTGCATGAGTAGCAATTACACAATCTGTAGAAGTTCCAACTTCATCATAATCATCAAATGGTGTATCATCGCATTGACAATTTAATGTATTTAACACTGTTCCAGGGCCACAACTTACTCCTGGACAAATCTTTTCATCTTCACTTGGTATTACATTTCCTTCTTCGTCTGTTATACCCCAGTCCCAAAATTTTTCATTATCTGGTGGAGTCCAACCATCAGCTTTTTGAAGTGGTTTAGAAGCAACAATCAAATCCCACATAGTATCTTGGTAATTTTCTACTACATTTAATAAATCCATACCATAGTCTAATCTTCTTCCTTCTATATCAATTAAAGATTGAGATAATGCTATTTCTTGACTTTCTGCCTCAAAATCAAATCCTTCTAATATTCTATCATATGCATTATCAAATTTCTTCTCCATTGCACCACTATAAATACCTCCACCAGCTCTTACAGCTGCTTCTCTACTAGCAGTAGTATCTTCTAATGCAGCTCCAGTTGTAAATCTTAAACTTTCAGCAGATAATTCTGCAGACTTTTTTGTAAGATCAAGTTGCTCTCCTAAAAGTGACATACCAGCTTCTATATTTTCAGTCTGTTTTTTATAAATGCTTTCGTCCCATGTAGGAAAATCATCTCCATATAATTCTTTCCACTGTTCAAAGCTTAAATTTGTCCAACTTTCTCCACCTATAGCTTCATACACATCTATTAATGCAGAATCTTCATGTTCGCCAAAGCCAGTAATAAAATCTCCTTGATTTCCCTCAGGATCAGGATTCCATCCAATATCAGGATCATACTCATCTGTTGTTGCTTGGGGACATTCTTCTAATGAAGCTGCATAAGATCCATCAATACATCTAACTTGAGGAGTATCTTCAACAGGAGGAGCGTCAGGTGCAATAGTAGGTAGTGCAGGTGTTATGAGTATTTCAGGCGTTATTGTAGGTCCGCCACTAGAAATAGTAGGACTAACAGGAATAGTAGGATCAGTAGGAATAGTGGGACTAGTTGGTATAATTTTATCATCAAAAGCCTTTATTAATTTAGCCATTAGATACCCTCCATATTTAATAACGGTAATTGTTTTATTCCAAGCCTGCTTTGTGTATTTAACGTATCAGCTGCAAGAGAACTATTTTGCACAAAATTAGGAGAAGTAACAGAAGATACTGTATATCCTTGCATATAATCTATATTTGCAAGAGGATCTTCTAATAATATTTCAGCCATAGGGGAAAATTCAGGCTGCTGAGCTACCGCACCAGTTGTAGTTAATTGACTCCATAAATTCTTACCCTCTTGTATTCCACCACTTATAAATTCATTTCCAGCTTTCCATCCACCCATATCTCCAATACCTTTTCCTAATTGATAAGAAGATAAGGAATCTCCCATTTGTTTTAATAGATCAGTTTTCCATTCGCTAGCTACCACATCCTTTAAGGCGTCAGCCTGGCTAGTTAATGCATCAGCAAGTTTAGGAGCTTTATCTCTATAATATTTAGTCTTAACAGGATCTATAGTAAAATCTTTTATGGCTTCATCACCTTTTTGTATATAATCAGTAGCACCTCTAGCTACAGCTCCAGCAGCTGTTCCTAAGGCAACACATCCTCCAAGCCCTGTTCCACCAGTAGCAAGAAGACATCCAGCAGTAGTTCCGTATGTAGCAAGTTTACCCCAAAAGCCTTTATCTTCAACTTCTTCTGAATATTTATCTACAGCGTCTTGCAATCGAGCTTCATTTTTTTCAAACCAATCTTCTATAGTAGATAATGCATCTATTGCACCAAGCTTTATTTTAGACATTGATTCTTTAACTGATATTGTTCTATTATTTTCTTCGTCCATAATTTCCTTTCTAACCTACTTTAGCCTCTAGGGCTGTTACTTTTGCTGATAATTCTTGTACTGCTTTAGTTAATGCAGCCATTATAGCTTTATTCCCTAATGAAAGAATATCTCCGTTATCTACATCTCCACGCACTGCTTCTGGTATTGCAAAATAAACTTCTTGAGCAATAAAACCTAAATCCTGACCATTTCTATACTGATAGTCATCCTTCCACGTAAAATAAGTTGGAGTAAGTTTATTGACTAAAGAGAGTCCATCAAAACTTGTTGTAATAACATTTTTATGCCTAGCATCAGAAGTTCCGACATACATAAAGCCACCAGTACCTAAGCTAAGATTCCCAGCTACACCCTGATCATTATGGAAATGGGGCATATATATTTTGCCATCGCTCATTAAAGAAAAACTTAAGCTAGTTTGATTTCCAGCATATACTACAAAGTCATCATCAGGATAAAAACGCATATCATCATCTGCATAAAAAACTAAGCTTTCTTCCCCAGCAGTTGTTGTTATTTTAGTATCAGTTGATTTAAAAGTTATATATTTTTGATCACCCATAGAAATATTTCCACTAGGGAATATAGTTCCACTAGAATTACCTTTTAACCAATTTACAGTTCCATCTCCACTTGATATTGTTAATGTTTTATCTCCACCTACTGTTGCAGCATCAACTCCTCCTATAATAACATTACCATGCCCAGTTGTTATATTTTGTCCAGCCTCTTTACCTATTAATATATTCTCGTCACCATCACCAGCTGGAGCACTAACTCCAGGAGCAATGCTATCACCAGCTTTATATCCAATACATATATTATACGCTCCAGAATTATTAGCAGCTAATGCATCTCTTCCAATTGCAACATTTCCATCTCCTCCAGTTGAAGTAGTAGGATATGCTCCATACCCAATAATAACATTATCAGAAGAGTTATGAGCATTTGCACTGTTGTTAAAAGAAATAGTTGCACTTCCACCAGTAAAGTTTATAGAATCAGTAGTTAATGTGCCTGCAGTTACAGAACCCATGTCTGCATTTATTGCTGCTAAATTAGCAACATTTATTTGAGTAGCTGTAACTGAGTTAGCATATATGTCTCCACCATCTATTTTAGTAGCATCACTGCTATGACTCCATCCTGTTCCAGCTCTAACTTCGCTCCCATTGCTATAAGTTTCATTAGCTGATGTATTATCAGCGTTTGGATCTGTACACTTTGCATCAGTATTCCCAACAGCTAAAGTACCACTAATACTGCAAGTATCCATATTTATAACATCAGCAGTAATTGTATGAGCATTAACGGCAGCAGATGTTACAACTGCAGATGTTATATTAGCAGTATTAATTTGGGTTGAGGTAATAGTGCCTGCTTCTATTTTATCGGCATTTAAACTACCTGCTGCTATTCTTGCCGCTGCTAAAGTTCCAGAAACAGTTGCACTACTTAAATCAATAGCATTAGCTGTAATAGTAAGTGCATTAACAGCTCCAGAAGTTACTGTTGCTGCCTGAATCTCACTAGTATTTAATCTAGCAGTATCTATAGTTCCAGCTGTTATATTAGCTGCATTAGTTACAGCTTGACTCCAATTTCCTGTACCTGTTCCAGTAGCACGATACATTTTATGATTATCATTAGTGTCAAACCATAAATCTCCTGCCTTTGTAGCAGAAGGAGCATCGTCTTGATAAAAGGTTGTGTTTTTATTATCAGCTGTATTCTGAGCTCCAGCTATTGTACCATCTCTCATTGAAACCCATTCCCCAGCTGTAATTTCATTTGCTCCAACAGATTCAGCGATATAAGGATGATTGTTATCATCAGTATCAAACCATATATCATCTATAGATGTTGAAGTAGGGATACCGTCTTGGCTGAATACTTTAGTAGCATCTAAAACTGAAGGAGGTATAACATTTCCATCCCATGTAGCACCTGAAAAATTACCAGACCAATTACCGCCAGTAACGGTCATATTACTTGCTGTAACTGCACCTGCTGGAGTTACTCTAAAAGGAGCACTTGCGAAAGTAGCATTTCCTAAATATATTCCATTACCATCCGCTTTAAATATACTATTTGAAGAGCCTATTGCTATACTCCCATTAAAAGTTCCGCTAGTAGCATTGACTTCTCCTGTAAGTGTTAAATTACCATTAGCAGCAATAGTTACATTGTTAGCACTACTAGTACCTATAGTTATACTACCATCTGATGCAACTCTAAGTGCAGACTTAGATGATGAATCTTCTCCTATTCTAAGAGTTTGACCAAAGTGAGCTAGAGAAACGAACCCATCCATAGCATGTATACCACTATCATCTATGCTTAAATGAGTTAGATGCTTTTCTCCCATCCTAGTATTATGACCTAAGTCTCTAGAATACCAATCTCCATTATATTTAGCAAATAATACAATCTGACCATTAACGTCACGAATAGATATAGATCCATTTCCTCCAGAATCAACAGAGGGTTCACCTGTCCCAGTCGTTATCTTTTGAGACTTTTGATGATGTAATTGCTTAGTATATCTATCCATTCCCATTAATGCGGCCTCAATACTCTATAAACTAATGCAATGTCATTTATTTCAAAATCTTGATGGGTAGTGCCATCTGATTCTACTTGAATGGTTATATAGCTAAATGCAGTAGGAGTGGTAATAGTAAACTCATTCTTCTTTAAGTCAGCTGAAGTATTAAAAGTGTTAGATGTAAATAAATTAGTAGGAGCAGCATTATCGTATCCTACTTTAATAACAGTATTTTCACCTTTCTTTGCATGTACAATAACTTTATATAGCTTCTTTTTTAATGCAGGATAGTTAAAGTCGAATGCTTTTGAAGTCCATTTAAAGGCTGAACTAGCAACAGGCCCAGGTCTCCATGCATATACTCCAGAAGAGTCAGATTGACATACTTTAAAAACTAATTCATTATCTCCATTAACTACAAAGTTACTAACGTCAACATTAGCTGAAAGGCCATTCATTGTTTTAGTCCATGCACCAGTCTTCATATCATAAATATATGCTTCGTGCATAGTTGTACCAGCAGCATTATTTGCACCTCTTTTAATAATAATCTGATCATTAACAGGATCATATCCTATAATAGGAATATTCCCTGAAGTATAAAAAGATTGCCAGTCTATTGCGCTTTGAGATAATTGATCTTGTGATTTAGGTTGTGGCATTATTTCATACTCTTATTATTATTAGCAGTATTATTTTTATTATCATCATTTAAATCTGATTCAGTATGTCTCATATCGTTTTGATTTTGATCTTCGACTTGCTCAATATTTCTATCATGAATTAATGGATCATATGTTACGGTATTATATTGAGGAACATCATTAGCCCCAGCTGTACTTGTAAATGCTGGTATAGACATATCTTGCATTTTACCTGTTAGTGTTTGCACAGATTCTCCATTATATAAATGTACTCCTAAATCGTTCATAAATACTATTCCGTGAGCTGTTGGAAATGTATGCCCATAGTGCCTTACTCCCATAAAAGGGAATGTAGCATCTAAATAATCTCCAATATCAGCACTATAATTTACAACAAATAAAGTTTTCCGCTTAAACACTAATACTTTATCTTGGAATGTTTCTAATTTTACAATCTCATCTCCATCATTAGGCGTAACATCTACAAAATTACTTTCAGGAAAAACATCAGATGCAATGCCATCTCTTACTACAGCACATTTAATTACTCTGTCTGGATATCTTGTGCCGTTTTGAAGAATATTGCCAGCATATGTAATTCCATCTACTACTACTGCAGTTTTATAACTACAGTCAATAGGTTCATCAAATCCATAGCCGTTTATACTTTTATATGTAGTTGGCCCTAGCCTTCCAATATCAGTACTTGTTAAAGGTAGAGAAACTTGATCTTCTGCAGCTCCTGTAAATGTATTAACATAGTTTTCATTCATTCCTAACCTAAAACCCTTCGCAAGATCTACGTCAATTAATAAAGTCCAATCATCAGTAACATCTATTCTTTGAATATATATTCTTACTCCAGCACATCTATTAGGCATATTATGAAAATATAATACAGGATCATCAAAAATTTGACCTGCTGTTATTGTAATAGAATTACTTAACGTATATATTCCTCCTTCTTGATGATGATCAAAAACATAACTATATCCAAGTCTGTAAGTCGCTGCAGGTATTGATCCTCCACTACCACCTATATTATGATCAAAGTTTACAGCATTAGCTCCATAAGTTGGCGTGCTAACAATTGCTCCAGCACTTGGCGTAGGAATATCTGCATCTTCTGCTTTCATGCCAGATATATCATCTGATCCATTATTAGCAGCTCCTGTAAAATGAGTTCTATTGACATAGCTCCACCATCTACGTTGATTGCCAGCTACTAATTGGCCATCAGATTGTCTTAATACTCCTTCGTGAAATAAAAAGTTAACATCACATCCACTGTTATCACTCCACTCACCTGAACCACTTCCAGAATTAGTTATAAGAGTCCATGTTTCTTGCACATCATCCCAAACATATACAATATTGGTATTGTGAGTAGCATAATAATTAGAAGTTGCATTATTTCCATCTTTATCTCTATCACTTCTAAATGCAAAAAGGCCTACACCTGCATTTGTAAGACTAGCTTGATCTGCAGGATCGCTTGTTGGGTCTCCATTAAAATCGCCAGACAGCGTTATCTTACCTACGCTAGAAAGATCGCAATTGTCAGCTACTTGGCACTCGTGATCTGCAATATCTGTAGCTTCAGATGCATCATTTATTCCACCATGAAACTGCCTAAGATGTACAATTTCTTTAGGCATTATTTTAAGAGCTGCGCTTTCATTACATCTTCAACTGCTGTATAAACTGCATCTAGTATCTTAGCTTCAGTTTTTTCATTTATAAAAGGCACATCTATTTTATCGTTTAAAGCCTTGATAATATTAGACTTAGTCTCTTCGTTAAACAAATGTGCAATTAACATTTCTTGTATTTTCATTCTATCTCCTTAGTATTTATTTTTATCTCTTCTTCCAAAACGATTCTTGTCAAGGCTCATCCCTCCACTTGATCCAAAATTATTTACGTCTTGAATTGGTTGATTCATATTTTTTGCATAATTATAGGCAGCTTCCTTACCTTTATCAGTATATGGAAACTTTTTCTTTCCTACCATTGGCATAATAGCCTCCTTATTTTTTCTTTTTAGGTGTTTTCTTTTTTGGTCTTCCAACTTTATTTCCGTATGTTCCTTTACCTTTTGGCATATTACTTCTCCTTTTTAAATAACTTTAAGATTATATCTTTAATAACCTGTACAGCTGTTAACGTTTTTTTAACTTCATCTTTAGCTTGTCTGTTTGAATCAATAAGTTTCACAGTAATATCATGCAAGTTCTTTATATCCTCTTGCACATCTCGTGTTAAAAACCTTATTAAATACATCAATGCATATCCCAACCCTACTGATACTGCAACAGGAACTCCTAGTGTCTCTATTACATTTAGTATCATTTCCATATTGCATTTTACCTTTTCCTTTTTCTTTTATCTGTTTTAGTCTTTTGTAATACTACTACATCAGACTGTGTTTCTAAAATCAACTCTTGCAAAGTGTCCATTCTAGATTTCAATCTAGCCACTTCAATGTCTAGATCGTTTTCCTCATTTACGTACTTTTGCAGTGGCTTTATTAGCTTTATTACCTCTGCGAGTACTTTTGGTAGTAATAGTCTTGCTATTGTTCCCATCTATTAGTGTCCCCCATATTGATGTTTTTCCGTCTATTATTTGAACTACATTTACTGTAAAATCTCCATCATTACCATAAAAATCTACTATAGCAAATGCGTGCCCCCAATTTGTTATTCTGTTCTTTAACCAAACATTACTTTCAGCTCTCATATCTTTTAAGCAACCAATAGACCATGCAGCCTTAGCTCCATCCATATGAGTAGCAGTCATAGTTTGTAAGTCATGATGATGGCCATACATAACATTACAGCCAAGCTTTCGTAAATGATTTGATGTATGATACTGTCCTGCATATTGATGCCCATGATATAAATACAACTTGCCAAGCTTAAGATGAGTCCCCATAGGGCTATACGTATAATTCCTTGACTGTAAGTTAACCACATTTTTGAAATGAAAGTTTGCATACGGATAACGCTTGGTAAATTCATTAACCCAGTTATCATGGTTTCCTTCACACATATACTTTTGCTTACAATTAACTTTATCAAGTGCTTCATCTATAATATCCATACCTAAATTAACATCTATTATATCATCATTACAATCATTTAACATATATTCTAAAGGCGGTTTTTCTCTTCCTTTATACTTAAATCTAGAAAAATGGCTCCACTCTCCTACATCTCCCAGATCAACATATATATCTGGTTTTATCATCTCAATTGCCTGAGTTAAAACATTTATTGCAGCCTTATCGTGCAATGGAAAATGCTTATCAGGAGTAATTATTGCAGTCTTTACTGCAGTATTCTTAGCTTTAACCATTATATTCTCCTATCTTATAATCTTTATTTGCTTCTACAAAATGCTCAATTGTCCCTTTTCCCAGCCTTGTATTATACACCTTTTTCCAGTAAATCGCCTGATTGTCTAAATCATCCCATTTAGGTAGTCTATTTTTATCCCTTCTGTATTTTAAGCGACAAAATGCTACCTGTAAGGCGATATTACTCATTACCCTATGTGCAACATCATTTTCCATATATCCAAGCTCTAAGAGGCTATCTTTAATCTTAGGACGATACTTAACATAATTATCCATTGTATCCATAATAGTTTTAGGTTCTACTTGAAAGAACCCTAATGCAGGGCCACCTCCCATTTGGATAAGTTTTCTAAATCCAGTTTCGGCCATTCCTGTACGCATAATCATATGCAATGCATCTTTACTATACATATCCATTTTCTGCAATGCCCAATAAGTTATTTTTTCTATGTCCTGTATCATTTTAACTCCTTAATTATCTTTATTACTAAATATACTAATGTAGCTATTCCAACTAATAAGCTTACTATATCAGAAAGCCAGCCGCTTACAGATAGCCACCATCCGCCTATACCTGCCCCTGTTGTTTTTAATGTATCTATTGCATCCATCATTATGTTATTAAAGCGTATTCTACAGCTATATGGTTGCTTCCACTTGCAGGTTGAACGTGTATTCCTAAATTCGCTCCTTGAGCAGGAAAATTAGGTAAACATATTGCTCCCCCTGGAGGCAAGGAACATATTTTAATATATGCCGATCCAGCTGTTTTTTCTATAAATACATCTAAAAGTTCTGTAGCTGCAGCACCTAAAGCAGTAGCAGATGAATATATATAACCTGTATGTTTAATATAAACAAAATCATATGCTGTATTGTCAGCTCCTAGTTGGGTTTTAGCTCCGTCAGCTGCTTCAACATATGCTACTGTGCCATCAGCATACCCTACAGTAGTATGGGCTGTAGTATCAACAGTTACATCTGCTGTACCAGTTAATTTCTTACCTATATCTTGATTAACAACATCATGAGCAGCATAACTTCCAGAATCTGCAGCTACTGTCGTAAATGGTGTCATTATCACTTTATATGTTACTTTACTCATTTATTTTCTCCTATATTGTATTGCTTAAATCTGCTATAAAAAATAACGTTATCCAAAATTCTGCAGTACTACTTGTTACATCTGTGTCTGATTGTAATGCAAAGTCTATCCATTGACCTGCTGTAACTGCATTGCTACCACCTGATGAATTTGTCCCATCACCAACTGTTCCTGTAAAATCAAAAGTTGCATTAGCATTAATAGCCCCTCCTGTTGCAGTAACCCAATTCATTCCAGTAGTATGATGATGAGACTCAGAAGTTCCAGAAGCTAAAGCCCACATCCCAAGTTTCCAAGTTGCTCCTGATATATCTGTATTGCATCTCATAATAGCTTTTTGCAACTTCATATTAAATGGTGCTATCATCCCAGCAGGTTCATTACCTACCATTGATTGCTCAAAATATCCTCTTAAAGGAAGATAATGTTTATTTATACCTACATCATCTTGAAATTGTGTATACAAAACAAATGGCATATGATTTAAAGGAACGGCATCAGATGCGGCACTTGGAGTATATACAGTTCCATCATTCTCCTGCAGAGTAATTGCTCCACCAGGCTTTGTTTTTATTAAAATATCTCCATCTGCATCAAATATTAAATTTCCAGAAGTTCCCCCAGTGTCCGAAGTGCTTATAGTAGTAGCTGCACTAGAGCCCACAGTTATTCCAAATGAGTCTGAAGTATCTGCAACAGATTTTAAAGTAAATTGACCTGCAGCACTCCATGCCATATAAGCTGTACCACCTGCTGAAAAACTAATATCTCCACCTCCAGCATCTAAATCAATATCTCCATCTATATCTAGAACAAGATTAGCAGCTG
>CEUI01022038.1_pt1 | contig 14195 bp, 6 predicted proteins | sample 531411 | NCBI WGS metagenome assembly CEUI01 (sample SAMEA2622841, study PRJEB7988) | marine metagenome | isolation source: saline water (ENVO:00002010), including
GAGTCTTGATAATGGTGTAAAGAAGGTTGAAGTTCGATCGAAGGGCGCACTAGATAAGTTAGATCTTGTGGGTGCAACCACAGTTACCACACGCGACCTTGACCTTGACGCAAGCGAAGGGGATGACCCTATTCCTCTTGTTCTAAGACTTACTCTTGATTCCGCAGGTAACGCCAAACTGTATATGCGTGAAATCATCGAAGATGATGATGGTGCAACAAATTACCTTAGTGTAGCCGGTGCATCAGGATCTACCAAAGAAGCAAAGTGGGGCAATTCTTCCGGCACAGTTACATGGAATGCTCTATACTATTCAGATGCAGGTGCGTTTAGTCCTGATGAGATGTCAATGAGCGATTGGACTACGAATACTCTCTTACAAATGGGCTTCAATACCGTTCAACTTCTAAGAGATTCTACAAAGCCATACCTTAAAACTCATGTCCATGATTCATCAATTATCTATGGATATGATCTATCCTCAAACATGACTACGCGCATTGCGCCACCTGCAATTTATGTCACATTAACAGATTTGGGTGCGCCTGAGTTTGCTACTCTAAGTGCTACTCGTATTGAGCATCAATATCAACTCACATTGTATATCGTAACAAAAGGTTCAGACTACAAGGATTCATATAGGGTAGGTGCTGATATTATGGGAGAAGTGTTTGATGAGGTATTCAAGAACACAGGCTTAAATGGCACCACTGATTCTTTGATTTCATACTATGCAAAGTTTGATACGAAACATGATAACGATGAAGTCGTATGTGTGCATGAGATCGGCTTCACCTATATGCGCCGTATGAACATGTTGCACAGATGATACGTTTAAGTATCAGATGACCACTAAGCACCACTAGGTGATACTTTGGCAAACCAATTCGCACTACGATATGTAAAACTCGTGCCGGAACAAACAAGTTCTGCGGCAACTCTAACAGATGCAAACCAGATCTACGGAACTGCTTCCGATATGACAGATTATGATGCAGTAGCCGGACAACCTGATTATATCGGTGGTGAAGTTGATGATGAGTCAATTACCCATCAATTTGAGGTTCTATACCGATCAGATATGTCCCGATTTGGGCAAGCAAAGAGTCAGCAAGGTAAGGAATACTCTGAAGGTGGAATTAACTTTGCTATGCAAGCAGATATGTTCATGGGATGCCATTGGTATGGTGTTTATGGAGGAACAGGTTCCTCTGTCCCAGCAGTAAGTAGCGGAACACACACTTTTACAGAAGGTAACACACACAGACTACCTTCATTTACTATGAAAGTAGGTCGTGACGAAAAGGAACACACCTACACAGGTATGTGCATTAACCGATTGGGTATTAGTGCAAGTCTAAACGAATACATTATGGTTAGTGCAGACTATGTTGGAAAAGCAGAATCAGCAGTAGGCGCAATTGACAATGCTACTGTATTCTGTGGTCGGGCAGTTGACGGTATGCACTTTGCAGATGCACAAGTCAAGTTCAACAATGATAGCACCGCAAGCACCCTTGTTAAATCAATTACTTGTGATTGGAATATGAATCTTGACACCGATATGGCTTGCACATTGGGCAACACCACATACGTTCGCAAACCAATGAACGGTCTACGTGAAATCACAGGTAGTGTTGAGTTTGCTAAGGTTGTCCACACCGCAGTTGAATCAGAACCAACTTACACACAAATGATTACTGAAGGTGGTCTTGAAGTTAACAACTCAGGTGCAACTGACCCTGCTTTGGGTATTACCCTTACTGATGGAACATCCCCAACATATATTGAACTTTACAAGGTTCGTTGGGAAGCGCCAAGTGCAAACGTAAGTGGTCGTGACTCACAAACTATGAGTCTAAACTTCACGGCTCTCTACGGAGTGAACCAAAGCGCAATGTCTAAGGTTATCTTCAACGATACCGGATCGGCGGCAATCCCATTCGGTGGCCTTTGAGGTGCTTTAGATGGCGAACAATGGTGGCACAGTTATCGCAGATGTCGATAAACTTACGGTCAGTCAATTTACAGGCACGGCGGCGGCAGTCCAAACTGCGTTCCGTGCGGCACTTGATGATAACGATGTTGTCATCTCTTGTGATACAAGCAGAAAAAAAGATAGTAACGACATCACACTAACCGTAGTGTGGTATAATGTAGCATAGATTCAGTAAATAGTATAGTATAGAAAAGGTGAAATAAAAATGCCCGTATTGAAAAAAGAGTTTGAATTGAATGATGGACAGAAAATTATGGTGCGCCAAGCATCCGGTCTTGAGAAAATGAAGTTAGAGTCTATTCAGGCTCGTGTAATCCGAAAGTGCAGACACTTTGGTGATGACCCTTCAGAATGGACTGACGACCAACATATCGAGTTTATCGAATTGTTGGACGAGAACGGTGGAGGTATCGCTAGACAAGCAGAATTGTGGTTGCCTAGTTGTGTTCTAACAGAAGAGTTTGATGCCAACACCCTAACAAGTGAAGAATTGAGGGACATTCTATCATTTGTTCGTGGCGACAGTGATGAAGGCGCAATCCCTTTGGCTTAATCATGCGAGTAGCCCCTTCACTATGTCAAACCTACAAGGGTTTGACGGCAAGTGACTTGTATGATAGATACCACGGTGAGGGGGGCCAAGCCCGCCTTGAGTTAGATCTAGCCGTTGCATCTGAGATTTCCGATCAAGTGCAAGAGCATATTGATAAAGGGAAAGGGAAAAGGGATGCTAAGGGTGCGATAGCAAGACGAAACCAACAACGTGCCGCAAGACAAGAAGTTTCGGATGATGAAGCACTGAAACTGTTAAAAGACGGTGGTTTCATAGCGTAATGAAGGAGGCGTAAGCATGGTTCGTCAGGGTGTAAGCCGTATTTTCTTCGACGTTATGGTGCGTTATCAGACGCAACGCCTTATCAAAGATGCAAAGACCCAACAATTGATGATTAGAGGCGCAATGCTTGACGCTCTATCAGGTATTGGTGAAGGTCTTGAAATGATTACAATGGGCATATCTGAAACGATAAATGCCTTTGATGGGATGGCTACCGCCATTACAGACTCAAGAATTGAGTTTGAGAAGTTTTTCCAAAGTGTATCTGAAGCAGAAATGCAAGAGACACAGAATCAAATTATAGGGATAGGTGAAGCATACGGTTTCGCCGCAGACCAAGCCTTGTCAGCAGGTTCCCGTATGGCTCAATTGTCGGGTATTGTTGGGGAAGATCAAGTAGCAGAAGGAACTGAATTGGGTATGGTTTTCGGTCTAATTGGTGGTATGGAAACCGAAGATGCCATGAAGAAGATGATTAACTTACAGGCCCAAACAAACTTTATGATGGGTGAAAACACAAAAGCCCAATATGACGCAATGAGTGTTGAACAACAACGACAGGTTCTTTGGGATAACTCAATTGACATGATGGACTCTCTAAACTCTGTTGAGAATACGAGTGCCGCTACTATGAATCAGATCATCCAAGTTATGAATCAATATGCTTCACAGGCGCACTTGACGGGTGAATCAATTGGTAACATGGCGGCACAATCCGCCCTTCTAATTGAGGCTGGTGAAGAACAAGGTAAAGGTGGCCGTGCTTTACGTATGATTTACGCTAGGTTAGGATCGGATATTGGTGGTGCGGCTACTGCTCTAAATGAATATGTGTCAGTTACAGATGAAGCCACAGGTGCAAACAAACCACTTTCACAAATTATACGTGAGTTAGGCCCACATTGGGATAGCATGACGGAATCACAACAACAGAACCTTGCTCAACAAGTAGCAGGTAATCGTCACTATGTCCGTTTTATCAAATTGATGGAGAATAGGCAACGTCTATTTGAGTTAGAAGAGAATGCACACAACAAATTATTCCCAGCAATGGATGAAAGGAATAAGCGATTGCTTAACGAACAATTCCAACTCAAATTAGTGAATGCTGAATTAGAGAATCGAAAAACTCTATTGGCTGAAAAAATGATCCCCGCTCTTACCGCAATGCGAGAAGTGCAGATTGGTTACTATGAGGCTATCCTTCCCTTGTTAGACAAAGAGCAAATGGGTCTAGGTAAAGTTACTGCTCATCTATTTACAGGTGTTATCAGAGCCAACGAAATGATGAAGATTTTCGGTGGGTTCTACAATGCCGCTCTCAATATCGCCAACATGGTTATTGCATACCAAACATTCCTAGCAGTCCAAAGATCTATCACAACAGAACTGTCCACTTTCTATCAGATAATGGGTAGAGGTCAGGCTTTCACTACACAAAATACAACTTATGAATTGATGTTAGGATTACAAAAAGCCAAACAAACACAACGAATAAATGAATTATACTCGATTCAAACCGCTAACCAACTACAAATACGAATGAACCAAGACCAAATTGTTCAAATAACTGAACTAGAATTGGCTTTGAAATCAGATATTGCTTATCTTGAAGGAATCGGAATTAACCGACAACAAATTAAAAATCATTGGCAACAAGATGCGTTAAAAAATGGTCAAATGGAAGTTGAAACATTGAGGCAAAAAATACAAGTCCAAGCGATCGAAGCAACTTATGGTCAAATGGATTTAGCACAAGCACAACAAATGTTAAAGGAAAGGCAAAAAATTATCCAAACAAGAGGTCTTGAATTACAACAAAGGCAACAAGAATTGAACCTAGGTGTCTTTTCAGCAAATGCGGAGAAAATGACTAGAGGAGAATTATTGCAACAAGGTGCTTTACTTAGAGAGCAAGGTCAACTCAAAGGTAATCTTGCGCACATGACTAATGCTGAACTCATAACGGCTATGAAAAAGAATGAGCAAGCAATAATCAATAACGAATTAGAGAAGCGTGGGGTTAATCTTGCTTATGAGGAAATGGGCGCTATTTCCGCAGTAATGCGAATGAAGCAACAAGAAGTTAACTTAGAAATGATGATTTTAGATGTTATTGCTGATACTACGCAAAGTAAAACTGTGCTTAATGCCGTTCAAGCGCAAAAAAACCACTTAACGTCACAGAACATTATACTTGAAGAAAATAATATCGTTGCCATGTTAGAGGCGACAGGTATTCAAGCATTGCAGACTGTCGCACAAGATAAGGATGCAATCTCTAAGATCAGAAATGCGTGGGCCGCAAAACAAGCCGAGCAAGGGAATCTAGCATTGGCACAGTCATCACAACAAGCCGCCGTAGGGCAGATGGCTATGATGGGAGGTCTTATGTCTGTTACAATGGTCATGGGTATGTTTGGTGATACGGCTACTGCTATGAAAGGCCAAATGATGGTTATGGTTGCTACTATGGGATATTCAGTTGTGGCTATGGTTAAGATGGTTAGACAAATGAACATTACAATTACAACGGCTAGAGTCTTGAGTATGGCTTTAGGAGGTGTTGTCCTCGGTGGTGCTTTGATGCTTTTGGGAGAAGTCCTCCTACCAAGTGCTACTGATGAAATTGAAGAGTTTGCGGTGGCTACAGAATATGCCGCTACAAGCGTAGATGAATTGGTTGAGGGCATTAGAAAGTTTGCTGACGTTAGTCTTGAACAGATGCGAGAAGATGAACTTGCTATGGAACGAGAATTATTCATGCTCAAAGACATGGCTAAAGATGCTGACGAAGGGGCGAAGGCAATTATTGACCAAAAGATCTCCGCTTTAGAAGTTGAATTAGGATTACTTGCTCGTGTTACTGATATGAAAGAGGCGCAAAACTACTCTGATATTCTGGCTGATGAAGATAAAATGCAAAGACTTATTGATTTCAAAAACGCAAGAGAAGAATGGAGGACGACAGACACCGGCGGGTGGATGGGTAATTGGGATGCTAATTGGGCAATGATGTCAACTACTCTTGAAGAGTATATTCCGGGGACTGAAGGTGGTGGAAACCGAACACGGTGGTTTGAGGAACAGGCGGCATTATTTGATGCTCAACTTGCTCTGTATAACGAGGGTATGCTTGATCTGGAAGCATTGCCGGAAGAATGGGGTGAAACTAAAATGACTAACCAACCCGGATGGGCTGGTAGAGCAGAATGGTCTTTGAAAGATATTTTAACAACCAGCACTTACGATGATGAGTGGAAGCGTTTGATGTTTGCGGAATATGCCCGTGCAGGTGGGGAACTGCATCAATCCGGTGAAATGGGTGAAATGGATCAAATTGCTGGTGAGTGGCAAGATGTTTATGATATTATCGTTGCGAGTGGCGCAAAAAACTTCGATGAATTGGCATATTATGTAGGTTTGGCGGCATCCCCTCCCGACGATACTGTCGATAATTGGGAAGAGACAATTACTGAAGCGTCGAGAAGATCATTGACTCTTATTGAAGAGTTTGCTGAAAAGCGAGAAGAGTTGTTCTACGGAGGGAAGTTGGGTAACTTAACAGGTTCCCTTTACAAGAACGTCATTCAACAAGGTGTTGGCACCCTGTATAATCATCAAGAAGTAATTGTGAGTAATAGATTCCACGGCTTTTTCAATCCAGATCAAGCCGCAGAGTTAATTGTAGCCGCGATAGATGCGCACCTAGCAGGTAGAAATGTTGCGGCGGCAATCAGTATAGCAGAGTAAAGAGGGAATAGAATGCGAAAGAATGTTAATGGCGATTTTACATGGTGGGTTTCACACTACTATGATGATTTTACGGCGGCAAGATGTGTAAGTGATGATTTAGACGATGTAATGTCAACAACAATTACTCATGCTAATTCCCACTTTGGCAACCCCATGAATGGGGAAGCCACAATGAATCACAGATACAGATACTCGATCGTAGAAAGAAAAAAAGGTGATGGTTCTAGTGTATCAGTCCACGCCACATCGACTGCGGCTGGATATTACTTGCACAATAATGGTGTGCATGAGTGGTTAACACATGATCCGATTCGACTACATCCTAACGATTATCCCGGCCGTGTTCGCTTGACTTACCCCGACTCAAATGCTCACTCTAACAGATACCGTTACAGAGAATCTACAAGTGGCAGTTCCCTGTCGGGAGATCTTGGCTACATGTGGTTTGCTAATGGTCTCGATTCTATGCAATCCTCAAGAACATTTAACGCGCCGGGTGAACCGGCTAACACAATAGGGAGATATTGGGTTCCCACAGGTATCAGAGAGGCATCCTATGGTCGTAGTAATGTTCAGAGGATGGATGAAGGGAACTCTAATTGGTTACATGAAGATAGAGGAAAGAGTCAACACGCAGTTTCAAGTGAGTGGATTCAGTCAACTAACCTAGCAGGTGTGTATTCAGGTGAATTGGTTCCCACAGATGCAAGCCCCGATAGTGTTGGTGGTGCTAGTGGTGGGCAAGCAGGTGGTTGGGGGCCTATTGCCTTAATGAGACCAATTTATTCATCAGCAGGTAAGCCATTTTTGGTATGTCAGTCCTATATCCCACAAACAGATTTCAATGTAGGTGCAGGGTATGGGACTAGAACACACAGTGATGATGATTATTGGCCTATCATTGCGTATGAAGGCCCTATGAAACTTAGGACTAATGATGTATTTAGTATCAGATTATCATGGGCGCATGGTAAAGTCGCTATTACAGGAACGGATGCAAGAAGACATAATCTTGCTACTATTGATGAGGCTGATGGGACATATAGACTTAGAATTGGTTTTGATGGGAACCATGATGATGTCACATTAAGTTCTATCGGATATGATGCTAATGGTATGTACGGTGCCACTCATGCAACAAACGCCACCTTTGCTGGCTATGTAGCAGAATGGCAGTTCAATCCTTCTGATGGGACAGGTATGGATGGGACATACGCAAGCGCAAGTGCTATGATTGGTGCAACGGGTTTGAAGTCTCTCTATGTTCAAAGCACCAAAACAGTTGATGATTGGGCTAACCAAAGTCTTGACCATTTATGGTGGGATATTGATTTTGTATTCAATTTTACTACACAGAAATACGAGGTGTATATCGACGGTGATAAGCAAGGGACTACATGGGATATGGGGACAACTTTAGATGGCGAAGCATGGGATCCTGACATGCACAATATCTACGGTTGGGATTTAGGGATTAAAGCCAATGATGACCAAGAAGATTGTCTCTACACAACTCTTATTGACAGAGTTTCTCATTACACACCGTTAACAGACCCTCCATCCGGTGATGAAAAACCCTTTATTTTGGGTATGCAATATCAGGCTGGTGTGAATACCGCAAGTAGTGTAACTATTGATATTGAAGATGATAATAACGAACATGCCACAGGAATCCAAACAAGATTCTTACAAACACTTAGTTACGATGATAGTGAATTGATGCTCTTCAGAAACAATGCAGACCAACATAATTATTTTGGTCGCCCTTTATGGAGAGGTAAGATCAATAAATTGGAGATAAAACAAGGCAACAAAGAGCAAAGTAAAATCCTAAAAATTACGTCTAATGATGTAAGCGCAGATCTTGACAAAGAACTTCTAAATGCAGTAAATACCCAAGCATTGACTTCAGGAAATAACAATACCAACATTTGGAACCAAAGGGCTTCTGAATTACAACTACTACGAAACAGTATGTTGTTAGGTGGTAGGGTTTTGGTAGCAAAGAATAGTGGATTAGGATTTGATAGAACTAGCGGCTATAAGGAAACTACGGATCAGAGAATGGCTTTGCATTCAGCACACCCAATCCAAATGTATAACGATGAGGATGAGGATGGGCCAAATAGCGTAGATGACGCATGGCAAACAGGCACTCTACCAACAGGTGTGGCAAGAGAAACAATTGAAAATCGTTCTATCCATGCAGAAAGAATCCGTGATATTTGCGCATCTAATTGGTTCAAACAAAAGTTTGCTCGTATTTTGAATGGGCATCCAGATCATCTACCAAACATATTCAAAGGTTACAATAGTTGGACAATGAATAACTTGAGTAGTGGTCAGACAATAGGTAGTGGAACAACTTCAATGACTATTCGGCCGATGAGTAACAATCCAAATTACAGTCATAACGGTGCAAAAGACTACATTCAACTTCAAAAAATAAATGACAAAAAAGAATGTGTTTGGGATATTCAACAATACAAAGGTAATTACCAATCAATGATACAAAGTGCTACTCACATAACAGATTTGTTCAAACATACCGAGTCTTTCAGAATTACAAGTGCTACCCATGCTAATGACAAAGACGTTACAAATGTCGCGGCATCGGGCGCAGTAGCAAACTTTACTTGCGCAAGTCACGGATATAGCGTAGGTGATTATGTCATGCTACACAGTTTTACTGAAAGTGGTTATGCTCGTAACTGTAAAGTTGGTGTTTCTACTGACTATAGTAGTGGCTCATCATTACCTAGTGGTGGAGGCACAACATGGGGTTATGGGCTTATGAGTCATGGCACTGTCCATCACAATATGTCAGACGGATCGGGGCCTAGAGTTGACTCAAGACAGGTTTATCGTGTTTCCTCAACACCTACTACAAACACATTTACATTACAAACTGTGTCCCTAAAATCAAGTGGCATTCAAAACGATCCTGAATATGTCAGTGAAGAAGTTTTGTTTGCGGGCGCACCGGCAACCGTTAGTGGTCGCAAAATGAAAGTAGTAAAGATACCTGTTAGCGGCACTTGCTCTACATTTGAAATCACAATCAACTTCCCATCCGGTCAACTAATCAATGAATACACTACCACAGGTAATCTCACTGTTGGGCTTCAACCAAGAATGATGAGTAACGATTTCAAGCACATTTGGGTTATGTTCTCTGATATGAGGAACAATGGTAAGGATGATGCTGATGGTCTTACTAAAGAGAGCGACTTTGGTATTGTTTATCCACTGTCAGATAATTACTCATTCAATTTAGTATCATCAAATGATTTATTGGATGAGGAATCTAACACTCGTGAAAATTGGCTAGAGTTGAAAGTAGGTGAAGATATTGATATTTGGGAGATTGATGCTTCCCATGACCCATCTACTGCGGCCCATTGGGGAACAACGGGTGGGAATAGTCGCGCAAGATCTGGTGTTGATTGGGCCAAAAAAAGTGGTTCGTTTTTGATTATCGACACTTCACCTTTCTTCAATCTGAATACAGAAAATAACGGTGGTAACTCGTGGATGAGGTCAGGTGGTAGAAAAGATCTTGCTGACTACTTCGTAGAAACAGAAGGTTATCCAATTTTACTTGACAACTATTGGGACAAGGCTATGGCACAACATGATACCCATGAAGTTGAATCAGTTCAACATGCCAACGAACATAGAATACTGAACAGGGCAACAATTATGGATGCCGAAAATCAATCCGCACCCCACTCAAACAATGCGGAACACTATATTGATAGTGGCGACCTTTCTGTGAAATTAGAAAATTGCTTTAGTTGGCCTAAAACATGTTTTGATACTGATGGGACAGTAAATCATGTAGGAATGGTTAGAGCAAGAACAAACAGTGGTGATAATGCTGGGTTCACAGACTACTACTACGTTTATGATTTCAAAATTGAGACTACTCTTAATGGTGCCGTATCGAAAGGTGCTAACACTATTACACTAACAAGCACAAGTGGCTTACAGTCAAGTGGTTCAGTAAGCATAAACGGTATCAGAATTGAATACACAGGAATTAGCAGTAACAACCTAACAGGCGTAACAGGTGTATCACAAGATTTCAACGATGATGCTTTGGTATCTGATAACATCTTACATGGTTTCTACTTGACGTGGATTGATCCATTAGACACTGTTGACAGAGAATATGATGAAATACTCACATTGATGAACACTCGTTACCAAAACTCAACAGGTTATTCAAAGGCTAAAATCAAAGATGGCGTATTTAACAGTTCATCAAGTACGATTTCTCATTTGAGAGATCCTAGTTACAATACAGGGACTAATGATAGTCGATATAGCAAGGCATCTGCGAGAGCAGGTAATGAAGGGTTTTGGCATACAGGTGGTGGGGTCGGTGGTAGTTTCAGTGGTCTTATCACAGGTGTTACTCATTATTCAACAGGTGTTACTAGCACACACGCAATTGATGACTACATTTTCAGAAATGCCACAGGATCGGAGTTCAGTTTGTTTTTGAAAGGTGAAGGTATTGCGAATAATACTCCACAAGTATATGATGAAATTACGTTTTACAGTAGTTGTAGCAACATTTACCCTCTCAAACTAATGATGCAAGTTGATGGGTATGTTGAGGCACCAAACGTAGGAACATACTACCATTCAGATAAGGTTCGTTATCTGAATAACATTCCATTTGTATGCTCATGGTTGCTTCAGAACGGGTCGCACGTAATTTCTGACTTAAACAACGTCCCTGTGACAATCAATATGGACACTCTACAAACGGGATCTACTACAAAAGATAGTTACGGAACGGTTTTGGACTACCGAACAGGTGGAACAAGTCTTTTGCAGATCTACGGTGATATTCAGAAGTCATCATCTGTTGGTAGTGGTGGACTCAATACTAGTTTCTCATGGTTGATTGGTCGTGATGGTAAGTTTGATTTGAGGCCCAAATACAATAGTGGTTGGGTGTTCAATAGAGACAATTTGACAGTGAGTAACATGACGATACAGAATGATAGAATCAACAATGTTCGTGTGTATTACAATAATGGTCTGTCATTTGCCGACTATCCGGGGGAACAATTGATGACAGATACCGATAGAAGAAGATGGGAAGTTATTCATTCCGATAGTATCAGAAATAAAGAAGAGGCTTTAGCAGTTGCTAAGACCGAGTTCCAAAAACACGCTTCAACAAAATACCAAATAGACGCTCAAGTGATTAGGCATAGTGATGGGCATACCCTTAATCCATTGAGCAATGACACCATGTTGAAGGATGCTAGATTTGGTTATGTTGCGGATCAGTGTATAAGGGCATGGGGATTGCACATGCACGACCTAAACGCAGGTTTGGGTGGATGCCATTTCCCCGGAATGGTGAATGCTTTTGATGGTAACTTAGACAATGCTGATACCTCATCAAGCACTTATGGATATGGGGCAAATAATCTAACCACATTGGCCGATAACGCCGCCAACACAGGGGTCTATTCATGGAACGAGTGGTATGGGCATTACGGTTCTAAGAGTGTGTCCTATGCTATGCAGATAGTTCACATACCACACGGTATGCCTTATGTGTCTGAAACATCAGGTAATCACTTGAGAATAGGTATTACACCAACAAACACAGGCACCGATACTGCGCCAAAGTTTAGAGTTGAGTTCATTGATCCGGTATTCAATACGACAAAGAGTGCTGGTTATGGTGCTACTGCATCTGCTGACACTTACAGATTAGGTGACAACGTGGCTACACCAATGTTATTCAGTAGTTACGCAGGTGGTAGCACCGGAACAGGTGTGTCGACTGTTGATGTAACAGGAAATGGTTTTATTGAAATCGGCATTCCCTCTGCTTATTGGTCTGCGGCTGGAAGCAAGAAGATAGTAATTTCTGTGAATTACGATTACTTACACTCTCTATTGAAATATAGGTGTGGTAGCACAGATGGGACATTGAGTTCAGCAATCAGAAAACCTAAACACGCTTCGGCTACACTAAGTTACAGTGCATCATTTAACGCACACAGTATATTCCCATTGGGAATCTATGCTGATGAAACATGGGGAGGGATTTATGGTGGTGGCGCACATGGTCGTGCTATGTGGTATGCACCACGACTACACATCACAGATGATCTTAACTTCATCCCAGCAACATACGTCACATATACTGATAGTCATTTGGGTCTGACAAATACCCCTCTTACAATTTCAAGTGTTAATTGGTCTATTTCAAGACACAAAGAAAAAGTTGATTTGAAATTAACAAGTGACGAATCTGCCGCAACTAATTCAGTGGTAGGAACAATCTTCCCGAATATCAACCCCGGCAGAAAGGGTGGGGGAAGAACTGACCCACCACTACTACCGCCAACATTACCTCCACCCAACAGACCACCACCAATGCCACCATACGGCGACCCTAACCCACCATTACTGCCCCCAACACATGATCTTCCGGGGACACCTTTGGGTAGTGAAAGGTCTGGCAGTAACAGGACAGGTCATGCAACAGGTTCTCATGCGTCTGGAAGTGCTTCCACTAGACATGAGTCCAACCAACCGTATGAATCTACAACCACAGACAAGGTAGGTGTCAACAGACTATCAGAGGGCGTTTTGAAAAGAATGAAAGGTAAAATGGATTTGCCTTACGACGGCGTTCAAAAGGTTTTGGGATCGAGTAAGCCGAAAAACACACCTTCGGAGACCCATAGCATGGGTGTTGTTGATAGTGTTACAACATCAAGTGGTGATGCTCTAGCGACAGAAGAGGGAATCATCCTCCCCGGTTCAACTGCGGCAGGTGAAAAATCAGAATCTTCACATGTAATGATTATACGTATGCCGCGTGACGCCGTGAAGAATAACTCAATCAGTATTGTAGCAAAGGCAAGTTTGGGCAACACAACAGGTTCAGCAGTCATCTATACTAAACTTGAGAACATAGACACAGGCTTGAGTATGGAACATACCACAACTATCAGTGCCGGAACAGATGCGAGCAGTATTACTCTCTTACCAAAAACAACTGTCCCACATATCGCAGGGACAAGATTCAAAGTAACTATCACACGTAAGGTAGGGACAGGGGATGATGACCTATACTTCTCTTCGATTAGATTGCATACTCTTCAAGTCACATACGAAAGAGACTCTATCCCATCAAAGCCTCTAGTTTCTACCTACGGTAGAAATAGTGATGGTAAGAGAACCGTTATGGATAGAGGGTTAGATTGAGTATTTTTCTCTCAATGAAAGAATGTCTTTAGCCTTTTTGCGACCTATACCTGCGACTTCCATTAGTTGTTTTTGCGAAGTACGTAGACGTAGTATATTGCGGAGGGAACCAAACTTCTCTAGTAGATCTTGAGCGTGTTGTTGTGTAATCCCCGGAAGGGATGACAAGGCTAAGACCTGTGGGTGGTCATTCATAATTTTTGGTGCCTGAATAGTAGGCTTGTCCACCCCGATCACAAGTTTTTGTGTATGGGCAGTAACAAGGAATGTAACAAAGTCATCCATAGTGTCAAACTGCATGAATTGAATGTTGGGAAATCTCAATTGGAAAGTGGTTTTGAAGTTTAGGATTGT
>CEUI01014610.1_pt1 | contig 14194 bp, 20 predicted proteins | sample 531411 | NCBI WGS metagenome assembly CEUI01 (sample SAMEA2622841, study PRJEB7988) | marine metagenome | isolation source: saline water (ENVO:00002010), including
GCAATGCAAAAACATCGCTGATAAAGTAGTCGTGGCACTTAACAGGGACGATTTTGTTGAGAGGTTTAAAGGGAAAAAACCTATTTTAAATTATAAAGAAAGAGAACAGTCTTTGCGTTACTGCAAATTCGTAGACGAGGTGATTTTAAACGGAGCAGGAGAAGATAGTCGATCATGTATATTAACAGTTAAGCCTAATATAATTGCTATCGGTGACGATTGGGCTAAAAAAGATTATTACAAACAGATGTGTTTCGATCAGCAATGGTTAGACGATAATCAAATAACCTTGGTTTATATTCCTTACACAAGAGGAATTAGCGCAACGGAGATTAAGTCTAGAGTCATGGACAATTATGTACAGTGCTAAAACAAGCAGTAAAAGAATAGCGGTAGTTTTTGCAGGACAACCAAGAACTTTTAGGCACTGTTATAAGAGCCATTTAGAATTTTTTAGATTAGATGGATATGATTTCGATTTCTTTATACACGCTTGGAGTGATCAATGGTATAGAATCAAGTCTTGCTCGGAGCACACTGTGTCTAATGCATACTTAGAGGATGATGCTCTTTTAGGAAAAGAGTTAGTAGAAATCTATAAACCGAAAGTAATAGTCGTAGAAAGGCAAAAAGAATGTAAACCACTATTGGATGATATGAAAGCACTGATCCGCTTGCAGGGGTCAACAGATAATCAATGCTGGCATAACAATAATCAATCTTACACAGGAGGAGGCTGGTGTAGAAATCACAAAGATGGAGTTGGCCGATGGCTAGACGGAATTCATTCCGGACAAATATACTCTTGGCAGCAAGTAACAAATTTAAAAATAGATTACGAAAAAGAAAATAATTTTGAGTACGATGGCGTAATTAAATTTAGATTAGATAACTTTCTCGATACACACAAAGACTCTACTAAAAAAGAAATTTTCGAAAAAGCTTGTGCGCCAAAATTAAAATTTGAACACACTCATTTTCAAAGTAATGGGTATTTGACAGTAGGTGATATGTTTTTTTGTGGAGAAAACGAAGAGTTTAATAAATTAATGAAAAATATCTATACATTTCTCATCAGAGAATATTGTAATGTCCTTGGGGATATAGATGGTCGCTGGAAACACGCTGGCCCACCAGAAACAATTATTTCAAAAAAATTAGCACATAATAAAATAGCAACGAATGATGTGCGCTGTGTATCTCACCTTCCCTACAGGGAATATCACATCGACGCTGAAGATCAAAGCTATAAAAATCTGCTTAAAATGAGAGAACAAGTTAGTGAAAAGGGGGTTCAGAGATGAGGATAGCCGTTTGCGTATTTGGTCAACCACGTTTTTATAAACAGACAGCGGAATCATTTAAAACTGAGTTCTATGATTTTCCGGGGCATGAAACTGATGTCTTTATGCATTGCTGGAGCGAAGTTGGCTCTACACCAGATGACGATTGGGATAATTGTAACGAAAAAAAAGATGCTGAGAACTTAAAAGAAGATATCTGGAAGAGCTATAAAAATGAAAAAAGTAAAAATCATCTTAGCGTAGTAGTAGAAAACCCTGAAGAAAATTTCGGCGCAATTTGTGATTCATTAGCTCATGTTTTAGGAACTTTAAGGCACGATAAGTGGTTGGATGATACGAGTGATGACTGGAGGAAGCATCTTAGTAAGCTTCGTATTGGAACCGCTTATGAAGACTCTGATAAAACCACGATTAGAATAGGTAATGGTCGAGTTTTGAGATATGAGATGGGTCAGCTTTACAGCATGGGCAAAGCTATAGAGCTTAAATCTTGGTATGAAAAAGAAAATAATTTTAAATATGACCTTGTAATAAAAGTAAGAACTGACGCGATCTTTCCACCGAAAGAAGCTTTTGAGAATGAGGAAGAATATTATAAAGAGAAAGAAGATTATTATCTTCAAGGCATCAGAAAGAATAAGCGTGGCGTATTTGGCTACGGCTTAAACTTGATTATGGGTGTCGGAAATGGCGTAACCGTTGCGGGCGGAAGACCAGATACAGGAATGATAGTGGGCATCGAAGCAATAGAGATTGAAAATGGTCAGATAACTAATATTATTCCTCAAGAAAAAAGGTTTCCATATGTTGATCTTTATAAAGATAGTCTTTTGGATGATGTTGGTATGTTTAATTTTCCTTTTAAGCTTCATCACAAAGATTGGTTGATGTTTGCTGATTCTGAATCTGCTGATTTAGCATGGTCAACGATGGTTTCCACTTACATTTCTTTTATAGCTAGAGATATTAATAGATTCACTGGAAGAAAAGAATTACCATACATGCCCGGAGGAGAAGTTCTTCATGCAGGAGCAGCACTTTTTAACGATGTTAATATGTACTATGTAAAAGGTGGAACCGCAAAAAATACTTTTATAAAACTTTTAAAACTCAAAAGAGTTATTAAAGTGGTTCATAAAGACCCAGACAAGAGGAAGGGGCCGTTTAAATCAGATGATATAGTTGAACAGATGGGGCATGGTTATTTACCTGTTGACAATCTAGAGAATATGATAAAAACTTTTATGGATGGACTGAAATACGATGATTGATTTGGAAAACATAGAATCTAAATTTAATACAATAGTTTCTTCGGAAGAGTGGGTAAAACTTCAAGAGCTTTATAACAAAAGTACCCATATATTTTTATTTGGTCATGGTGGAAACATGGCTGTTGCTGATCATGCAGCTATAGACTCATCTAGGCTTACGGACAAAAACGTAATAGCACCCGGAAGCGGTACGCTTTCCACTTCAATCATTGGGGATACAAATTTTAATGATTGGCTTATGAATTGGATGGAAATGAGAACTCGTGGACTAGACAAAACAAAGTGTTTAGCTATTGGATTCTCCTGCTCTTTAAATAGTCCGTCTGCAAACGCACTCGCCACAGCTTTAAACTGGTGTGATGATCAAGATATAAATGCAGCGATGGTGTCAGCGCAGTATAACCCTTGCGGTAACTCAAACATTGTAAAGATAGTTCAAGGCGTAAAACATTATCATACTTCAGAGATTCTGTCGTTAGCTTTAACTTATGAATTGATTCACGGGGCAGGATTTACTTGCCCTTCGATTTTAAAAAAGTGCAAAAAATGAAAAAAGATATACACCCATTAGATTACCCTTGGTTCGCCAAAGATCAGGAGGTGAAGCACACTCCTCCGGGCCTTGAGTCTCAGGAGAATAATTTAGCTATAGATTTTGATGGTGTGATTCATACTTTTGATAAAGGTTATCACGACGGAACATGTTACGGTGAACCAATCGAAGGGACTAAAGAAGCCTTAGAATTTCTTTCTGAAAAATATAATCTTATTATATTTACCGCGAAGGTGAAACAGGACAGGCCACTTGTTAACGGTAAAACTGGTATGCAGCTTGTTAAAGAGTGGCTCAAAAAGTATGATATGATGCAATACATTTCTGAAATAACTTGCGAGAAACCAAGAGCACAATATTATATTGATGACAAAGGAATTCATTTTACATCTTGGAATCAAACTTTAATAGCAATGGGAGAAAAACCTGACCCACGAACCGAGCTTGGTGATATGAAATTCTAACATGGAAGATACATTTACAGCTATAATCCCTGTACGGAAAGGATCAGAAAGGGTTGTTAATAAAAATATTAAACCCTTTGGTGATACTTCTTTGTTGGAATTAAAAATATCTACCCTGAAGAAAATAGATCATATAGGTGATATTGTTGTAAACTCTGATTGCGACACCATGTTGGGAATTGCGAAAGACATGGAGGTTTCGACGCACAAAAGAGAAGGCTATTATGCTAGTTCAAAAGTTAATAACAGTGAGTATTTTGAGCACGTTGCATCAAACACCGATGCTAAGTGGATAATGTACGCACCTGTTACCTGCCCTTTTATTAAGGTCGCAACTTATAACCATGCAATAGAAAAATTTTTCGACAACAAAGAGTACGACAGCTTGGCATCGACCTTCCCTGTAAAGCATCATATGTGGCTAGATGGAAAACCAATTAATTATGATCCAAGCAATTCCCCAAATAGCCAAGACCTGCCAGATATACAGGCAATAAGCTATGGTATATCCATAATATCAAAAGACTTAATGATTGAACGTAGAAACGTGGTAGGTTATAAACCGCTGCTTTACCCCCTTAGCGAAGTCGAGGCTGTTGACATAGACACTGAGTTGGAATTTGAATTTGCTGAATATCTTTATAAAAAAAATAATCTTTTTTTAGATTTTTAGTTTACTTATTTTATTATATTTTAATGAAAAAACTAGCGTATTTAATCCTAGGCTTGGTTTTAATTTATCCGTCCTTCGGAGAAGATAATAAAACTGATAATTCAACCGCAGACCATTTACAAAATGTTTCCGTAACTATCAGGGCAGAAGGCCCATATTCTAACGGGGAGGGGTCTGGAGTTATTTTTACTAGAAAAGACTCTAAAGGTAATCAAGTAAATTTTGTTTGGACTGCTGCCCACGTAATAGATAATCTACGCAAAACCAGAAAAACAGTAGTAAACGGTACGCCTAAAACCATTGTAGAATTTAAAGACCCAATGGTAATGAAAGAGATTAGGCAGAATGGACGTACAGTAGGTAGACTTCAAATGGATGCAGAAGTATTAAAATACAGCGATGCAAACGATGGTCACGACTTGGCTTTACTACGCGTACGTAAGTTTAATTTTGTTAAAGACACAGTTACTTTTCACCTTGGGGAAGATATCCCCAAGCTAGGTACAGAGCTACTTCACGTAGGTTCGTTATTAGGCTCGGCAGGGGCGAACAGTATGACAGATGGAATTTATTCTCAGCATGGAAGAATTTTAAAAAGTATTAATAAATATATTTATGATCAAACTACAGTTACAGCTTTTCCCGGAAGTTCCGGGGGTGGGGTTTACCTTAAGTCTGATGCTAGATATATTGGTATGCTTGTAAGAGGTGCTGGAGAAGGCTTTAATCTTATCGTCCCTGTTAGGAGAATGAGAGATTATTGTGAGAAACATAAAATGATGTGGGCATTAGACCCGAAGGTTAAAATGCCATCAGAAGATGATTTAATGAAGATGCCCATTGAGCATGAGCCCAAGGAGAAAAAGGAAAAAAGTGATGCTGAAGCAGCAGCAGATGAAGAAGACGCAGCCAAAAAATTTCCTTATAGGATTCGTATTTATAAAAAATATAACGATAGTCGTCCTGATTTTTTAAAGACGGCCTTACCTCCATTTAAAACAATGGAAAAACATTAAATGAATTTTTCTTGCATGAAGTTGTCACATTCTTATGCAAGGATAGCGCGGTAAGTATATTAAACTTGGCGGTTTAGTTTATTTACCTCTGCCGCGCTTAAACAATTTATCAAGGCGATTAGTCTTGTTAAAACATACTCTTGACGCGTCTGTACCAAAGAGTGACGCGGCTTGAGCGGATTGGTTTGGTTTCCATTTCGCTCTTGCCGCGTTTTTTGTGTAAAAATATATATGCCAATACCTAGCCCCAACAATAAGAAAAAAAGTGATTACATTTCTGACTGTATGGCTGACGACACCATGAACAGTGAGTTCCCCGATAGTAAGCAGAGGTCAGCGGTTTGTTATTCTAAATACGAGCAATCTAAAAAGAGGGCAAAAGGTACAGAACTTCTTTGGTGGCTAGATGGTGACGTAGACGATAATTTTATTATATATTAATAAGTACTTCTGACTTTACTTCTTCAATTAGATAGGTTCCGTACATGCTATGACCCCTGTTGTCGCCTATCACGAAAATGCAACCTTTGGGTACTGTGAATTTTCCAATAAAAAGATGAATCCTATTGCCCATGCTCCTTAGATATCTGTCATAGGTTTGTTTTCCATAAGTGTCAGTATCTAGCCTCTTATCATTTACATAGAAATACCCGTCTTTATGCTCTACAGTTTCTCCCTCTAGAGCTATTATTCTTTTTGCGATTTTTTCTCCATCGTCCGAATCTTTAATAATAACTATATCGTATCTTGATGGCTCCCACTCTTTAGGATTTATTTTTTCGGTTATTAAAAAACTTTTATTTTCATATGTGGGCTCCATGCTTTCACCATGAACCATCAAGACACTATAATTTCTTCCTAAAACTAAATAAATAGTTAGTAAGATTGCAACAATTAACCACAAAACGTGTCTCAATTCCTTGAGAAATACTTTTTTAATAAATGACATGCCTTTAGTGTAAGTAGTTACACGGAGATTAGACGAAATATGAACCGCAAAAAGTCACGCATAGGCATCATTGACGAGAACCACAAGTGGTGGAAAGGGTCAAAAGATGTAGAAAAATGGGCCATTAAAGATAAAAATGGTGATTGGTGGCTTGTATCTGGTTCAGAATTTCCAGAAAAAAAAGTCGATAAACATGATGAAGAATCTAAAATTGTAGAAACTTCAGGCTCCTTGTTGCAAGTGACAATTATTGTTTTAGCTTCTATACTTGGTGTAAGTTTAGCAATAAATCTTATTCTCTCTTTGGGTTTTTTTAGTTGACAAATAGATTTTATTTCCTAATATTTAAAGTATGGGAGATAGAATTTTTGTACAGATAGCCAGCTATAGAGACCCGCAATTAGTCCCTACTCTTAGGGATTGTATAGAGAAAGCAAAAAACCCTGCTGACTTAAGATTCTCAATCGCTTGGCAAAGAGATGACCTAGAGACATTGGATGAATTCGAGCATGACTCTAGATTTAAAATCATTGACATACCCTATCAAGAAACTAAAGGTACTTGTTGGGCAAGGAATCAGTTACAGCAACAGTATGACGGCGAAGAATATACCCTACAATTAGACTCTCACCATAGGTTCATCGAGGGCTGGGACGAAGAATTAATCTCTATGATTAATAAGCTTCAGTCTTTGGGTTACGAAAAACCTTTACTAACTGCATATGCGCCCTCATTTGATCCAGAAAATGACCCAGAGGGTAGAGTTAACGAACCTTGGGAAATGGGGTTCGATAGATTTATACCTGAAGGTGCAATATTTTTCTTACCTAAAACAATAGATGATTGGAAAGATTTAGATACCCCTGTTCCAGCTAGATTTTATTCTGCACACATGGCTTTTACTATCGGTAAATTTGCTGAAGAGGTTCAGCATGACCCAGAATATTATTTTCATGGGGAGGAGATTAGTATAGCGGCAAGAGCTTATACGCACGGGTACGATTTATTTCACCCCCACAAAGTCATTATCTGGCATGAATACACCAGACGCTACAGGGTTAAACAATGGGACGATGATCCAACTTGGGGCGAGAAAAATGAAAAATGCCACCTCAGAAATAGAAAATTATTTGGCATGGATGGATTACCACAGGACGTAGAATTTGGTAAGTACGGTTTTGGTAATCAGAGAAGCTTGCGCCAGTATGAAATATATGCTGGAATTAATTTTGAAATGCGGGCAATACAACAACATACAAAGGACGGCCATCGCCCACCCAATCCAAACCCATACATGAATGAAGATGAGTGGCTCTCCTCCTTTTTAAAAATATTTAAACATTGTATAGATATTGGAAAAGATCAAATTAAAGAAGACGACTGTAATTTCTGGTGCGTAGCCTTTGAGGATAAAGATGGTAATACAATTCATCGGCAGGACGTAGACAGAGAAGAAATGCAGAGAATGGCGGATGATCCAGATGGATACTATAAAGTATTCAGGGAATTTGAAGCAGATGAAATGCCGCACAGTTGGGTCGTATGGCCTCATAGCGAATCAAAGGGGTGGCTAGATAGGATAACTGGTCAAGTTTATACAGGTATTTCTTGATGTCAGAATTGCCAGTAATATCTATATATGGTTCTCATAATGCAGCTATAGCTTTAAGTTATGAGGGGCAAACCTATGTTGTAGAGGCTGAAAGAGTATTAGGTTTAAAGAATGCTGGCCTTAGTCAGTACAAGGTAATAAAGCAAGAGAATATAGCCTTAGTCTTTAACGCTTTAGTTGATCATGCTTGCGATCAACTTGGTGCTCCAAAGAAATTCGGCGTTTGCCTTTATCAGAATACAGATACATCTATTGATGGCCAACTGCAATCATTGCAAAATTCTATAGAAGCTGAGTCTTACATAGAATGCAAGCATCATGCTAGTCATGCCGCTGGTTCATTTTATCAATCTAATTTTAGAGATGCATTAGTATTTTCTTTTGACGGTGGTGGAAACGATGGCTTCTTTAATGTCTACTTAGCTAATAGAGATACAGGTGTTTCAGAATTAAAACGATTTAACATAAATCTAGGTTTTCCTTATATGATATTCGGAGAATACTTTTCAGATATAAGAAAAGAATCAACTCTAAGTGATGGTAACCTAGTTTACTCTGGAAAGATAATGGGTCTAGATGCGTTCAGTCAGCCTAGGGAGGAGTGGATACCATTCTTTGAGGACTTCTACGACTGCAATATGCACAACAACATTAATGCAGATGACCCAGAAAATTTTTATAAAAACAAAATTAAAAAATTATCAGAAGACATCTCTCTAGATTTTGACGAAGATAATAGGCTTTCCAACGAAGCTCAGTTCCAAGTTGCGGCAACATCACAAAGAGCTTTCGAAAACACATTTTTAAAATATGCCTTATCTTTTATAAAGCAATACCCTAAACTACCCATAGTATTAACGGGCGGCTGCGCCTTGAATATTTTATTAAATACAAGGATAAGGTCAATGGTGAAGAGACCTGTCTTTGTCGCTCCGAATAGTAATGATTGCGGTCTCGCAGTAGGCATGTTGTTAGGTCACACAAAACCCTCTGAAGCCATTGATATCACATACTCTGGAATACCGCTTTTAGATTATACTTCCCTATTTGAAAATGTACTTTGGTCTAACATAGAAAAAGTAAACCATAATAGACTTGCAGTGGATTTGCTAAATGGTTCAATAGTAGGCGTGGCCCGTGGAAAATCAGAACATGGCCCCAGAGCACTTGGTAATAGGAGTATATTATGTAATCCTTCTTTCGAGAATATGAAAGATGTTTTAAATGAAAAGGTAAAACACAGAGAATGGTTTAGACCTTTTGCTCCCGTTGTTAGATTAGAGGATGTTAATAAATATTTTATATTTGACGGCGAATCAAGACACATGACTTTCGCCGCCAAGGTTAGAAAAAGGTGGCAGGATAAACTGAAAGCTATAACACATGTAGATGGAACCGCTAGAATCCAAACAGTAACCAGAGATCAAAACCCTTGGCTCTACGATTTACTTACTGAATTTGATTACATTTCTGAACATGCAGTATTACTGAATACCTCTTTTAATGTCAACGGTAAGCCCATTTTATCAACAGTAAAAGATGCTTTTCATATTTTTAATGAATCAGGTATGGATTCATTAGTTATAGAAGATTATATAATCAAAAAATGAATCTGACTATAGTAACAGGTATATGGGATTTAGGTAGAGATAAAGCTGGAGAAGGCTTTGCTCGACCCTTTGAACATTATAAAGATAAGTTTGTTGAGTTGCTACAGGCAGATGTTCCAATGTTCATATATATTGAAAAAAAATATGAAGATTTAGTTTGGGAGCATAGAGACAAAAAGAATACATTCATAAAGATAAAAGAAGTAGATGAATTTGAAAAAGATTTTCCTTTTTACGATAAGGTACAAGAGATAAGGAAAAAAGAAGAATGGCTTTCACAAGCTGGTTGGCTACCAGAAAGTACACAAGCGTCAATGGAGCTTTATAACCCAATGGTTATGAGCAAGATGTTTATGTTGAATGACGCCGCCATCTTTAATCCATTTAACACAGACCAATTTCTTTGGGTAGACGGCGCGATAACCAATACCGTACACAAGGGTTACTTCACTGATGATAAAGTCTTTGATAAAATGGAGGATCATTTAAATAAATTTTTATTTTTATGTTTTCCTTATAAGGATTATTCTGAAATTCATGGTTTTGAAAAAGCTGCTATTGCTAAGTACTCAAGAACTAGGTTTGTAGAGTGGGTCGCTAGAGGTGGGGTATTCGGGGGCCACAAAGATTATATAAAAGAGGCCAACGGTATGTACTATCAACTTCTCCAAAATTCTTTGGCAGAAGGTTATATGGGTACAGAAGAGAGCATATTCACTATAATGTCTTATCTAAAGCCCAAGCGTTATCAGAGATACATGATAAACGATGACGGTCTGATATCAACATATTTTGAAGCCCTTAAAAATGGTGAGGCAAATCTTGAGACAGTAGATCAATACGGAGATTATTATTCTTTTGATCCAGATGAATTTGATATAAGCGAATACAAGACCTCGCTCTACGTTATAACATACAACTCTCCAGATCAATTAGAAATGCTGTTAGACTCCTACAAAGACCATAAAATGTTTCTGGATTCTGGTAGAAGTAATCATAAAAAGTATTTAATAGACAACTCTAAAGACCCTGACACCTTAGAAGGTTATCAAAATTTATGCAATAAGTACGGGTTTGAACATATCAAGAAAGATAATATAGGTATCTGTGGCGGTAGGCAATTTGCTGCCGAACACTTTGGGGAAAGCGATGCGGATTATATGATATTCTTAGAGGACGATATGCTGCTTCATACAGTTGATAATATTGAACCTTGCAAAAACGGCTTCAGAACCTATATAAATAACCTTTTTGAAAAAGCGCATAAAGTCATGGTTAAGGAGGGTTTTGATTTTCTAAAGCTTTCATTCTCTGAATTTTTTGGAGATAATAGGACTCAGTGGGCTTGGTATAATGTGCCGCAGGAAAAGAGAGAAAAATATTGGCCCGAATATTCAGAGCTACCCACTTATGGCTTAGATACTAACTGCCCAAAGACTACATTCAATAACATAGGTTGTGTAGATGATCTGCCATACATTGATGGTGATATATATTATTGTAACTGGCCGCAGATAGTAAGCAAAAAGGGTAATCAAAAATTATTTTTAGATACCACTTGGGCTCATCCATTTGAACAAACTTGGATGTCTCATGCCTTCCAAATGACTAAAGAGGGTAAGTTAAGGGGTGGAATTCTCCTAGCTTCTCCCATAAATCACAATAGGGAGCATCACTACAAATCAGAAGAGAGGGTTGAAAGTTAAATCACGGTTTTTGCGATACCCTTAATTTGTCCGAGTATAGATAGTGTATTTTCAAATTTTATATTTTGAGTTTTAATTGTCATCGGGTAGTTTAGCTCTGTATCAATTCTGATTCCGTACTCTTTTTCTTCAGGGGTAATATATTGGTCTACGAAATCCATCAACCCCAAAGTTTTCATATATTGATAGTAAGAATCTTTCATTTCTTGTTCAACTTCAACCAGAACTGGCAAATGTAATCCTGTTTTGGCTTCCATCGTAACGTATCTTATAGCTAAATTATCACTTGGCGGCGTATCTAGTAATTGTGATACAACAATTAAATTCATGTTATTATTTACACCCTTTTTGTAGTGTAATTAAATATAAGATGAGTATGATACAGTTGAATCCGCCTATTCCAGTTGAAACCCCTATGGGTGAAGGCTGGGCTCACTTGGTTATAGATTATAATCCAGATTTTAATACCGTTTGGGTTGTTTTTCTTTCAGACCGTGGGCTTGTAAAACACTTTGACTCTAACGATCTGAGGGTGTGCGGTAATGAGACATTCGGTATTCCATACAACGCAAAACCTAAAACTAACCCTAGACCTTGGAGTAAAAAAATGAAAGATAATAAAGAATGTGACTGCGACAAAACTAAAGGTGAACAGTGTCCCATTTGTTGTCCTAAATAAATGAAAATATTTTTTCATCACATAACAGGTAAAATGACAGACATGAGCATAATTTATTGCAATGCTTATGCACACGTAAAACCGGAGGAAGAAAACCATGCCTTGCAAACAGGTTGGGCTGTTGATGAATGGGCGGATGAAGAACCTAGATGCTGGTTTCAGGGTAGACAGGTTCGCTTGAATGTTAATGATTTAGTAGAGAATAAAAAAACCAGAAAGATTCTAAGAAGAGCTAAAAGAATAACAAGAAAAGTTAAAAAGTATTCCGAGACAGACCTTGAAGAGATACAAAAAGTATATGATAAATATATGAAGTACAGAGGCTTTACTGATGATTTGGGTGAGGGTGGCCCCATAAATCAGGTTGAATTAGACCCAGAAAATAAATTGGTTTTTCATTATTACGATAAAGGTGAACTCAGGGCTTGGACATTAGCCAGAACATACAGCAACGCTAACGCTGTTACAGGTTTACAATTCTGTTGGGACTACCACGAGCCTCGCGTCTCACTGGGTAAATATAGTGTTTTGAAAGAAATGCAGTGGGCTAAAGATTGTGGAATGAAATATCTTTATATGATGCCCGGTTATGAAAAAACTTGTATATACAAAAGAGATTTTGCTGGCTTTGAATTTTGGGACGGCGTTAAATGGTCAAAGGATAGAAGTATGTACGAGTATATGTGTAACAAAGATAGCGAGATAGAAACTTTCCAAGACATGAATGATGTTATGTGGGATTACGAAAAAAACTATTTTAAAAATGAAAAATAAAAATCAAAAAAAATATTCTCAAACCCCCCAAGGCAAAGAGGCTCTTGACCGAGCGAGAAAAGCTTATGACGAACGAGACCCTGAGAGGAGAAGAAGACAGAAGCGGGATTATATGAGAAGAAAGAGGGAAGAAAACCCTGACATCTGGAGAGGTTAATTTTTTTTAAAAATAATTTATCTAAGTGTAAGTTATTGTATGAAGCCGCTTCTGCGTACAAAACTTAATGTAATAGTAAACGGTTTAAAATCTTCCGGCGAAATAGTTAATGTCAGAACTTCGGCAGATAACGATTGTTTTATTATAGCTTCCGGAAAGCTCAACAAAGCTGTAATGATCGGCATCTCTTTCGACACCTTGATTGCGTTCAAAATGAATGTCAAGAAATGGCTATGGGCAGAGGCAGAGGGGTTTGATCTTGATGAAATGGTAGATAATTTTGCTTCTGAAATTTTTGAAAAAATGAACCCAGACGAAGTTATTGATTATATGCTAGAAAAATAGTTGTTTTTTTCATATAATATATATATGAGAAAAAGTTCTAGAAAACAGAAGTATTATCTAGTCTTATCTAAGGATAAGAACTATAAACACGGGGCTTTTCCGCACTCTCCAGAAGGTTTAAAACTGGCCGAAGACTATGTTAAAAGGCATAAAGGCCCAGAAGAATTATACATTGTAGAGAAATAATGTCACAATCTTTCGGTGTGAACGGTTGAGTCAAAGCGACACAAAAGACATAACATACCCCAAAAGTCCCTGAAATATGGGGCTTTTTTATTGGCATGGTGACTGCTTCTATATTGGCATGTTATTAACAAATAGATTATTAAACGACGTACTCACTAATTGGGATAGAGCTTTTTTTGATAGAGACTATTCTTATTGGAGGAGACAAAACAATTCAAAACTTAAAGAATTAGATGATTCATATGAGTATTCTGTTCCTTTGGCTGGCTTTAAAAAAGAAGATATAAAAGCCACTGTTGAAGAAAGTTATATTTATATTGTAGCCAAAAAAGGGGAGGACAACCTAACTTATTCTTTATTAATCCCAGAGGATGTGGATTTAGAACGAGATTTTTCTGCCGATTATGAAAATGGACTTCTAGTTTTAAAATTAAATAAAAAGGAGGCCGCCAAGAAAATACAAATAAATATCAAATAAAATTTGACATCCTATAAAGGAGGTGATAGAATAGTATTCTAAATATGAGTACTAAAAGTAAAGATAAAAAATTAACCGAAGTCAAAACAGTTTATGCGCGGGCAGCTATTGTCCTTTTAGCACTAAACTTTGGGTTTACTGGTTATGTTTCTTATAACATGAACAAGACCCAAACTATGATCTTGGATTCCGTTGGTGGGGTCAACACTTCTACTGCTACCACCCTTGCAGTAGAACCGACCACACCGCGCACTCCCCAAGCTTCGCTTGGGACTGCCGCCTCCTCCGCGCCAGCGGAATCGGTCTCTACGCGAGACCGACGAGAGGGGGTGAGTGGCGACTAGCAGATATCTGTTATCGTCACCACGGAAACTATGGGGCTCGTCCTTCTAATTCAGGACGGGCCTCATTTTTTTT
>CEUI01021264.1_pt1 | contig 14156 bp, 6 predicted proteins | sample 531411 | NCBI WGS metagenome assembly CEUI01 (sample SAMEA2622841, study PRJEB7988) | marine metagenome | isolation source: saline water (ENVO:00002010), including
TTTTAATAAACTTCCGGAGCCTTATAACGATTTAAACGCTGGAGGGTATACAAAGCTTTTTGTTTGTAAAGGTTTTATTAACGATTTTGTCTTCTATAACAACTATACAGTTTCAGCTACCTTTGAAGAAGTTAATAACTAATGCCTGATTTCTCTACAATGGATAAGGGACAAGCGCAAAAAAGCGTTAAGTCTTTGCTATTTGAATCAGCTAACTTAAATCCATCGTCTTTACTAACATTTTTTGAGATAGATTTATCCACGGCTGTTAAGGGAATATCTTCTAGCTTATTGGGAGATAGTGATGAAATTAATATAAGAAAAAACCTTGATGAGTCCGGAAAAGACCTTGTTTTGGCAGAAGGGGAAAATATATTAAGATTCCATAACAATATAGCAGTTTTTAATTCTTATATAGTATGGCAAGGCAATACTTATTGGCCAGCCCCGATAGAGGCAGATGGATTTGATTTGAATTCTAGAGGCGTACTCCCCACGCCAACCTTAAGGATGACATCTCAAAAAGAAGAGGGCATTGCAGCTCTCTCTATTCTCAGGAGAGCTATCCACAAATACGGAGATATAGTAGGAGGGAAAGTGACTAGAATAAGAACTTTTGCCAAGTATTTAGATAAAGCTAACTTCTCTGAATTTAAAGATTCTGGCATATCAACACAAGGCAGCTACAACTCCCCATTTCCAAATGAGTATGAGCCAGATCCTTGGTCTGAATTTCCTAGAGATATTTTTTATATAGAAAGAAAAACCGGCGAAAATAAAAACGCTTTAGAATATGAACTAAGCGCGTTGATTGATGTTGAAGGAATTAAACTCCCAAGGAGACGAGTGCTCTCTAAAAAATGCAGCTTCTCATATAGAGGCTGCGGATGTTTTTACCAGCAAAAAGAGTCTGTTGGATTCAACTCGACTGAAGCAAGCGGCAATTCGGCTTACCAAAACGGATTGCCCGGCCCCGGAACCACCAGCAAACTTCTAGGAAAATGCGGGATAAGGGACAGCGAACTAACCCTGCCCGACCAAGCTCCTCCAATAGCGACTGTTAGAGACCAAAAGATTTATCAAATTATAGGAGTAGACGCTAATTTCGAGTTTCCTATGCGTGGAGTTTGGCATAAACAAAATACATATACAAAAGGCGACTGTATCTACATGGAAAAAAATAACATAAAATACTATTTCATAGCCAGACAAGACATTCCATCTCGAACAACGACACAATTTGCTCCGCCGAATCCAGATTATTGGGTAGCTGACTTATGCTCAAAAACTTTAGAAGGATGTAAGTTGAGATGGGGACAAAATGGAGCAGTGAATACTGACGGAACTGATGATTTTAACAAAGGCGAATTGCAATTTGGCGGGTTTCCTAACGCCACAAGACTTGAACAAACTTTAGGAGGATGATTTTAACTAAAGACATAAAGCTATCTATTAAAAAGCATGCTCTTGAAGAAGAGCCAAGTGAATGCTGTGGGTTAGTGTATGAATGTCATGAAGGTACTTTTGCAAAGGAGTGCGAGAATCTTTCTTCCGATAGGTCTAGACACTTTATTATAAGTCCCGGGGATTATTTGGAAACATCAATGCTTGGCAGGATTAAGGCCGCTTACCATTCTCATACAAATAAAGTTGAAGAGTTTAGCGTCACAGACAAACTTAACAGTCAGAGACATAATATAGATTATATATTATACAATACGGTATATAATACTTTTAGAATATATAACCATAAAAAGCAGAGTATAGTTTATGCAGACAAAGAATTCGTATGGGGAAAGCAAGATTGTATTTCTTTAATACAAGATTATTTACAAGAGAAGATAGGTTTCCGCCTAGAGTTACCCGATTGCTTGAATAATAGGAAGGAAGATTGGGGAAAGAAAAATCCTAACGCGGCAATGGAAGCCGTCTTTATAAACTCTGATAATTTAAAAAAGGTAAACCCCGAATCAATAGAGGATATACAAGAAAATGATATTTTATGCTTTTATCTCAAGGAAGGAAGTGGCCCCCCTTATGATCACTTCGCAGTTTGTTCTACAGCTGGAGAAATGTTTCATCACATATGGGGAGGTTATCCCGTTACCCAATCAATAACAAAATTCTATTTTAATAAGATAGTAGATGTATATAGATATATAAAATGAACGATCAGCTTACAACAATAAAGCTCCACGGAGCGTTAGGGGAAAAAGTGGGAAGAGATGTATGGAAGTTCTCTGTTTCTACCGTTGGAGAAGCTATTAGAGCTATTGAATCTCAAAGCAAAAAACTATTCTCTTCGCTAATAGAATATGAAAAACAAAATATAAAATACAGAGTCATGATTAATGGCAAAGATTTTATTTATGACAAAAGCAAAGATATAAACACAGAAGAAGGTATAAGAACCTCAGAGCTAGTTTTACCTAAAAGCAACATGGAAACTATTGACATTATTCCCGTGTTAGAAGGCGCTATGGATGATATTTTTGCTATAGTAATAGGGGTAGTTTTGATAGCTGTCGGAGTATTCACTTTTGGCGCTGGCACTTTTCTCGGCGCTTCTTTAATTATGGGAGGTATTGGGTTGGTCGCCGCAGGTATAGCAAACCTTCTTCAACCTATGCCTGAATTTGATGACTTTAGGGAAATAGAAGGAGGAGGGAGAAGATCGTATATATTCTCTGGTCCAGAAAATACAATCAGGGAAGGTGGGCCTGTTTTTATTGGTTACGGGAGATTGATGGTTGGAAGTCAGGTTGTTCAATCTAGTATTGAAACCGCTGATATGAAAAATGGTAACATAACCAATTCTAACGACAAAATGCCGGAAGGATATTGGGGTCTCGATCGTTACGGTTTAGATTATAGAGCCAAGTCTCTTACTGACGAAGCAGGAAAAGTTGGAGCCGAGCAAATTCTAAAAGATAGAATAGCTGAATGGGATCAATCTACCGGAGATCCGCAAGGCACTGATCCTACCAAAAGACATGGTAGGACTATGAATAATACCAGACTAACATATTCTGAAGATGGAGAATTTTACACAAGCACAGAAACGATATCTCAAGAGGAAATAGATAATGATACGGCAGAGGCTATAAAAGAGTATTCAGAAAGCAACGCCCAGTTCGCAAAAGAATTGCTTGAAGATATACAATCAACAGAGACTCCCGGTGACTAAAAATATATATTAAAAAATGGGTAGTAAAAAAGAAAGAGAAGCAAGAATACCGATTCAAGACGAGCCGGGCGTTATGCCGTCAACGGCTCAAGGTAGCTCAGTTAAAAATGAAGTAGAACTTTATTCAGCGATAAGTGAAGCCACTGTAGCAGATTTAATTTGTGAAGGAGGGATAGAAGGCATAGTTAAGGGCGAATATGTTTATAAGGGGAATGTCGGAGGCTTAGGATACAGTGATGTTAGTTATTTGCCATATACAGCATTAGACAAAAACGGGCAAACTACAGAAGATTTAGGATTTTTGAGGTCTATTTATTGGAACGAAGTACCTGTTGTGGACAAAGATGGGTTCTACAACTTTCAAGAAATTAATGTAGAAGCAAAAAACGGTTCGCCCCAAGGAGAACTTCCAACTTTAAACTCGAATTTGCCTTTGTCCAAAAACGACAAAGGGGATTCGGCTTTTGAGCTTACTCTTTTTAGGAATATAGGCGAAAGGCTTTTTGGGCCTAGTATAAATACTAGCGAAGGAAAAATTCCTAGATACTACTTAGATGACAAAACTCCACACGCCCCACAAATGATTGGGGATATAGACAAAAACGCAAAAGTCTATATGGTGAATAATAAAGAGTGTGTTGGCGTTAAAGTAAATTTTAGGGTCCCTCAATTATTCGAAACCCTACAAGATGACCCTAACGATCAAATCGGAGATAAAAATCCAAAAGGGTTTAAAGGTAAAGTATTTAAAAGTGGCGAAAAGGTAAAAAGGGGATTCTATGATCAAAGGAAAGGTAAAACTCCGAAAATATTTGGCTCAGGAGATATAAAAGCGAGGAAGATAAAATTCGCTGTATATTTACGCCCACTCTTTGACACAAGACATTTTAAGGTAACTACCGAGTCACCGGAAAGGCTTTTCTACAATTGGAAAGAAGAGAAGACTTTTGAAATATTCGGCAGAATAAATGAGCCTTATGTAAGAAGCTTACGGATAAACTTTAAAAAAAGCGAGTGGGGCGAGGCGTTCTCAACTCTAAACAACAAAAACTATAAATATTTTCAAGGTTGGGAGCTTAAAATAATTAGACTCACTCCTGATTCGTTTAATCAATTTCTGAAAAATGAATCTTATATAGATTCATTGGTTGAAATATACGATTCTAAGCTACGCTATCCTTACGCTTCAATGGTCTACTCCAAATTTAGCGCGGAGTTCTTTCAAAGAATACCTCATAGAGCTTATGATACGAAACTATTAAAGGTAAAAATTCCTAACACATATAATCCGTTCAATAAAAACTATGATGAGCCACTAGGATATTGGGATGGCTGCTTTGCGGCTAAAAAGCAATGGACCGATAACCCCGCTTGGTGTTTTTATGATTTAATTACTAACAACAGATACGGCTTGGGAGATTATATAGACGCGAAATATGTAGATAAATGGACATTATATGAAATAGCTAAATATTGCGATACTCTTGTGCCAGACGGAAGAGGCGGGGTTGAACCAAGATTCACTCTCAATCATTTAATTACATCTAGAGAAGAGGCTTATAAAGTTGTAAATGATCTAGCCTCAGCATTTCGCTCTATTGTATATTATGCTTTTGGAAATATATATGTATCTCAAGATAGGCCAAAAGATCCAATATATCTCTTTACCACTTCTAACGTAGCCGATGGAGTTTTCAATTATGCTTCTTCGGCGAAGAAAGCTAGGCATACTGTTGCTATTATTAGATACAGCGACAAAAATAATTTATATAAACCTGCTATTTGCTATGTGGAAGATCAGGCGGGAATCCAACGCTACGGAATTAGAGAAATTGAGACTAGCGCCATAGGCTGCACGAGCGAAGGGCAGGCGAAGAGATTCGGCGAATGGATATTGAAAAGTGAAATACTAGAAACAGAGACCGTCACTTTCACCGCAGGTATGGAAGGGATGTATATTCGCCCGGGAGATATTGTTAGTATTTATGATGAATTTAGAAATGACAGAAAGCTTTCTGGCAGAACGTTAAGAGTCGAAAAAGAAGCTGAAGAAATAATACCAGTAGAATATGCTAATACTCCGTCTTATTTAAGCGAAAGAATTGGTGATACTAATTTATACCCAATAACTGGTAACGCCATTACTATAGACAAGCCGCTTCATTTTATGCCAAATCAACAGTATAAGTTAGAACTGTTGACGCCTTCAAATTATTACGAGCCATCCCAAATTACTCCAAGTAATTGTGTGGAAACAATAACAGAGACAGAAGTGCCGGGCGAAACGAAAACTGTCAAAAAGTTTAAAGAGCTAACTGACGAAGAAAGCAAAAATAAACCGGGATATTTAGATCACACTAAATTTACAGTTAACCATGTAGGAGGAGATGTCATTGGTAATCTTTCTCATTTTATAACAGACCACGAAATAGCCGTAGATATCGGGCAAGGGAAATTTCAAGTCAACTTTATTAATAGTAACATATTTTTTAGCGATCTTGAAGTCGGCACAACAAAGCTTGCCCCTAAGAAAGTGCAGGTTGTGGTTGACGGAGTGGTAGTGCAAAGTAGCGATTATCTAGGCAGCAAATATACTAAGTCAAGCCCCTACCCCGATGGAAGAGATAATCCGCACGATCCTAGCGCAGTGGAAGGCGGCAATGGATACAAAACACCGGCTACAAATGGAGATTTATATGGCTGCCTAGGGTTTTATAGAGCTAATGGAAGCAATGGCGGAGATTTTGATGCAAAAATAAAAGCTGATGCCGATACCGAAATACAGTCCTTACTTAATGGCGATACAAAGATAAGCGATTCGGATAACGGTGCCCCTCAAGAGGTTTCCTATTCTTTTGAAAAAGCAGAAGGTATTTTAAGCATAACTATAAGAGTCTTCTATCCTATAACAGCGAGGTCAACTCAGCTTGATGGCACTACAGCTATCAATGGTGGTGGATATCAAATTGCGTTAAAACAAACTCACGGGACAGTAGATGTAGAAGAAACTATAAGCGCCAAAACTATAGAAAGCATCACCAGAAACGCAGATAATACAGATAAAGCTCTTACTTCTGCCGACTTCCCAGAAATCAGAAAGAACCAAATTCAAACTCTTCACTTTAGCGGATATCAAGCGATAGCTGTAACTGGAGATTATTATTCAGAATTCTCTGTAAATGGTAGCGGCATAGTAACGAAGATTTTCTTCGATAAGGAAGTCCAAGCATCTTTGGATTTTGCTAATTATGCCATAACAGGTTATGACAATTCTTCTGTTATTGCGGATTTGTCTGAATTTGGAAGCGCTAACAGCCCTGATGATTTACCATCAGTTTCGCCATATAAGGAATCCTACGAAAATCCTTCTGGCGCGAATTTAGTTTGGTCTATCGAACCGCTCTCCTCAGACATAACAAGAAATAGACAGTATACTTTAGATCAAGAATTTGCTTCTGGCCATGCTCAAGAGTATAAAGTTATAAACATAACAGAGAAACAAAACTCTTATGATATTATGGCCCTAGAGCATTCGGAAGTTAAGTACGAAGAATCATCGCCACCGCCTCCTCCTCCACCTCCGCCTCCAGTAGACGGACCGCCGGAAAATCCAAAAGAAGAAGATACAGATCGCGAAGTTATACCCGGCAATCCCCCAAATGGAAATGGAGAACCTCCACTACCTCCTAAGCCAAATCCAGAAGGAGCTTGCTGCTTTGATGAAGGTAGAGCTATAGAACAAAAGGCTATTGCAGTTGATGGGTCAGCAACGACGATTATCAAAAAGCCATGTCGGAAAATGAAAGAAAGTGAATGCAAACATGAAGGGGGAGAGTTTCACGAAGAAAAAACTTGTGAAGAAATTTATGCCGATGGAGGCTGCCAAGAATCTATAGTTAATCCACCTCCTCCTCCACCTCCGCCTCTCGGCAAGTCTAGTGTAGTCCTTCAATTTAAGTTCAATTTTGACTTATCTAGCATGAGTCCAAGTCAAGGCACAATAGGATTGACATCGGACGGCAGCGGCGCGTCGAAAGAGTTTAGGTTAAAGCCTCTTAAAGATGGTGATTATTTTGACACCGAGGATGGGGAAGAAAGGTGGAGCGCTTATTATAGAGGTCTTTTTTCAGATAATGACGGAATTACAACTTATGAGGAAAAAGTAGAACGGTACGGTGACGTACTTCTGGCAAAAAGACGGATGATAGATGCTCATGAGTCTGAAGAATACCAAAGAGGAATGAGCGAACCTCCTCCCAGATGGGTAATATTAAATGATTATTGCGAATGGACACCGAGAGATAATGAAGACCTTGAAACTGTAATAGTGCCAGCTTTTCAAGGAATGCAGCTCATAGACGACCGCATAGAAGAGGGTGGAACGGGAGACTACGCTTGGAATGAAGAAGATAGCGCGGGCAGTTGTAATCCTCCGGGTAAAAATACAGAAATTTTTATATATAAGGATTCCAGCCATGAAAAATACGACGACAGTCTAATTAAAGTTGAGGAATGTTATTGGATTGCACCTCCGGATGAGGAGTATAAATTAACACTACATCAGGAGCTATATAGATATCCCGGTTTTCTAAGAGATGAAGATGGTAACCTTATAAGCACTGCGGGGGGTAATATATATATAGATAAAGACAAAACTAAATTCTACGGAGACGGTATTGATGTTGAAGGTTATTCAGATATAAGAGACTTCACCGTAATTCAACTTCCGAATGCTAATGCTGGATTAGCTGAAGACGACAAAGGGAGACTGCCTTATATCTTGGGGGCTGAGCATGACAACGGCGATAGATATTGGGACGTGAACCCTGCTTATTATGCTGCTGCTGATCCATACGAAAAACATACTAAAAGTGTGACTTTTAAATACGCAGATGTTGCGAATCTTAATCAATGTGGCAGTATATACAATTATGTCTCGGAAACGACTACTTTTAAGTCCAAACCTTATGTCCACTTAAGAGGTAATGAGACTGCGCGGGAAATTATTCAAAACGGAACACTTAGGAATAGTTTACAAGCTGGTCAATATTTATTTTATACAGTGCATTTGGAGAGGACTACTGATTCAGCTTGCGCCACACAAGCTAGTTTTCTTTATACCTTCGGCATTAACTTAACAGATGACAATATAACATACAATAATGAGGGAGGAAGATGCCAAGCTATTATTAATTTTTCAGCAGCTAAAGCTAGAATATATGACACCGCTACAGCATTCGCCCCTAATGTTAATGACGACACAATAGTCTATCCGAGTAAAGTAAAAGATAAAAAATATGACTATACATATCAATTACATCTAGGAGGCAGGCAAAAAATCTCATCCGGTGTAACAGATACATATATTCAGCCTGCAAGCTATGTAGGCGCAGGTGAGTACGAATTTGCTGAAGTAGAATCAGATGGACTTCGAAAACCCAAAAACTTAAACAAAAACGCATTCGATCCCAATTTCGCCTTTTTGAGCGACAGTGTTTGCAAAACGGAGGCCACATTAGTATTTGGAATTGAGGAGGACGACGGGACTATTACTCGATTAAATCCAGACTGCGATCTGTGTAAAGAGACGGCGGGAGACTCCAGACAAAAGAACGGAAACCGTTCTAGAATAAAAGTAGAAAGAAACTTGGCTGAAAATGAAACTAATAGAAGATATCCAGACCCAGAGGATTTAGAATTTTCCCCGGGCGTCCAACAAGATAAAATAAGAGTTACTGACTCGGCTATTTATGAGCATAATCAACATACTACAACAGCTGTAGAGGAAAATACATTCGGAAAAAACATAGACGAACTCCCCAATTTATAATAATATTAATAAAGCAGCAAAACAGTCATGCCATCACCTAGAGAACAGAAATCTAAAACCGGACACAGAATTACCATTTCTTGGCAATGTTGGAATGGAGAGAATGACGATATAGCCTTTGAAGAATATGACAGCTATCATGTATTTGTTAAGAAAGAAGCTTTCTCCACATCTACTTTCCTTGAGCAGCAGGCTGAAGGCATAAAAAAACATGAGAAAGTAATACCGGGTGGCGAATATATAGATGATCCTAAATATCAAAAATACGAAAGATATAAAACTTCTTTTATTTTAAATGAAGAAGGGGAAGAGTATGAATTTGCAATATGGTCAAAAATGGGAGAGAGATATTATGGGCCAACATACTACCCCCCTAGGGATAGCGACCAAAAGGTCATAGTAGATCCAAATAAAGACACGCTATCTATATTAAACCATATAAGCATATATAAATTAAGACCGCTAGCAATGGAAAGAGCTTCTGAAGTATCAGATTCTCCAGCATCAAAAACTTTATCAAACGAACAAGCGGTTAATATTGCTATATTAAAAGATGAACCCTCCCCTGATTTTTCATTCTCTGCAAGACTAGAATCCACCTTCCAATCATCTAGAGAAGAGTTGGAATTTAACTTCGGTAGAAGAGTAACCATAAGAAAGCCTAGCGAAGACAATACTCCAAATCCAAATATATATTTCGAAATAACCGGATCAGATTTTGTAACATACCCAAACAATTCTTTTTCATTTCCGGAAGACTTTAACAGCGTAGAAGCAGCAAATTCTGTAGCAGGAAATGAATTTTTCATTTCAAATATTTCAGGAGTAGTCATTAACGACACTGTTAAAGAAGGTATAATCCCAATTAGGGATTTCGATGTTGTTGTTGAGGCTTTTGATAAATCAAATGGCAAAACCAGCGCAGGGAATAAAGTATTTGATAATACAATAAATAAAAATGCAGAAGGAGATTTTCGTAATAAAGAAGGAAAGTTGAAGGGCTATGATATAGTTCAAGTTAGACTATCTGAACCACAATCTTTATTTTTCCTGAATGAATATTCTGATAGAGAAGGTTTCGTTTCTCCAAAAGTCGGATATGATAGAAAGATCCCATACATACTTGAGCCGAGTATATCTCACAAAGGAGATGTTAACCTAACTTTCAATCTTTCGAAAGACGAAGCGACCAATCAGTATTACAAAACCTCTTCTGAGGTAGATGATATGCTCGACGATATCGCCGGGGTTGTGATTTACTACGCTGACGAAAGCTTCTCTTTGAACACTGAGGAAATAGATATTGAAGATGGCCCTGTGCAAAAAATAACAGTAAAATACGAACCCTTTAAATCAAGATCTATTGAAGTAAGAAAACATTATGTCTTAGCTGAAGACTTTAATATAAATGAGAATACTGTCAGTTTCACTTTCCCTCCATTCCAAGATCAAGTTTTAACTAAAAGTAATTTGGTTATAGCTGCTTTTGATGAACTTACTTTAAATAAACATTTCAAATCTTCTAGTAGCACAAAAGCGTCTCTACCAAGGCTAAAAGCGACAAGCAAAAACCAGTTGGTTCCTAGCATCTTTGGCGAAAAGAATCTATCTTTCAGCAAAGTGGCTCCGGCTATATCTGAGTATAATGGAGAGCCAGATCGAAACACGAACTTAAATTCATTTAACATAGATCAAGCCACAATTTCATCTATGATATTTTTTAAGAAGGCTCCGACAGACGAGGGGGCTAAAGCTTTATCATTCAGAACTTACTGCTATCTGCAAATTAAGTCTACGACAGAGATAATAAAGATGGCTCAATCTGCTGGCATTACTGAAATTAAAACAAAGAGTGTGACAAAAGGAGTTGAAATAACGGTTCTGTTTAACGAAAAGAAAAAATATGTTCCAATAGTTATCCCTTACGAAACAAACATGGACAAAAAATTCAATTATAATTTTGACAGATTAGCCACAAAGAACCCTCATGACGAATTTAAAATAACAATTTTAGACCCTGCTCAAAGAGGCTCGGGTTTGAAAGATGAGATTACATTATTTTTAGGATTTATTGCTAATTTGGATTAAAATATAAATAATGAAGTCTGTAAATTTCTTCGCCACTATAGAGGAAGGATCGAATATGTTATTCGCGCAAGCGAGTAACGAGTTCCTCGCGATAAAAGATGATTTTTCGATTAAAGCGGCAAATGAACAATTTACCATAAAAGACATAAAGAACGAAGAGTTCTGGATTAAGTTTAAGAAAGTAAAGTTCAAAGGCAATGACTATTTAAGCCTGTTAAATAATAATAAAAAAAGTATTTTCAGAAAAGATAATATTGAAGTGGTGCTCGATAGCAACTCTGTAGATGAAGAATTTAACATCAGTAAACCGGGGAAAGGTTATGAAAAAAATGATATTCTTTATTGGGAAAAATACGAAGGGGAGTGTCATTTTTTAGTAGAGGAAGTTGACAAAAATGGAGGAATTAAAAGTTTATCAATTAATAACGTTGAAGGTTTTTGTGTCTCTCCTAGGTATTTATCCATATCTCCAGAAGGAGGCGCGGGAGAAGACGTTGAAATAGAAGTTAAAATACGAAACTCTTCAGTAAAAAAGACTTTAGAAAAAACTATAAAAAGTTCAGTATTCGCAGATGGAATCGAATACATAAACTTCGAGTATCCATTAGCCAGCGGAGTAGAATCGGGGGAGATTAAAATTAAAAGGTCTACGATAGTTCTTAATGAAACTTGCTCTGTTGATTATAATTTTGGCGTAACCTGTTTAGCTCAAGTTATAGAGTTCACCCCAAAGTTAAATATACCCATAGTAAAGAAAGGGACTATTAACGCATATAACCTTTATAACGAAGGTTCTTCTATAATAGAGGATAAGTTTATAGAGCTGGAGAATAGAATTATAGAGCTAGAGAATAAACTTTAGATCCTCTTCCCTCCTGCGTAAGTCGCGCCATCCCTCAACAAACCTCCCGGCCTTTGCTGTCTTTGGATTTCTTTAAGAACTGCCGATCTAACTGCATCGCCGAATTGCTTGCTTCTCTCCACTTCTTCTTTATCCTGACGCTCTTGGTTTGAGGATTTAGAATCTTGAGACTGGCTCTCGACTTTAGTTGACCCATCATTACCTACATTGATATTAAGACTAACATTGTTTGTGGTGACTCCGGCTGCCATACCGCCACCGCCACCGCCAACCATTCCTCCTTCGTTAAATCCGGGGACTCTACCGCGATTCAATTCACCCATGAATCCTGTACCGTATTTAGCAGTAGTCCTTGGGCTCATAACATATTCGCCGCCCATTAATAACGCAGGAGAACCTCCTCTTGCGAATTCACTACTATCTGCCGAAGGTAACCCACCAAGACCGCTAGAGCCTCCTGCATCTCCAGCTGCCCCTCCTCCAGCTGTCGGCCCAAAATTATTACCTATAAACCCAGCGCCGATTCTCAATCCAGCGCTAACATATGCGTTCATTAAGCGTCCCCTCTTCTCCTGTTTGGCTTTTCTGATTATCTCATCTCTTCTTCTTTGTTCTTGGAGTCTGTAGTTGAGATAAGAGTCTAGCCTATTCGCTTTATCAAACATTTCTCCTGTTTGAGGATCATTTTCATTAAATATCCCCTGCATGGAAAGATTGCGGCTAATATTAAACCCGCCAGACATTGGTCTGTTGGTTGGGTCGTTGAACAAGAACCCTTTCGCTAAAGACACTCTAGCTTTACCGCCATTTGCATAACTATTAATTGCATTTAGTGTGCCGTATCCAATCTTCTGAGCTGAGCTTTTCTTTATAACATATTCGCCGCCTTGCATCATAGTCATGACGTCATCTCTTACTCCAGACCCACCTGTTACAACACCTCCTTGATTATAACCGTGAGGGATATAGCCTCCATGTTTCTTACCGAAAAGCGAGCCGAATATAGAATCTACTCCTTGATTGATTCCTTGGGTCGCGATTTTATCTGCTAAAGCCGCGAAGATATTGAACATAGCATCTTCAAAACTTTCGGCGCCGCTAGCAATACTTTTTATAGCATCTTTTAAAGAGTCTCTTACGGTAAGAGCTACATCAGCCATCCCTGTTTCAAATTCATTTACAGCATCAAGTTTATTTCTTGCAAAAGTTTCTTTTACTATAGTTCCTACTCCTGCGAAAGGTACAGCATCTACTCCACGGTTCAGCCTAGCTTGAGCTCTAGCTGCTTGCTGAGCAGAAGCGAAAGATCTCCCCCCTATTCTTCCTGTAGAAAAATCTCTTGCGGCCATTTCTGCTTCTGCGTTTTTCAGACCTTCTTCTAAATTTCTTATTTGTCTTATCTCTAACTCTCTTAACTTATATCTATTTCTAATTCTTTCTCTGTCAATTTTATTCTGCAGTTCGGCATTGCTATTAGCTTCTCTTTGTCTTTCTAAATTTTCATTATTGAGCACGCCTTCATTTTCCTCAGTTTCCAAGCGCTTTATTCTTATAGCTACGAGCTTTTCTCTTATTTCTAGTAATTTCTTTTCATCAGGCCCCAAAACGAAAGGATTATCTAAGGCTCCTCGAGTAACAGCTAAATCATCCCTAGCTGCATCCAGACCCAACTTACCTACATCATCAGCCTCTCTTCTTAAACCTAAAATTAACGAAGGGCTTTTTCTTATCTCTGAAGCTACTAAATCAGAAGAAGCTCTTTTCTCTTCTTCTTTTGCTAAGTTGATTCTAGATTTAATGTTTTCAGCCTCTATATTAAATTGCATGGCCGCTTTTTTTCTAGCCTCCTCCAGCTTTATGTCTGCTTCTCCGTAGAGGCCCATAGTGCTGGCTTTTAAAGCGTTTTGATAATCTCTTTTTAGAGCCTGCGACTGCTCTTCTATCTTTATATCACTTATAACTTTAGCGGCTCTAAGCTTTTCTGCGGCAATAGCTCCGGAAGCGAGCGCAGAAGATCTTCTTTCTAAACTTGTATCGACTAATTCTGGTTTTACATTCTGTATTCCCGACCCAGACCTAAAAGCTTTGTTAGCTCCGGGGCCAAACCTACCGCCCTTCTGAAACATTTTAAGAAGCTCATCCTCTGCCGCTTTTAAAGTTTCTGGATCTATAACATTTAACTGATCCTG
>CEUI01064253.1_pt1 | contig 14144 bp, 25 predicted proteins | sample 531411 | NCBI WGS metagenome assembly CEUI01 (sample SAMEA2622841, study PRJEB7988) | marine metagenome | isolation source: saline water (ENVO:00002010), including
AAAAATTAGGGGTGCCACTAGAAGAATACGCTAAATTCGTGAAGGAGTAACGATATGACTGATGACAGTAAAAAAAGAACCTCACGCAGCTCAAAGAAGAGTGTAGAAACTCGTAATAAACCTTGGGCTCCACCATCAAGTTTAGATGCACCCAAAGCACCGAAAGGGTTTTGCCATCGTTGGATTAGGGTTGAAAGCGTTGGTTTTATGGATACAGGTAACGTATCTAAAAAACTACGAGAAGGTTGGGAATTTGTTCGTGCTGAAGAGATTACGAATGAAATTGGCGATCATGAATATCCTACTATCCATGAAGGCAAGTATGAGGGGTTAATCGGAGTTGGTGGCCTTGTGTTGGCAAGGATACCTGAAGAGATAGTTGAACAACGCAAGAAGTATTTTCAAGATATTACTTCTGATCAAGTTAAAGCCGTTGATAATGACATTTTAAGGGAACAACGACCAGAGATGCCTGTAAATATCGACAGACAATCTCGTGTAACTTTTGGTGGTAACAGAAAGTCTTAATTTTTTAGCTTATGTGACCACATTTGTTTAATTTGATTATGGAGTTATTATTATGGCAAACAGAGATGCTGCATTTGGTATGCGTCTGTATGGTAATCTTAGTGGTCCTGCCACTAACTTACAAAACCGTTATAGAATAGCTGCTAACTACGGAACTGCAATCTTCAAAGGTGACATGGTAGCTCAGGTCACAGGTGGAGGTGTAGAGGTACATGCCGATGGCGGTACGGTTCCAATCGTTGGTGTATTCAACGGTTGTCGTTTTACAGACCCAACCACTGGAAAAGAAACCTTTTCCAATTTTTATCCAGCGAGTACAAATGCTTCAGATATTGAAGCTTTCGTAATTGATAATCCTATGGCTACATTTGAAATTCAAGCAGACGCTGCTTTCCCAGTTGCTGATTTATTCGGTAACTTTGATATTGTGTATACTTCTTCTGGAAGTACCACAACAGGCTTGTCTGGTGCAGAATTAGATGTAACCACTGGTGCAACAACGGCAGGTTTGCCGTTGAAAGCGATTGATATATCAAGAGACCCAAACAACTCAGATGTATCAACCGAACATACGAATGTAATCGTTACAATTCAAAACCACATATTCGGCCAGAAAGGTGCGGGTTTAGCTTAATCATAGGAGGATAATTTTATGGCTATTTCAAGAGCACAATTAGTCAAAGAGTTAGAGCCTGGATTAAACGCTCTCTTTGGACTAGAGTATAACCGTTATGAAAACGAACACGCAGAAATTTTTGCTTCAGAAACCTCAGATAGAGCTTTTGAAGAAGAAGTAATGCTTACTGGTTTCAAAGCGGCTCCTGTAAAAAGTGAAGGTGCAGGCGTAGCATTTGACGATGCACAAGAATCTTACACAGCGAGATACACACACGAAACTATCGCAATGGCTTTTGCAATCACAGAGGAAGCTATTGAAGATAATTTATACGACAGACTAGCAGGTCGTTACACAAGAGCATTAGCAAGAAGTATGGCTAACACCAAGCAAGTAAAAGGTGCAAACGTACTTAACAATGCTTTTGATAGTAGCTTCACTGGCGGTGATGGAAAAGAGCTTTGTGCTACAGACCATCCACTAACCAGCGGTGGTACTTTCCGTAATGAGCTTTCTACAGCTGCCGACCTATCAGAAACATCCTTAGAACAATCATTGATTGATATTTCTGCGTTTGTTGACGAAAGGGGATTAAAAATTGCTTTACAAGGGGTGAAAATGATTATTCCTAAAGAACTTCAGTTCACAGCGGAAAGAATCCTTAGATCTCCACAGCGTACAGGTACAGCAGATAATGATATTAATGCTTTAAATAACATGGGCATGGTGCCACAAGGTTATAGGATTAATCATTATCTAACAGATACTGACGCTTTCTTCATTATGACTGATGCTCCAAACGGACTTAAACAGTTTGTTAGAGCACCAATTAAAACTGCTATTGAGGGTGACTTTGATACAGGTAATGTAAGATTTAAAGCTAGAGAAAGATATTCATTTGGATTTTCAGATCCAAGAGGAGTATTTGGCTCACCAGGTGCTGCGTAAGCAGTAATTTGGAGTAAGGATAAAGGGGACTTTCGAGTCCCCTTTTTTTTGGGTATAATTAATTTACTATACGAATAACTTGAATACAGACGTGTATAGTCGACGACCTAAAGACTGTATTCATTAATTTAGGAGACAATTATGTCAAATACAACATTTACAGGTCCAGTCAGATCAGTAGGCGGTTTTACAGTCGTTTCTGCGAAAGACGATGGGACTACACAATCAAGCATAGACTCAAGCGGTATTGCCTCTTTTGATGCGAATACCATGCCAGTTGAAGCTGGTACAGGTATCACCACAGGTTCTGGAACAATCTACAGAAGTTCTGTAATGCAAAGTGGTGGTATCATTACTACACAAATTTTAATTGATTTAACAGGTTTAAGATCAACAGGTTCAGGTGACATTATTGGTGTAAACGGTACATCATTAGTTTGTCACATCGGTCAAATCACAGCTGCTAGAAACGGCACTATCTTAACAGGTAGTATGGAGTGTTTTGAAGCACCTGCTGGTGGGGATCCAGATATCAACGTGCACTCTGCGACAGAAGGTACAGGAGTTGAAGACGGAGCTATCGGCGATTTAACAGAAACATTATTAGTTAATGCTGGAGACGCAACATTAGGTAGTAAAGTATACTTTACAGCCGTACCTGCTGCTGATGAGTTCTTATATTTAACCACTGGTGATGCGACAGATGCAGACTACACAGCGGGTAAATTACTTATTGAACTAAAAGGCTACGACGCTTAATATAATAGGTGCCTCTTCGGAGGCACTTTTGTTCCACGTGGAACATTGTTTCTTAATTAAGGAGGGAAACTATGGCAGATACAGTAACGGGACCTACAATCCTACAAGAAAATGACAAAAGAGTTACCATAAAAATTGTCAATCAATCAGATGGCTCAGGCGGAACCACAGTATTTGCTGATGTTTCTGCTTTGGCTGACAATTCAAACGGGCAATCTGTAACTACAGTTAGTCCGCAAAGAATATGGTGGTCGTGTGCTAATGGTGATGGTGGCGATTCTTTTGCTAGATTAGATTTTGAAGACTCAGATGGCGATATACCGATTGTTACATTGGTAGATTCAGGTTATTGGGATTTTAGAGAATTTGGCGGAATACCAGCGAATACTTCATCAAACTCAAACCAAAACGACGTTAATTTTGTTGTGCCAAGCACAGCTGACAGTGGTAATACTTACACGGTGGTTGTAGAGTTTATTAAAAACTACGATTAATTATGGATATTACGGTAGAGCAATATACAAATGATTTAATAGGCTTTAAAAACGGCGGTATGCCTGCTCGTAACAAAAAGAATTATCGCCCAACAGAAAAAGGTGCTGGTATGACGAAAGCTGGTGTTAAGGCTTATCGTCGTATGAATCCTGGCAGTAAATTAAAAACTGCTGTCACTGGTAAAGTAAAAGCTGGTAGTAAAGCTGCAAAACGCAGAAAGTCATTTTGTGCAAGATCAGCTGGACAAGCTAAAATGCACAATATTAACTGCCGTAAAACTCCAAATAAACGCATATGTCAAGCGAGGAAAAGATGGAAATGTTAACAAACCTTTATAAAAATGTTGATAAGCTGTGGACTAAGTATAAAAATAGCTGGACTACTCAAAGTTGTTTACTTAGAGATGGCATTATATTAATTTTAATTATCTTAATTATTTTATTTATATGAAACTAAGCGACAATTTTTCTCTTTGTGAATTAACTAAATCTCAAACAGCAGAAAGGCTTGGTATAGATAATTTTCCAGATCAAGAACAAATTGAAAACCTTAAAAATCTTTGTGAAAATATTTTACAACCAGTAAGAAATTACTTTAAACAGCCTGTTATTATAACATCAGGCTATAGATCTCCAGAGCTTAGTAATAAAATAGGTTCATCGTCAAGGTCGCAACACTGTAAGGGTCAAGCGGCTGATTTAGAAATTGCTGGTATTTCAAACAAAGATTTAGCTGATTGGATTAGCAGAAATGTCAATTATGACCAAGTTATTCTTGAGTTTCATGATCCATTAGAACCGCAGTCAGGGTGGGTGCACGTATCATTTGTAAACGAATATTCTAATAGGGAAAAATACTTGGTAGCTGAAAAAGATGAAAATGGCAAAGTGAGGTATTACAATGCCGATAGGTAGAGCTCAAATATCTAAGCAAATATCAAAAGCACCACAAAAGAAAAAGTGGTCTAAAAAAAGAAAAGCTAAAATTGACTGTAAAAAACCAAGAGGATTTAGTGAAAAAGCTCATTGTGCAGCTCGTAAAAAAAGGGCTAGGTCTAGATAGAAGTATTTAAAACTGTTAAAATTTATTCATAGGAGGTTATTATGGCTCAAAAAAAGAAAGGTCAAAAGCTATGCCCAAGAGGTAAAGCCGCTGCTAAACGTAAATTTGATGTTTATCCGAGTGCTTACGCTAACGCTTATGCTAGTAAAGTATGTGCTGGAAAAATCAAAGACCCAAGCGGTGTAAAGAGGAAAGATTTTAAAGGTCCGAAACCAGTAAAAGATGGCGGTTTTATGGAAGTTGGAGATACATTAGGTTCTCCTATCGACATGGACATTGATGGCATGAATGTTAGTAATCCATCTACAAAGGATTATTATAAAGGCATGGTATAGTGAGTTTAAAGAAATGGTTTTCTGAAAATTGGGTTGATATTGGTGCTCCTAAAAAAGGGGGTGGATATAAGAAGTGTGGGCGTAAAAGTGCAAAAGGCTCAAAACGTAAATACCCTAAATGTGTTCCAGCTGCTAAAGCTGCCAGAATGAGTAAAAGTCAAATTCGTTCTGCTGTAACCAGAAAAAGGAAGGCGGGTAATGTAGGACCAAAGCCTACTAATGTAAAAACTATAGATAAAAAATATTATGGTGGATTGATAGATATTTAGGAGAATATTATGAGTAAATTTTCAAAAATTGACATTGAAAAAGCAATGAAAAATGTTGGTGAAGCATCAGCAAATCCTATTTTAATAAAAAGAGCTAAAGAACTTGCAAAACAACGAGAAGAAGGTGGTAGATTTTCTGTAAGTGATATTGAAGCTGCAATTCGATCATTAAGCAAAAAGAAAAAACCAGATTTTACACAAAAAAATAAAGGTGGTTTACAAGAAGGTTTAGAAAAATTAAAAGCAAAAGGTTTGAAGGACGGTTCTAAAGATGTTGTTAAAAATAAAGATAAAAAAAAGAAAAAGAAAAAGAAAAAGTTCCCAGATCTAAACAAAGACGGCAAAGTAACTTTCAAAGATATCTTAATAGGCCGTGGTGTGCTAAAAGCTAATAAAGGCACTATGGTACAAGCAAGAGGTTGTGGTATGGCTAGGAAGAAGAAAACAAAAATGTTTTAGGAGATTTTTATGAAAAAAGGTGACAAAAAGAAGGTAAAAAAAGTTATAAAAGGTTTAAATAAAGCTGTAGGCTTACATGCAAAACAAGCCAAAACTCTTAAAAAAGTTATTGGTGCAAATAATGGAACTCTAGTTAGAGGAACAGGTGCCCAAGTTAAAAAAACTAGGTTTAAAGGTGTATTTTAGGAGACTAAATGGCGACTTCAGGCACAACAGCATTTGATTTAGATATTGACGACATCATTCAAGAAGCGTATGAGCGTTGTGCTATTAGAACAAATAGCGGTAATGACCTAAGGTCAGCTCGTAGAAGTCTTAATATTTTGTTTTCTGAGTGGTCTAATCGTGGGATACATTTATGGAAAGTTGCATTAAATACTCAAGCACTAACATCAGGCACAGCTACATATGACGCTCCATCATCAACCAGCGATGTGTTAGAGGCATATATAAGCACTTCAAGTGGCACAACGGCATCAACCAATGATGTATCACTTACAAAAATATCTAGAAGTGATTACGCCAGTAAACCAAATAAAGGTGCAACAGGTCAGCCATCAGAGTATTATGTGGATCGCCAAACCACACCGACAATAACTTTATATCAAACACCTGATGCAAGTACCTTCACACATTTAAAATTTTATTGTGTTAAAAGAATTGAAGACGCAGGAGCTTACACAAATCAAGCTGACGTTGCGTTTCGGTTTATCCCTTGTATGGTAGCAGGATTATCCTATTACCTTGCAATGAAGATAAACCCTCAGTTAGTTCAACAAAATAAAATGATTTACGAAGATGAGTTACAAAGAGCATTGACTGAGGATGGACAAAGAACTTCGGTGTATATAACACCGCAAAGCTATTATCCATCAGGGAGTTAAATATGGCGAAAGCAAGAGGAAAATACGCAAAAGCAATATCTGACAGATCAGGTCTAGAATTTCCTTATCTTGAAATGGTCAAAGAATGGAACGGCTCTTTAGTTCATAAAAGTGAATATGATCCAAAACATCCTCAAATTCGTAGAAGAAGTCATAAATCTGATGCAATAGCGTTACAAAACCCAAGAGTGCAAGAAAAAGAGGATGTAGATAAATTTATTATTTACGTCAACAATGGGTTTAATAATAATAGCATGTTGCCTTCAGCTAGTGACAATATTATTGGAACAGAACTGGAGTCTTTTGAAATGACATCAAGTATAGGAGAAGTAACAATTAGTACATCATGAGTATTACACACGCTAATTTTTTGACGCAAGTTAGAAACTACACTGAGGTAGATTCCAATGTTTTATCAGATACTTTGATAGATCAATTTATTCGTAACATTGAATTAGATATTGCTGGTAAAGTTGATTACGATGATTTACGAGCTTATAAAACATCTACGACTGTTGCCTCTCAACGATTCGTAAGTATGCCAGATGATTTAATTTATTTAAGGTCTGTGCAAATAACCAGTAGTAGTACAAGGATTTTTTTGGAAAAAAGAGATACCAGTTTTATATCTGAGTTTAATCCTGGTGATGCTACAGGCACACCTAAGTATTACGCTAATTGGGATGACGCAACCATAGTTATAGCACCTGTTCCATCGACCACTTTCACAATACAGCTGAATTATATTATTGACCCGCCTCACTTTAATAGTTCAACGACTACATTCTTATCAACCAACCAAGAATCTCTGTTATTGCATGGTGTTCTTACTGAGTGTTTTTCGTATTTGAAGGGGCCAACCGATATGTACACATTATACAAACAGAAGTATAATGAAGAAATACAACAGTTTGCAACACAGCAGATGGGAAGTAGAAAACGTGGACAATATGAGGATGGAGTGCCTAGAATACCTGTTCCATCAGTTTCACCAAATATAAAAGGAGTAGGGTAATGGCAATAACGACTAATGCGATATGTAATTCATTTAAAAAAGAGTTGCTTGAAGGCACACATAATTTTAAGTCAAGTGGCGGTAACAGTTTTAAATTAGCACTGTACACTAGCAGTGCTACTTTAGGTAAATCAACCACATCATTTACAACAGATAATCAAGTATCGGCTACAGGCCAATACGCCTCTGGAGGAAGTGCTCTAACAAATGCAGGCACATCTTTATCCTCTGACACAGCATTGGTTGATTTTGCAGATCTTTCATTTACTGGTGTGACTTTAACAGCAAGAGGTGCGTTAATTTATAACGACACAGCTTCTGGCGATCCCGCAGTGTGCGTGTTAAATTTTGGAGCGGATAAAACAGCTACATCTGGAACTTTTACCATACAGTTTCCAGCTTTCTCTTCCTCTGCAGCAATCATACGAATTGCATAGAGGTGTAACATGGCGTTAGTCCTCAATGACCGTGTAAAAGAAACCACCACGACCACAGGCACGGGCACAGTTACATTAGCTGGTGCAGTGCAAGGTTTTGAAACTTTTGCAGCGGGTATAGGTAATAATAATACCACCTATTATTGTATTCAACTCAATGCTGAATTTGAAGTTGGTTTGGGTACATTATCATCTGACAGTTCAACTTTAGCTCGTACCACAATTATTTCAAGTTCTAACAGCGATAGTGCTGTTAATTTTTCTGCTGGAGCTAAGTTTGTTTTTTGCACTATGCCTGCCAGTAAAGCCATGGTTTTAGATGCAAGTAACAATCTAACTTTACCAGCAAAACTAATTATGCCAGATGTGACATCAGGTAAAATATTGGTAGGCGATGGCACAAGTTACGAAGAGGTAGCGGTAAGCGGAGATATTGGTTTAGCTTCTAGCGGGGCAATGACAATACAAAGTGATGCAGTAGAACAATCCATGATAGCGGACGATGCTGTTGGTGCAGACCAGTTAGCTGCCAATGCTGTTGTTAATGCAAGTGTAGCGTCAGATGCTGCAATTGCTGACACTAAATTAGCCACTATCTCGACAGCCAATAAAGTAGACATAGGAGCATTAGATATAGATGGTGCATCAGATATAGGTGCTGCCCTAGCTGATGCTGATTTAATTATTGTAGATGATGGTGCTGGTGGTACAGAGAAAAAATGCGAAGTGTCTAGAATAAAAACGTATATTGCAGATGTAACTTTAACAACAGCGGCACAAACCAACATTACATCACTTGGCACACTAACGACATTAACTGTTGATAATATAATTATTAATGGCACAAATATAGGCCACACCAGTGACACAGACTCAATAGCGATAGCCTCAGACGGGGTGGTGACTTTTAGCCAAAGAGACGTACACTCAGGTGGTATTACTATAGCAGATGGTGGACAAATAGGATCTGCCTCAGATACAGATGCTATAGCAATAGGATCTGATGGAGATGTGACCTTAACTCAAGATTTAGAATTGCAACACGATGGTGCGATTTTGTCTTTTGGTGCAAATGATGAAATTACTTTAACTCATGTGCATGATACGGGTCTTTTGTTAGAAGATAGTGGTGGCACACCAACATTACAATTACATGATGCCAATGAAAGCATAGCGTCAGATGGTAGTAAAATAATTATGACCTCTGGTGGTACTGCGTTTAATATGCCGACCGCAGATGGTTCAGCTAATCATGTTTTAAAAACCGATGGTAGCGGTACATTATCTTTTGCAGCAACACCCGCTACAGCACTAGATGATATTGGCGTTGGTGATGCGGCTTCAACTTTGGCAACATCGGCTGGTAATATTACGATTGATGCTCAAGGTAATGATACTGATATAATTTTTAAAGGCACAGATGGAAGTTCAGACACCACATTTTTAACTATTGATGGGTCAGATGCGGGTAAACTATTACCAAATAATGGTATGGATTTAAACGGTAAAGAGCTTATACTGGATGCTGATGCCGACACTTCAATCACTGCGGATACTGACGATCAAATAGACTTTAGAATTGCTGGTTCCGATGTGATGGAAATGAATCCAACTGCTTTTAGTGGTGGTGCGATTTATGAAAATGCTGATGATATTGCGGCTAATTATACAATAACGTCTGGCAAAAATGCCATGAGTGTAGGACCAATAACAATAGCAAGTGGAGTAACAGTAACCGTCCCTAGTGGACAAAGATGGGTGATACTATGACATGTAAAATTAATGCAGATACAAGTAATGGACTAAAATTAGAATCAGATACAAGTGGCGTAGTTGATATACAAGATAACGGCACAACTAGAGTCACTATAGGAGATAATGTTGATATTCATGGTAATGAATTTATATTAGATGCAGACGGTGACACGACAATTACTGCTGACACAGACGACCAAGTAGATATTAAGATTGCTGGTGCTGATGATTTTAAATTTATCGCTAATCAATTTCAAACTTTATCTGGTTCAACACAGTTAAACCATTGTCGACCATATTTTCATGCTTATCTACAAGCACATACAAATGTTACAAGTGGAACTGGCCACACAAAAGTTGCTCTTAATCTAGAGAAATTTGATTCAGATGATAAGTTTGATAATTCAACTAATTATAGATTTACACCAGGAGTTGCAGGTTTTTACTTAGTGTCATCAAAAGTACAATGTAATGCTGCGGATGCACATTTTGTATTAAATATAATTAAAAAAAATGGTGGTGGTACTGGTTTAGAATGGGCAGCTTTAAATTTTGATACTAGAGTTGATGGTAGTTCAGGAGGAGCATTGTCTGCTGATTCATCACAAACAAGAATTATTGAATTGGACGGAGATGATTATATAGAGTTGTTCGGTGCTGTAGTTTCAACTAGCACTTGCCAATTTGCTGGGCATGATAATTATGGTGGTTATAATACTTTTATGTCCGCGTGTAAAATAGGATAGGAGTTTTTATGGCAAATATATATACAAAAATTATTTTATATTTGGAAGATAATGGTAAAACTATAGATGAATCATCTGATGATTTTCGTTTTCTTTATGTCATTCAAAATGATTCTGATGGCAAAGGTGATTATCTTAAAGCTTGGAATGATAAAACTATAGCAGAGCCAAGTGAAAGTACATTAAATAGCTTTGAAACTGCTGCAAATGCAAGAGAATCTTTGAAAGAAGTACAAGGTAAAAGAAAAATGGAATACCCAAGTATTGTAGACCAATTAGATAAAATCTATCATAGTGGCGTTGACGCTTGGAAAGCAGATATTAAAGCAATTAAAGACAAGTATCCAAAGGAGTAAACAATGGCTATAACATTACATGGCACAAGAGCAAGTAATACAGATGTATTAACACCTAATTTTTCAGGTGCAATTATACAAACAGTTAATACTCAAACAGGAGCAGTAGATACAGGAACTACAACTATGCCACAAGATGATACTATTCCACAAAATACAGAAGGTGATGAATATATGACTTTAGCAATCACTCCAACCAATGCATCTAACAAATTAAAAATAGATGTTGTTTGGCATGGGTCTAGTGGTGCATCATCTGGAATTATGGTAGCTGGTTTATTTCAAGACTCAACTGCAAATGCTTTAGCTGCTGGTTCAGGTGGTAGCCATGATGCTGCAAATGATATGCAACATATTTACTTTAGTCATTTTATGACTGCTGGTACAACTAGTGCAACAACATTTAAAGTGCGTGTAGGATTTAGTTCAGCAGGAACAACAACTTTTAATGGGGTGAGTAGTTCAAGAAGATTAGGTGGAGTATTTGCATCATCAATAACTATACAAGAGATTGTAGCATGACAATAGACGGTAACACTATAGAGGAGGTAGACTAATGCCATTAGTAATTAAAGGCAGCAGTTCAGGACAAGTAACGGTTGATGTACCAGCAGCTGCAGGTACTAATACTTTAACTGTTCCAGCGGAAACAGGAACGGTGGTTACAAAAGATTCAAACGGCATTATGGTGAATGCAACACAACCAGCGTTTAGCGTTACACCATCTTCAGACCAAGACAATGCTACGGGTGGAGGCACAGCTGCTACAGTAGTATTTGGTACAGAAATTTTTGATAAAAATGCTGATTTTGCAAGTAATACTTTTACTGCTCCTGTAACTGGCACATATTTTTTAAATGCTATTGTTAAATTCCATGATCATACGACAGGTATGACTACAGGCCGCTTACTTATTGTGACAAGTAATCGTTCATATTTATATGAGTTTGACCCAGCAGAAAATATATCTGGTTCTGGAGATGGTACTGCACAGGTTACTGCGGTTGCAGACATGGATGCTTCGGATACAGCAACAGTAACATTACAAATATTTGATGCCACAGATGTGGTTGATATAGCTGCAGCAAATACAACCTTTCAAGGATTTTTATTAGGGTAAAATTATGGCAATAACGTTAACAGATAAACAAACTAAAGTATTACGACATGTAGTTATAGATGCAGAAAGCTGGGTACAACACGCTGAAGCTAAGTTTGGAACAGAAATTGCAACCACTATGCTAGAACAAAAAGTATCAACACATGAAGCTGACTACAATGCTAAAGTTGCAGCAGGTAGTTACAAAGATAGATTAGATAGAGAGATAGACGCAGAAACTATCAGTAGCGAGAAAACTAAATTACAAGCAATAAAAGATGCGAGGTAATTAATGTATTTTGGTGCAACCACATTTGCTGAAGATTGTTTTGGAGCACAAGGTGTACCTAATACTATAGTTGAAGTTTCTGGTATTGCTTTAGCGATGAACGCTGGTAGCTCTTCACAAACTGGAGATGCTAATGTAAACGTAACTGGCAGTGCACTCACATCAGCAATATCTAGTTTTACTGTCGTTAAAGCTAATGCTAATGTAAGCGTAACTGGATCAGCGGTAACAATATCTGTTGGCGTTGCAAACGGTGTTGCTTGGGGAACTGTAGATACAGGCACAGCACAGACATATTCAGCCGTAAGCACAGGGACTTCGCAAACATGGACTGATGTCAGCACTGGCACCAGTCAGACATGGAAAAAAGTTGATGAGGTTGAAAAGGTAGCCTAACTACTTATATAATTAAACAAACAGGACAAAATTATGGCTTCAACATTTTCAGACGATATAAAACTAGAAAAAATGGCAACAGGGGAAAACTCTGGAACGTGGGGTGATAAAACCAATACAAATTTAGAATTAGTTGAACAGGCTATTGCTGGTTATCAAGAAATAGACGTTGCATCCGCAGACGTAACTTTAGTGATGTCTAATGCGGCAATATCAAATGCAAGAAACATGTCTTTAAAATTCACTGGCACTTTGGCTGCAAATAGAACTGTAAACATGCCTGCTAGTATAGAAAAGTTTTTTAATGTAATAGATGGCACAGATCACGCTGGATTTACTTTGACTTTTAAAGTAACCAGTCAAACTGGATTTTTATTATGTGAAGGCAATCATTACATCTGTCATTCTAATGGCACGGATCTTGTAAAAGACCAAGAGACTAAATTTTGGAGAACAGTCTCAGCAGCAGAAACAGTTCAACCTGGTGCACAGCTTTTAGTGAACACATCGTCTGGTGCGGTGACAATCACATTACCAGCTTCACCAGCAGCTGGTGATGAAGTAACTTTTTTAGATGCACGATATACATTTGATACCAATAATTTAACGGTGGGGCGTAACAGCTCCAATATTGTAAACGCAGCTGCAGATCTTACAGTAGCAACTGAGGGTGCTGGTTTTACCTTAGTTTTCTCTGGGGACGCAACAGTTGGATGGACATTTAAGGATAAATAATGGCAACTTACGAAGCAACAAAATATAATTTTACTAGTAATAATTTAGCTGGTTCGCTTGGTAATCAAACAGTGGCAACTGGCACTATTGTACCTTGGACTGTATCTTCTGCACCGACAGGATATTTAGAATGTGATGGTAGTGCAGTGTCTAGGTCCACTTACTCAGCTTTGTTTGCACTTATCGGAACGACATATGGGGCTGGGGATGGTTCTAGCACATTTACATTACCTGATTTAAAAGATCGAGTTGTCTATGGTAAATCATCATCGGTTGCAATAGCTGATACAGGTGGTTCGGCTACGGTAACTCCAGCAGGTACAAACGCTGGGACTGCTCTCTCTGAATCTCAATTACCTTCCCACAATCACACAACGACGATAACTTTCACTAATGGAACAACTTCATTAAGTTCATCTACAAGACTTGCGGGTGGTGGTGCGACCACACTTGGAACACAAACTTATGATACAGATAATACAGGCAGTGGATCTACACATACTCACACTTTTAGTGGTAGTTCTCAATCTACGTTGCAGCCTTTTTTATGTTTGAAATTTATGATTAAAACATAGGAGACTTTATGCCACTTATTAAAGTTCCTTTTAAGCCTGGTTTCAATAAACAAATCTCAGAATCTGTTGCGGAAAGCACTTGGGTTGATGGTGACTTCGTAAGATTTCGTTATGGCGAACCAGAAAAAATTGGCGGATGGAAAAAAACTTCTGGTGATACCATCGTTGGCGTAACTCGTGACATACACAATTGGTCAGATTTAGATGGAAATCGTTATCTTGCTGTTGCTTCCCATAGATTGTTAGCAATATATTACGGGGGTGTTTTTCATGACATTACGCCATTAGATACAGCTTTAACATCATGCACTTTAACCACGACCAATAACTCAGCCACGTTAACTGTTAATAAAGCCGCCCATCAATTATTGGCTGGTGATTTATTT
>CEUI01028145.1_pt1 | contig 14139 bp, 4 predicted proteins | sample 531411 | NCBI WGS metagenome assembly CEUI01 (sample SAMEA2622841, study PRJEB7988) | marine metagenome | isolation source: saline water (ENVO:00002010), including
GGTTGCATAAGTGGAACCAGACACTTGTGTTGTGATGACAGTTCTTATTGTATTTCTGTCGGCATCAACTTGGGCATCTCCAGATGGGGCAGCAGAACTTTCTGCTCTGTCTTTCCACCACAGACACCCGTCAGATTGGTCGCTTGAATTTGGCGTTTTATGCCCAGAATTCCACGAATATTGCAATTCATTGATGCCACGAAGCGTTCCCTCGGGTGGAGTTCCCTTGAATTCGAGAGTTGGAAACTTTGTCCAATATTTGTTTCTTTCAAGGATATGTGATTCCAGAAGAGTCCTGATATCTTCTGAAAAGTTCGCTGATGCAGGAATAAGTTGCTGCACCAAATCATTTATCGAAGAATCAACCCATTTATAAAAATTCACATACTTCTCAAAGCTCGGGGTGTTCTCTACATTCTCATAGAAAAGTCCTCGGAGCTTTTGCATATCTTTATATTCTTGGCGATAACGGTTTACTGGTTCGCCAATGAGGTTATTGAAGTCGATTATCGTTGCAAACATCTTCAGCATCTCTTCCGAAATGTTCTGGTACATCGACTTTTCAACCGCATAAAAATAATTTATCGGCCTTGATTCACGAGTGAATGTCAAGTCTTCGCTAGTTGTGATGATTTGAATGGAGTCTTCGCTCGTCAATACCTCGGGAAGTTGTTGCTTGGCTGATGGGTCAAATCTCAAATCAACAGCATTGGTGTCATTTCCGAGGAAAAAGTCTCCTTGTCCAGGATGCTTTCTGCCAAGCGTATCGCTTATCGTCCCATATCTTCCTATCTTATCCAGCGAACCCGAAGTTAAATCTGCAACATAAAATGTGGCATCTGAAGTAGCGGGTGCGGTTGACGGACCAGAAGACGTAACATTAGAAAAGTCCCAATAAAGAGCAAGCGTTTCTTCATTTGGTATTCTGTTCCCATCAAAGATGAGCGGGCCAAAATAAGCACCACGATAAGGGTGTGAAGTCCCATAGTTGTCAATGTCCTTTGCGTGAGCCTTCACTTCATCATTTGAAATATAATTGAACCAATACATCGCATTGCTGATTTTGACATCGGAGCGTTGCGAAGTTGCTGAACCAGTGAAATTAGTATGCTCGGAGCCAATATAGAATCTGTATGCGTCATCATAAAGAGCGGGCAATCCAGTGACGCTTTGCGACAAATGGAACTCTTCCTCAATCAAATCCAGATTGGTTTTCACACCATAGAATTCAACTTGAAACTCTTCGTCATCTGAACTTCCAGAAACCCTATCTGCCAAATCATATCTTGTTGGTGCCAAGCGAACAGCAAACTGCCATCGAGAGTTGTCGTACACATCATTATAAAAATCTGTTTCCAAACTTATCCCAAGTGGGCCGCCATTCGAACTAGTCAAAACAAACTTTGCTTGTGTCGAACTTTTGCTTGGCTTGACAGCATATACCTGCAAATCAGCATTATCAGGAGACAACCAAGTATCAGGGTCTGCGGTGCCAGCAACACTATGCTGTCCCATAATGGACGACGTAATGAAGGGTGTCTCAAAATACAAAGGAGAGTTTATGGCTATCTTTCTTGGGAAGACAACAGTAGACTCAAAAGTAATAGGAATATAAGAACGAGACCCCGATGTCAATGCAGACAAATCAAAAAATGACTGTGCTGACGGGATAGAACCGGAATGCTGATAGCAGCTTCCAATGAATCTGTCGGGGTCATTTAAATCAAGATATCTCTTTTTCTCGGCGACAGATATCCACTTATCTGTGAGTTCATATTCATTGGCGTCGGCATATATGTTGAACTTTATAAGTTCTCTATCGATACCAAAACATCTCAAGAGGTTTCGGAACGACTTTTCAGTGCCCTTCGTCTTATAGATGTAAGATAAATTATTATATATGTTCTGATAGATGGCGTTCTTGAGATTCGAAATGGAATCTTGATACATCATATCTTCAGATTTATCAACAATCGCCTCTACAAAAGAGGCATCTGAAAACAATGACGAGACATTCATTCCCATCGAAGTCAAAAGTTTGTCTGCGAACGGCAGAGGCTTGCCATCCTCATAGTATTTAATATCTTTTAGTGTTGACAAGTCCTTGATGAATATCTGCGCTTCATCAAAGTAGCTCGACATTATTTGTGTCAAATTGAGAAGGAGACCACTCTCTTCAATGTCTTCCTCGGTTATCCAAGATGGTATTGATCCAAATAACGATGCATTATTTTCGTTATCATATGACGCCCCTTCTTCTGACTTCGTCTGTTTCAACGAAACAACAAGAGGGTTGTTTGAATAAATTATAGGATCTTTAAATTCTGACCAGTCGAAATTGCCTGATTCGTCAAAACAAGAGCCGGTTGAACGAACAGTTAAGTCATAATTTATGATTCTTCCGTTTGAGATTCTTCCAGAATAGTCGAGAGCGGTGGTATCTCTACCATCAATAGATTCAGTGTCCATGATGCCTTCATTAAACTTGAAATACACTCCCAAGTTAGTGTTAGCATCATCGGTATTGGTTCCGCCGAATACCTGCGTATACCAGTTGGTTCCAATCTCTTGTGACGTCCTCTTTCTCTTCCAGAACCGGAACTCGTCTATACTATTGTTGTACACCCCATATCCAGACCAATCTGCGGGGCCGGAGGCGGTCAAAGATGAAGTTGGCGCAAATAAATATGAGCCAATATTCATGTTTAGTGCGCCAGAAACATTTCCAATCGCAGCACCGGTGTATACACTCTCTGTTAACAGCGTACCATCTTGATACAGCTTGAGTCCAAGATCAGAACCAGTGTTCTCCAAAGAGATGGCAAAATGATTCCAAGTTGTCGAAGAAGAAATGGCAGAAGGAATAAGAATCTGCTCCCTTTCGATTCCATCAGAACCAGAAGCGTAAGACACCATAAAATAATTTTCTGTTCCGCTGCCGCTCCTCTCAAGCATAAATCTGCCGTAAGAGGCAGAATCAAATCCCTCACCCTCGGACCACAAGTCGAAAATACAATAAGAAGATGTCCCAAGATAAAGACTCCCAGAATCCCAAAACTCTACTGTATTTCCTCGTGCTCCTCCAACGGCCAAGTTAGACACACGATAGGTTGCTTGATCGTATATATTTGCCAATCCCCCCTCATCGGGGAATATCTGATTTAGTTTTGTCTTGGTGGGGTCGGTATGTGGGCCGCCCCTAACATTCACGTATTGAGGTGTTGCTGTAGTCCCAATGAACCCAGTGGTGGCATCCCCAACGAAAGTCGTATAATCTGAAATGTCCGTTACAACACTATTGAGATTCAAATACCCAGTTGTTCGAGGATACTCATTTTCAAAAAAATAGTTATCTAAACTTGATGCTGAGTTGTGCCATTGCGTCTTTTCTTTGTGCGAACCATCATAAGGATATGTCTGATAGATATAGGTTACTGCGTCTTTATAGTACTTCTCCGCAGAACCATATACAACAAAGTTCGAAGCAGTTGAAAAATCGACGGTCGGGACATAGCGTTCCTGATCGATTATTGTCGCATTGACAAACTCGGGCGATTCTATGCCTCGAACATCATCAATCTTGGTATTTGCTAAAACTTTTTTTGTCTTATTGCCAAATAATCCTTTAAGGCTCATAATTTCTATCCGTTAATTTGAATATCCCCACAAGCCTTTCTCTATTCTAAACTTGAAGGTCTCTTTCTGCTCACGATATCTTCCATTCACATAGAACAGCAGTTTTATTCCATACTCATAGTTTGGTTCCAGCACGGACATATCAAAGTTAAAATAATTTCCTGCGGCATCATAAGACAGTTTTGTGTGTTGATTGCTTCCGGTGCCATATGGGACGGCGTCGTAATTGTCCACGATGCGGTATATCTTATAATATGCCTGTGGTATAACTGTTGTCTCTATATCTTTTGTCGCAACAACATAATTTGTCGGACACCAATCTTTCAATCGTGTAAATAATCTAAAGCGAGCAATCTCATCAGCGTAATATGAAGGTTTCATATTTTGAATGGTATTCACATAATTTGGGTTTGGGTTTGTATCACTTGAATTAAATGAATTCATCTTGATTGATCCAGTGTGGTAACAAGTCAATAAAGTCGAATCATACCACCTGTCATATACCAATGCCTTAGTAGTGTTAAGGTCAAATGATGCCGAGTAAATCCCGGTGGACACAAAACCTCCAGTAATGACTGTTGGAGTCAGCAAGTTCCCACCAGCAGACTGGTCGTACACTTGAACATAAATTTCTGAGCCTGGTCCGTGGCCGGGGATGTTCTTGAACTGCCCCCTAATGGAGTTGTACAAATAAATATGATTTGTATTGTCCTCTGCGTCTGCAAGAGAACTCGATACATAAAATGAGCCACGGTCATCAGTAATAGAATCATTGAAACGGACTTCAATGTGAGGTTTCTTAAAGAAATATTCTGTTCCTCTTCCAAAAAACTCTTTCGTGTATGTCGAAAAAGAAGCAGACTCCAGTGATGGAGTAAGCTTGACAATTACCCCATAGTTAGGCTTTCCAGTGCCAGCAGTATTGAGTTCATCAATCCATTCTCCTACCAGAGATGAAATGTCCAACTCAATATCTTCACATCCAATATCAAAAGATGCTGTGTAATTAGTCCCATAATAGTCGCCACCTTCAGATGTCCATGCGACTCCATCGGAAGCAGAAATCCAATTCGAAGACCCAGTATCTAAAAAAGTCTCCATATCAAGTCCACGACCTTCTGTCCAGGACCTGGATAGTGCTGTTACATACATCTCATAATCACGAGGAGTTGTTTTATTGTTCGGGGCATTAAACATCCTCAAGTAATAACTGGACGCCGATGGGATAGTCCCATCGTCAAGTTCCGTCTTGATCTCCTCAATTGGAAACTTAATAAGAACCCTAGATAACTCAATGCTCGCAGAAGCTGCTCTACCATAGATTTGGTACGATTCCAAAATATCAGATTGGCCCATATTAGCGTCGGTCGCTCTTGTCAGGTTGTCTGACTTATATGAATCCGTAATAGTATTGTCTGCGTCTGCATAAAATCTTTTTATTGCCATTACTTAACTGTTCCTACAATATCATTAAAAGGATTTCTAATCTCAAAAATAGCATTCCTCGGGCAAATGATATACCTTCCGTCAGCAGAAGTGTTGTTCTCTACATCAAAAAATATATTGGAGTAAAGGGGTCCAGATTTTTGTACAACCTTCATCCTCAGCACATCCAAAATTCCAGGAGCCAATTTTAACGAAGAATATAAATCCGTTATATAAAAGTTTTGCCCAATCTCAAAAGACGCTCGTTGGATTTGCGCAGCTATAGCAATTATAGCTCGATTCAGCGCAGTTTCCTTGGTAGTCTCAGGATTCGACATTATCTCGAACTCTATACCCAAATTTATAACTTGAGCATCTAGAATATCTATTGTATCATTTAACATCTTGTTTTTTAACAACCAAGTTTTCAAATTATTCTTAATGGTTGGAGATGTTGCAGTTAAGTTCCCTGATCCGTTCTTGGAAATAACATATAAGTTCAAATTTCTCTTGAAAGAGTCAGTATCCCTTTCTATATGAGCACGATAAATCTCACCAAAATTCTTAGGCATAGCATAAGTTATTGACTTGTAGTCCTGGACTGTTACCGCTCTATTTTGATTTGCGAAGTTATCCATCACCCTCGTCTTCAGCTCTTCTGAACTCGGGTAATCAACAGACCCAACTATTGGCTTAGGATTAATAACTTCCAACGACAAGACTGTATTGTTCTTCAATGACAGGTTCAAGGAATCTTCATCTTTAAATCTATAATTTGGCGACACCACGGTATTCAGAGACCCTACTGGTGCATTCATATTTTGGGATGTGTTCACTCGATAAATGATTGTCAAGTTTGTATTCTCTGGCCCAATCCCAAATTTATCATCATTCAACATCTTATTAGGGTCGAAAGACTGATCGGTTATATAGTCCTTCCCATTCATCTTCAATGATATGTTCGTTGGGTCGACGACAGAGGGTTGGGACAGTTCTGTTTCGGAACCATATCCGAACTGCAGGAAGGTTTCTCGTCGAAGTGTATCCACAACAAATCTTCTTGGAACGGCAATGGGTTTAATAATGTTCACTGCGTTGCTCATATCAGACGAATAATTCCCAACTGAAGTGTATACCACATTCTGCGAAAGATAATCGACTTCATAATAGGAATTGCCTTCGTCATCAACGACCGATATGATCTCAGATATGTCAAGAGTTGGGATTCTTATTCGTCGGAAACGTTTAAATTCGCCAATAGTCAATATTGACGACCTTATCTCCCCAGACTGGACTTGCCCTGTTGCCCTAATCGCATAAGTGAGAGGTGCGCCGGTGTCTTCATCAACAGTAGCGACAACAACTTCATTCGTAGGATCAGAAAAATCAACGTCAGCTGCCAAGGTGAACATATTCCCTGCCAGAGATGACACCTTTGTGCCCCTCTGCAATATCATCGCATAACTGGTGTCGGGACCTGTCTCTTCTTCGCTTGCGGGAACCTCGATGTATAAATCAACATCCCCAAAAGAAGACGGAGAAGCTTGAAATTTATATCCAAGTTGCTTTCCGTGTCGAATGACATTGTTGTATTCAATTGCGGTGTCTAGAAAACTCTCGTTTGCCTGGTAGTCTAAGTAATAAGACAGGATGTCGCCAACATAAGCAACTGTGTCCAGCATTAGAGATCCAAATCCAGCTTCGTTGAAGTCGGCAAAAGTATCAGGGTAATACCTCTTGGCATGCTCAATCAGTCCCTGCTTAATTGTAGAAAATTCTCTATTTGTATATTTTATTGGAACAATCGTATTGTTCAGTGGTATATTCTTCTTTGGCATTGGTTATCTCCACCAATAATTAGTTATTAGGAAAAGTTATTTCTAGCTCGTCAATTGAGTCAAGAGGGAGTATTTTGTACAATATCGAGACGTTTATCATATTGGCAAAATCATTCGATTCTGCTATGTCAACCTGCTCAATTTCTATAAATGGCATATAGAAAGACACTTGACTGTTTATTCTGGAGATTATATTTCCGTATGTTGATGACTCTTGTGGCTCGAACAAGAACCTCTTCAGTCCAACACCGAAGTTTGGATCCATCATTCTCTCGCCAGGAATCGTCAAAAGAAGATTTTTCAGGTTTTGGGACACTAAGGACCCATAAGTGTTGATAAGTGTACGTCCACCTGGGAATCCAGAGTTATACGAATAAGGCAATTTAGGTGTCAATCCAATCATTTTTTATCCTACTACTTTTTTAATCTGCTCGTCTTGCTCTTTTTGTGCAGCATCGGCCGCATCGCAAGTCTTAGAATTAAGTAGTTTGCTGCCGGATTTCCCTTTTGATTTTGATTCAAGCATTCTAGCCAACTCGAAAGCAATATAAGATATTCCAAGTCCGGTTAATTCAGGTCCGATACCTGGTCCGAATGGAGGTTGTGGGAAAATATTCTTAGGCAGCAATCCCATTGAGGCAGCCATCAACTTAGTTGGGTCGTCGCCAGCTATGATCTTTGCCAACCTTATGTTTGTATCAGTAAATTCTGCCAAATATTTTACAATCGTAGCAACAGAATCAAATATCGTCGGCTTCTTGGCTGTTTTATTTCCACGTACCACCTTCCTATCCTGGTAAGTGTAATCCTGAACATTTTCCACTGCCGAAATAACTGAACTCAAATACTCTTTGGACTTGTCGAATGATTCTTGAGTCCCATACACCGCATCAGTGGCTACCTGACTGTATATTGCATACGCTGAAGAGAATGTCCCCAAAGGGAAACAAAACTCAAAAAGCGATCTAAATTTCATATCCTCAGTCATCTCCTTCAAAAGCAAATCATATTGTTCTCGAAGAAGTGGGTTTGGACTCAAAAATGCCAAACTGCTTTCTATGCTAGATTTCGGATTCAGCAATTTGCCTACCTCAACTAAAGGAGTTGAATATATTTTTCTCTCAACTCTTTCAAATGAAGTTGACCCTATCTGACTAATTCCGGCGTCACTGTTACCATACAGTATCTGCGTGCCTGATGTTCCTACCGATGTGGCGGCTTCAGTAATCTTGTATGCTTTCACTCTGCTGAACACATCATTGTCCACAACTTGGGATATGATGTCATCATATGCTGCTGGGAACTCTGCCGCTTCATTCGGCACAGTATAGAATGTCTCGGGAGCAGATGTTGTAACTTCCAAAAATCCAACAGAGGCGTCTTCTTCGCCAGATGCCGAGGCCACATCCTCTGTGGGTGTTGATCCTTCATCCAATTCCCTTTCCCACTCGGGGGATGTCTCGAAGTCGGTCAGGGGAGCGACATACACTAACCTCATTCCCAATTCCCATGAGTCAAAATACTCTTCAAGCGATTTAGAGGGGTCAATTATGCCCTCCTCTATAGCAGAAGACACCCAGCTCGTCCACTCAGCAAGATTCACATATCCCAATGTTCCGTCATATCCTGGCTGTAGGAATCTATTTCTTATTCTTGCATCGGCGGTGGCCTTGTCCTCCACCTTGATAAATCTTTCTATAATGAATTGCCCATCATCTAAAGACACCTCCACAGAGTCCTCGCCGAGTGACCCAACATTGGCGAGTTCGCCTTGTTGTTCAAATCGCCTAAACTCTATAGTCCCTTCCGTCTCAACAAGATATGAGCGCATTCTTTGCAAAACTTCCTCAACAACCTCTTCAATTCTTGCTTGTCGGGTTGCCTCGGGGAAGTCTCCTATGCTATCGATAAGTTCTCCTACTGTGCTTGTCTTTATCTCTGGTGCTCCAAACAAATCAGGCAAACTAGGAGGCAAAAATCCTTCTCCAAATACCTGCCCATTTTCAACCAAAAGATTTACTTGATTTAACAATTCTCTTTGATCTTCCGTGCCTGCTCTCAACGTACTGATGATAGTATTGCCTGGGGGAGGCTCTGGTATGTCAGATTCAGATATTAGCACCGGCTTGTCAAATTGAGTCAGACTCGGGTCGGGCAAAAAGAACCTTCCTGCGGCAGTATCATTTGTGCTTGTGGCGACATCTATAATTGGCACTGTTGTCCTAACGACATCCTCTATGGTGCTAGACATATTGGGAGAAACAACTTTAATGAAGTTGTCATATACCACGGGCCACTCTCTTTCAATCAACAAAGATATTTGAGATTCTAAGTTTCCTTCTCCGAAAAAATACACTCCGTCATCTTCAGACGTCTCTTCCAAAGGAGCAATCTTCCCTTCTTCCCTGTATTTTGAAATAAGGTCGTATCCTTTCTCAACAAAATCTCTTCTAAATCCTGCCCCTTCTATTCTTTCGATGCTCGCAAGCATCTCTCTTGCCAAATAAGAAATGGTTAGATTGTCTGGCGTGGAAAGCACGGGCAATCTTTGCGTCGGGCACATGCTTTTAAATAAAAATTCCGCAATATATACCCTCACCATAAGCAGCATAGATACTTCTAGCGACTTATTGTCTTCAGTGTCTGACACCGGGCAGTCGCTCATTGTGCTGCCGAGAATCTCGTCAACATTGATAACAGTCGGTGTCTTTGCGCACGCATCTAGTTCTGTTTGGGGTGGGGGAGCAGGTGAGAAATTATAAGTTTTAATGTTGTTTACTATACTCACTGCCAAGTCAGAACTCGAATCAGATGCCAATTGGGATTTCAGTGCATCGGCTGATTGAACTTGTCTCCCTATTTGGCGATAAAAATCTTTTGTAGCCTTAGAAAACACATCTTTGGTATAGTGTGTTCTTAGTTCGTTTTGAATAAGATTTTTATTATTCTCGTTCATAATCAAAGACCAAGAATCAGAAATCATCTTCCCAAAAACAACAGACTGTGGCGAGTACCTCGCAAAGCCAAGAGGAAATTCCGTAACAATCTGCTCCTCAATAAAACTTTCCACTTGTCTATCTGTCGTATTGGATGCCGACAGTGACCCAGTGAACTCCAGCACTTCAGATTGGATATTTAAAACAAGATTATCTCTTGTCAATATCGTATCCCCCTCGTTTATCTCTATTTGCTCGATGGACGGATACATTAAATCGACGCTTCCAATATCTCCAGTTTTGCTTTGTATTCTAAAGTTCGCCGACAGACCATCTGTTCGTGAAATAATTGACGGGGCAGTGTCTTTCACATATCCATTATCTTGGAATATTGACAATGGAACCTTCTCTGTTATCTCAATGCTGATTGATGGCATCGGATCCTCTCCACGAGACCCAACAGGAGCACCATCAGACGTGTAAACATATCTAGAAGGAGTATCTTCCGTCGCTTCACTTTCGGTAATTCCAGGCAGATTCACCTCTTTACCAAGCAAAGAAGGGTTCTTTATCCATTTCTTTTCGCCGTCGACGACATATGACAAATTTATATCTTTTCTAACTTGAGCAGTCTCAATGCTTATCATATCCTGGACTGTTGAGTCCACTTCGTTATTGAACAGCGGATACATCCCTTCAAAAGTGTTATTCATCGTTTGCTGCTCCATATATGCCAAAGACATTGGCGAAGACAGTGCTGTAAAAGAAGGGTCCTCAGAAGATGCTGCGCAATCATTATCAGGGATTGGACTAGAGAAATGCTCATCAGGATTTGCCAACATTGATGCCAAATCTCTAATCTTTTCTCTATCAGATTTTTTCTTTTTTTCTATCTCCTCGTCGGGACTTTCCACTCCTTTTGCGAGGAGATTCTCTCGAAGAGAGTCATCAGGACTGCCACAAAAAAGACTTTGATACGAAAAATCAGATTGCCCAACTGGTATCTCCTGCAGTTTCTCTTCGTCGGCGGATTTGCCCATATCAATAAAAAACTTTCTAAAAGTCCCGATATCTCCAGTAACTTCTTTTACTTCTGGATACTTCTCCTTTGAATACAAATATATTGGCTGCAATGATGATTCCGGCAAGTTTCCTGCGAATAAATCCGGCACCTCTTTCCCAAGCACCATATTAAAGACATCATCAAGCATCTCTCCTACGGCGTCAATATGTTGGTCTAGTACTCCCGACTCTTTAATAGCCTCTCCAACATCTTCAATAAAATCAGAAACTGAGAATTCGCCAAACATCTCATCGGCATCAAGGGAAGATACCTGACTGAGTATTCCGCCTATGAGAGATTTTATAGGTGCTTGAATTGAAGTCTCCACTGTTTTATCCAAAAATAACTCAACAGCCTTGTCAAGGTCCTCAAGATAATTTGGAGTGGAAAGATCATCAACAAAGTTCATTGTTAGTGAGGTTGGAATCTCAGGCAATTTTGGGGAAAATTCAGCATCGGGAGATGTCGGGAGACCTTGATAAAAGTCTGATACTCCGGCAAACAACTTACATGCGTTCTTTTGCAAAAATTCCTTTACGCCATCGTCACCCCTAGATGATACAACCTTAGGTGCATGCGGGGGAGGGTCATAACAAAAATAATCTGGTGTCACTTGGGAATTTCCATTCATCATATCCGCTGCCTTGTTTAAATCGGGGAGTGGACCGGCTGTGGATGGGGCACTTTTTGGAACAATTTTATTCCCTATCTTCACACCAGAATTCGGTTCCCCAATCAATCCGCAAGATATCTTGGATTTAACTCCTGCCTCGGGATAATTGTCTATTTCATATGTCCCTTCCATCTCGTACAGCATAGACTTGGAAGCAGGAGACAACAAAGAAAGTACTCTTTCTTTTTCAGGACCAGAAGTTGTCAAAGCTTGAGAAATCTTTTCTTTTTCCTTCTCCACCTGATCAATCTGCTCGATGGTAGTGACAGGTGGCAAATCATCTCCATTATTTTTAATCCTTATTTTACTATACCTTGAGACAACATCGGCAGGGATATCGCCCCTATCTATCATCTCCACGAACTTCTTCTTCCTGACAATGTTCGCAGAAACGGCGGCATCATAAAAAGCATCAACCACATCAAGAGAGTCGGTGGACTTTACCATCTGGCACAGTGCCGTTTCTATTAAAGAATTGATATCAATCTTGTTAAGGAGATTCTCATACAATCCATCCAAATCTTGTATCTGCTTTGAAATTTTCTTAAGATTTTCAAAAATAAAGTCGCCGGAAGGAAAAGACTCCAATCTTCTTTGATTATATTTGCCCATCAGGAGATTGACTGATGAAAGTATCTCATCTTCTGCTATCTTTTGGGCAGCATCTTTAATTGGGAAACTATCTATCCTATCTTTAATATTTGAAAATGAAATATCAACAGACTTTTTCCTATCCTGCGAGTAGCTTACTCTTGGCATCGGATAAATATAAAGTTGCAAAAACTCGATCAATGGGACGGACTTCGAATAAGATGATATAATATCATACGAATTCCACACAATCGCCATTGTTCGAGGGCTCATTGCACCACGGGATTCACGCAAATTAGAAAAAGACTTCATCAAATATCTTCTTTCAATCCCGTCAGTCTTCCTAACATACTTCAATCCAAAATCTTGGTCCATTCCAATTTCTATCATCACGCTGGCGCTTGAAATGTCAACAGAATTTTTCAAAAGAAATTCTTCCAAATCATTTCGAAACGCCGCAAGATTTTCTGCCTCATAAGGCAAATCAACCTCAATTGACCCAGGGAAATTCTCTGTGTCGGTATGATATTTCATCAAGATGTCTTCGGCTTGGTGCAACGGAGAAAATCCTGCTGCACAAAACTTGATACGGTGCTTCACTCCTCGCTCAATATACACATCCCCATATTGTTGCTTGTCCTTTAGAGGTTGAATATATTTTTTATGAACGCCGACCAGCACCTTCATCTTTGCTCTTGGTCGGGGATCGATGTAATAGTCGTAAACAAACCCAAACGAATATCCTTCGAGTATCTTGTCGATTATCTCCTGATCGTCTCGTTTATCGGTTTGTAATAAAATATTTTTTATGCCTGGTGTGTAATATTCGGACAGTCTTTGTTCCAACTTGCTGCCGCCAGGTGTCTCATACTTGGTCAACAAAACAGTAAAATATGTATTTTGGGACTCATCAAACCAAAAATCCATATCCTCATTTGAATACCACTCTTTCGAATAAGGTAGCGGACTCAAATCCATTGGCATCAAAACCTCTGCCTTATTGTACTTTGGTGTGTTCGGCAACCTCAGCAAGTACCTGCCATAACAATATCCAACAATATTTTCGTCTGGTGTTGCATACTGTATCTTTACCCACTTTCCTTCGAATCCCAAAGCCTCATCCAAGACAATCACTTTCGCTGAAGCGGGGAGTTCATATATCTTTGGCGGAAGTTGATTTACTTCGCCGACATCAAACAACGATGGAGATTCCCTAACATTCAAACCGGCAACGTCATCGATGACTTTGTGCGTCGGCTGAGTCCTCTTTCTGGGGTATAGATAATTTTGATTTATTTCTTGATTTAGCATTTTAGTTCACATTATTGTAGCGACTGTTAATGTATCCGGTCCCCATTGGTTTCAGATACTTATACTCAAAGTTTGTAAGATTCTTTTTGTTGCTGATTATCGCCTTCTTTGTCACTTCAGTTAGACTTTGAGCGCATTTTATACCAGCAGTAACGCAAGTTTCCGACGGGGTTGTCAATTGCCCAAAAAATGGAGAGATGTGGACATGATGCGTCAAAGCATTATTGAACGCAAATTGTATCATCAGAAGCGTATCAACAATATTTGAAAGAGACTTAACATGATTAGTCAACTTGCTCAGGCATTCTGCTAAATTATCGCCCTTTACCATTGGCTGCAACTCGTCATCGTCATTGCCGGCTATAATATCGACGCCAGATATCGACTTCACTTCCCCGCCCTGTGAATTTAGTATATCAGTTCTGGTTACTAACTTTATCCCTTCACGAGCAACTATTCTAACTCCATCTGCCTTTATGCCTATTCCAGACCTAGATTTTGAATTCCCAACTCTGCCATCAACCAATTTAAAATTATCATCTATGTCTGTCTTTTGACTGATGTAAACACGAGCAGAATCAATTTCAATGCTTGGGTCTACATATATTTTACTGAGGTCTTCGTCCACGAACCTCGGGGATGGTCCCATTCGCCCTACGACAATAT
>CEUI01001038.1_pt1 | contig 14136 bp, 10 predicted proteins | sample 531411 | NCBI WGS metagenome assembly CEUI01 (sample SAMEA2622841, study PRJEB7988) | marine metagenome | isolation source: saline water (ENVO:00002010), including
TTTGCTATCGGAGGGCTTTATAGGCAAGCGGCTTATGCGCTGAATACCGACTGCGAGGTTGCGGAGGTTTTTATTTATGACGACCTAAGCGTGACGATGGACGGAAACACTTTAGATGGCGGCGATCTCAAGGTGGTCGTTGATTATTTAAAAACCAAATACAGCATATAATGGCCACCACGCACGCAAAACTTTACGTCACGCAAAGGGGTTATGACAACGCTCTGGCTGCTTTGGAGGATGCGCTGGACATAGCATCGTCACCATTTTCCGCTTATTGTTCGTATCGTCAACAGGTGCGGTCCGACCATCCCGAACACGCCGACAAATACATCCTGCCCATCGAAGACATGTGCCGACATTTGGTCACGGGCGAAATCCCTTACGACTACGATTGGCACGCCGATCCCGAACCAGAAGAATAAAGGAAAATTATGATGGCATGGCTAACAGCTAATTACGTAACTTTAATCGCGTGTGTGGGAGGAGCCTCGATGCTCGCTTCCGCAATAGCGGCGATGACACCCACGCCCAAGGACGATAAGGCCGCTGGGTGGATCAAGAAAATCTACACGCTGTTGATTGACATACCCGCAATCAATATCGGCAAGGCCAAGGCTATTGGCGACAAGAAGGTTGACGAGAAGATCAAGGAGAAAGCCGGGGGATTCCTTGGTGGATTGTTCCGGAAGATTAAGGAGAACTAAAAGAGGATAAAAATATGCCACAAAGAAAAAGAAATCCAAGACAGACGAAATATAACGGTAAGGTTCGGACACATGCCTCGGCAAGCAAAGCGCGTGCATATGCAAGGAAGCGTAAGGCTGCAAAACGTAAATGAGATATGAGCGCCCGCGAATCACTACCTTGGCATATCATTCTGTTCATCACGCTGATGATGATGATGGTGGTATTCGTATGCTCCGGATGCTTGGGCGTAGGAACGAGGGGGAAGTCCATGCGCATCCAAGTACCTGCCCTTCTTGATGTGGAGATCGATTACGTCGAGGATACTACCGCGCCAATCGAAGAAGCGGGTAAGTGGCGCGATTTCTTCGTGCCGAAGAAGGACACGATAAAGAGTATCTTTCTAAAACCCGACGACAACGGAACAAACTGATGGAAAGCGTGGACTTCACGGTCGTCGTCGAGGTCGTCCTCTTCGCTTTTCTCGCGGCCCTGGGCGTGATGTGGCGGAACCAGTCCCAGGGGCTGAAGGAGACCGAGGCCCAACTGCACGATCTTCACGTCCAGTTTTCCGAGTTCAAGGGCACCAGCGGGGCAACGAACCGGACGATCTTCGCGACGCTCGAGGAAATGAAGGGGGCCATCGAGCGCATTGAGAATCATTTATTGAACCGGACAAAGTAATGGAATTCAGCGACTACAGCGACTACATCATATTCGGGGTGGCGACTGTCCTCGCTGGCATTTCCTGGATGCTGAAGAAGGAGCATAATCGCATAGCTGAACTTGAAGGCGAGCTTGACGAGCTTGGCAGCCGATTAAGCGAAGCCGTCCATGACATCGGCAAGAACGACGTGGCCGACCGGGAGTGGCGAAAAAGGGTGGAGGAAAACCATGCGGGCCTATTGAAGGCGGACGAAGACCGTCGTAACGACGCCCGGAAAATTTACGACAAGATAGGAAATCTGGAATCCGCCACGCAGGAGAAAATCCAGCGGTTGGCCGAGTTGATCGCGGGGAAAAAGTAATGGCTCGGTACGGCACCCAGTTCAAGCTCGACTCGCAGATGCAGTCCGACGGCGACATGCGCTTCGTCGGCCTGGCCTCCGGGAAGGACCCGGCCACCCTCCCCCAGGGCTTCCTGGCGGAGGCCAAGAACATTCGGCTTGACCGCGGAGTCATCCGCGGCCGCAAGGGACTGAAGCGAATCGGGACCGGGTCCGACCATACCGACCTCATGGGCAGGACCAACTACGGGGCCGGAGCCTACACCGACCCGGCCGACGGGATCGAGAAGATCGTGGTCGCCTCCGACGACCGGGCTTTCTTCATCATACCGGACACCAACGGGGTGACGAAAATAAATTTCCAGGAGGGTGAAACCATCGCGGCCGCGGTGGAGCCGTTCCAGGCCCAGGACCAATGCTGGATATTTCGCGGCGGCGGCCCCAGGCTGCCTTTCGCGCTCGACACCGGCGCAACTGACGTCCGCCTGGGGGAATATCCCCTGGTCTACGACTCCTTCAACACCCGCTTTCTCAGACCGGAGACCTACGAGATCACCAACTCCACGGGCTCCGGCGTGCCCGTCGTCCTGACCACGGCCAGGGAGCACTCCTTCAAGACCGGCGACCTGGTAACGGTCAACAACGTGGCCGGCAACACCAACGCCAACGGCACTTACGTGGTGACCAAGGTTTCGGCCACCACTTTTTCCCTGGACGGCAGGACCGGCAACGGCACCTGGTCTTCGCCAAGCGGCAAAGCCTGGGCCAGCTCCGAGTCCAACCAGATGCCACCGGGAGACTTCGCGGCCCGGGCGGCCAACCGCCTGGCGGTAGCCACCGGAAGACATGAAGTGCGATTCAGCAACATCCTCGATCCGAACACCTTCGACCCGCTCAAGGTTATCCAGGTGGACGCCGGCGGCCCGGACGCCATCCAGGCGCTGGAGCCGATCCACGACGACGGTCTCCTGGTGATGAAGCGGACCAGCATGTTCTACATGTCCGGGATAAACGCCCTGGACAACGTGGAGGTCACCGAGCTGACCAGGCAAATGGGCGTGGCGGCCAGGCGCAGCGTCGTGACGATGGGCGGTCAGTTGTTTTTCCTCTCCGACTCCGGCGTCTACGCCGTCGACATGGGTATCAAAACGGGAGCGAAGGTGGGTGCCGCGGCCGCCTTGCTGAAAGTTTCCGAGAAACCCATTAGCGAGGATATACAAAACTGGATCGACGAAATACCGATCGGGTACGAGCACAAGGCTTGCGCCGTGTTCAACAACAACCGGTATTACATCGCCCTCCCGAATATTTTCGAGACCGATTCCGGGAACTACCGGCCCAAGTACGTGGCCGTTTTCAATACCGCCTTGCGGGCCTGGGAGAGCGTGGACTTTCTTCCCTGGCACGTCGACGAATTGGTCGTCGGCATATACAACAAGCAACGCCGCGTGTTCGCCCTCACCTCCAACGGCGGCATTTTCGTCCACGAGGAGAACGCCAACGGCAAGGACGAATACGGCACCGGCGGCACGGTATCGACCGCCTACTCCGAGCACCTCGCCGCTACCAGGGGTTACACCCTGGGAGAATTGACGCCCAAGAAATGGACCAGGATCACGGCCCGGTTCAAGTCGCTCGGCACCTACGTCGACGGCAATCAGAACTACTCCGCGGTCTACGCTTACGCCACCGACCCGGACGAGTACGGCGGCTGGTCCTACTGGGGCCTGGCTTCGCCGGCCGGAGACGTGGAGCTGGTGGCCGAGGAGTTCACCGAGAGCCTGGTGGCCAAGGCCCGGGGCTCGTTCATACAAATTTACATGACAAACGGCAAGCTTCCCACCGCCGTTCTGGCGAGCGGCGGCGAGACGCGCGGCCGGATCGAGTTCCAGGGCGTGACGGTCGAGGGATACACGAGCTTGCGACAAAGCAGAATACACTACTGAGGAGGACGACATGGGTACGGAAATGACCAAAGGGAAAGACTTCGCGAGCGGACAGACCATCACGCACACCGACTTGAACAGCCTGGTTGACGACGCCGTCATCGAAAAGGGAGCGATCACCGAAAGGACCGAGGTCACCACCCTCGAGGACGACGACATGTTCCTTGTCTTCGACGACGACGCGAACGCGCTCAAGAAGGTGAAGCGCCTGGTCGTCGCCAGGGCGAGCCCGAACCAACCCGGAGCCTCCTCGGCCAACGGCACGGCCGGCGACCTGGCATACGACTCGAGCTATCTTTACATCTGCACCGCCACCGGCACGCCGGGCACCTGGGAAAGAGTGGGCATAGCCACCTGGTAGAATGCCCGAACTGAAGCTGGCGGATCTCACCTCGGCCCATCTCGGCGACGTACGCGCCGGGCAGGACAAGGTGACCGGAACCGAAAAGGTTCTGGGCGCGACGAACGCGCTTTCAACGCAGGTCATCGACCGGATGCAAGCGCACGCACTCCAGGAATTGAAGAAAGGGAACGTCGGCCCGGCCAAGAGATTCAACGAGGTTATAAAGTACTACAACAAATTCGGACCCGTCGCCCGCGACTGGCCGCGGATTTCAAACGTGGCGGACGTACTGGACCCTTCGGGCGGCCAGCAGTTGGCCGCCGAGGCATTGAACCCGGGCCGGGTCGGACGCTCCCTGGCGAAGCAGCATGGCTACGCGATGGCCGCCGGCGACCCGTTGAGTTCCCTGGCCGTTCTTTTGCACGAAGTTTTCAAGACCGAGAAACACCCGGAGGGCCAGCCCTGGGACCCGCTCACCTACGTCGAGAAGGGGCTCAACAAGGCGGCCGAGTTCGTGGGCGAGAGCAAAGCCGGTCAGTTCGTAGAGGAGAAGGCGAGCCAGCTCTACGGGAAAACCGTTTCACCTTTGATCAACCTGGAAATGCCAGGCGGCGTGAAGCCGGTCAAGTTTGGCGTTGAGATGTTCACCGGCAAAGGATTGCGACCAGGATTGATGGACGCCCCTGGGCTTTTGGGCAGAGCCGTCGACGAACATGTTTTCCGCGGTTACCTTCCGGGTGGGCTTACGCCGGAGCAGGCCAAGAAATCGACTGAATTCTACGCCACGGCTCGCCGGGAAAAAAAGGAAGCGGCCCGGAGGATCCTGGAGGGAACGTCGACGCTCGAGAAGGAGGACTTGTCGGCCGAGGATTTTCATAAAATGATAAGTGGGCCCGGCTTGTCCGAGAAGGAGCTCGAGCAGTACGACGAAACCTATCGAGAGAACCTGGCCAGGTCCGAGCTTGACGAGAAAATGAGCGGGGGCCGCGACTGGTTCCAGGCGGCTTTCCAGTTGCGCGACGACGAACTGGACAGGCTGACCGAGCTTGCCCGGGTTGTTGACCAAGTGCCGGGCGGTCATCGCGATTTCACCATGCTGGCTTACGACCTCGGGCTGGAGCCCAAGGATCAAGAGGCGTATTTGCAACTCGCGACGACCGGGGATTTGGCTCCCCAGGATCTCAGGCAAGCGCGATACGCAGGGAAGCCGCGCCCGGAAGGGGTGAAGCCTTACGAGGGCCACTCTCCTTCCGAAATATCCTACCAGCCTCCGCCGGCGGCGCCGGCGGAGGAAATGCCGTCCACCGAGGAACTCAATCTGGCATTCACCCAAGCAGGCGGAACGCCGTCCGCTTTCGATCCGCACATGTTCACCGACGAGCCGGCCTTCCAGGAAGACGAGGAGCCGTATTACGGAATGCCCGCTTTTCTCCCGACCGCTTCCAGTCGCGATCAGCAGCTCCAGGCTTTGCGAGCGCAACCAACCGAGACGGCGGCTCGGCCCACTAATCGGCTTTTCGACTTCAACCCTTTCCCCGGTATGCCCAGGGAGACCTGGGACCCGAGCGACGCCTTGGCCGCATTCGGCGAGGAAATGACCGAGGCCGATTATTATCAGCGGCTAGGCCAGGTCAGCGCCGGAACCGATCCGACCGTCGCCTCCTTTATGGAGCAGCCGCCCCCGATCGATTACGAACAAGCATGGCTGGAGGATCACGGCGAGGTGCCGTCCATGTGGAGCCCGGACGCGCTCATGCAGGTAGGAGCTCCTTCGCCGGAAACACTTTTCCCAGGGCCACAGTACTAACGAGGACAAAACATGGCATCAACATTATCATCACAAAACGTATTACCACCATACACCGGCGGCCCTTACGGCGGCCTTCCCGGCGTGGGCATTGGTTCGGGAGGAACGTATGAGCCTATAAACCTTCAAATCCCGACCACGACAATCGATCCGGGCGGCTCGCTTACTGTGACGACGCCCGACCCCGATCCAACGCCTACGCCTGACCCGACGCCGACGACGCCCGATCCAACGGCTCAGGTCGACCAAGAATTCGAGTCCTACGACGACACCCTCGAGAAGCGAAAGGAGCTGTTGAACGCCCAATTCAAGGCGGGCCGGCTTACGGACACCGGACTCCAGGCCGAGTACGACAATTACAAGGCCCAGGGCGGCGAGGGCGATCAAGCGGACTGGGCGATCGCGGAAATGAACAAGGTGACCAAGAGGCAGGCGGACCTGGCCGCCGCCCGGGGCGACCTCGACGACGGCAAGTGGGGTCTGGACGACGTCACGAAGATCCTGGGAGCCCTGGCCGCCGGGGCAGGCATTTGGCAGGTAGTCGACAACATGGCGGGCGGCGGCGACGCGGGCCCGAACGTCGACCCGACGGCCATCTTGAAGCAGAACCTGGCGGCTCTCACCGACCAGGGCATCCGGGCCGACATGCAAGCCGCCCAGTTCGAGGACCAGCCGACCTACGTCGGGCTGGAGCAGCTCAAGAAATACCAGCGGGCCCACGGCCTGCTTTCATCCAGGGCTTTTTCGGATCCGGAATACGGGGAGACCTTGAAGCAGGGTTACGCCGCGGCCAAGGCCAACAACGCGGCCCTCACCGAGGAAGAGTATTTGCTGCGGGTGATGCGAGAACACCCCAACCATCCCGCCGCCCAGGCCCTGGAGCGAGAACTTTCCGGCATGGGACAAATCGAGCGGGCCACCGCCGACCTTGGCCAGACCAGGAGGACCGAGCAGATGGCCAACCTGGAACAAGCGACCCAGATCTATTCGGACCAGCCGGGTGGCTTCGGGTACAAGCCCAGCGATTTCCGTGCTCCCGACGTCCAGAAATCGGTCGACTACGCGATGGGCCGAGCCTACGGACCGGAGGCCACCCAGTTGCGCGAAAGCATATTCGGCGACCTCGCGACAGGCGGCCGCCTGGGAGACCAGGAGCTCAAGGATTTGCGGGACCGCTCCCTGGCCGGCCTGAGCCCGTCCATGCAGAGCCAGTCCATGTATGGGAAGGGCGGCCTGGCCAACGTCCTGCTGAACACCGAGGCGGCCCAACGCCAACGCCGCCAACAGTCCCAGCAGATGGGACTCGCCCTCATGGCCCAGGAAAGGGCATACGCCACGCCGTTGGCCGGCGTCACCCAGGCGGCTTCCGCCGACCCTCTCACGATGATGGGAACGGACGCGGTGAGCACCGGAGCCGGAGCCAACGTCTATACGGGATCCGGGACCGACGTGGGCAGCGCGATGTACGACCCGACGATCGGCTACGCCGGCACGATGGCGAAGGAATTGATAGGGGCCGAGCAAGACAAGTGGGAGGCGGAGCAGTCCGCCTACGAACAACTTAATCAGTTGACTCAACAGGTCAAGAATCTCGAGGAGGCTATGGCATGAGCAGCATATACCAAGGAGGAGGATTCGCTCCGGCGAGAAGCGGCGGAGCCGCCGGGCGCAAACGAGCCAGGGAAGAACGGTCGGCGATGGCTTTGCAGATGGCCAGGGAAAAGGAGAAGGCCCAAAAGGAGAAGGACAAGACCCTGCGCGAGCAGCAGAAAAAGCTCGAAATGATAGCGGAGGGCATGGGTATGCCGAAGGGCGAAGCATACGCCGCCGGCACGGGCGAGCTCGAAGGGTACATCGCCAGCAAGATGAAGCAGGCCGAGCAGGCCAAGCTTGAAGAGGACAGGCTCCGGGCCCAGCATGAGAAGCTGCTGGCGATGGAGCAGAAAAGACTTTTGGTCGCCGAACAGGAGGCCACCAAGAAGCGGAACCTCCAATGGGACCAGACCATCAAAAGCGGAGCCGAGCACGACGCCTTTGCCATGAGGCTGGCATCGGGAGAAGCGAAGCACGAGAACGCCGCCGCCAAGGTAGCATTCAATGAAAGAGGAGCGAAGCTGGCCAAGCTCAAGGAAGCCCCGCAATGGCAGATGCGCGTGAAGGGGCTGGACCTTAACCAGGAAAACATGCTGGCGTTTCACAAGATCATGGCCGAGCAGGATGCGCCTCCAAAGACCTACGGTAAAATAAAATCAAAGAATTTGCCAGGCGGGGGTCAACTTCATTGGCTGGAAGATGAAGACGGGAATGTTACGAGCCCGAACTTGCAAGCCACCGGGCAAAGCGGCAAGCCTGCGTCCACTCAAGCCGCCGCTCCGCAGTACCAGAGCACCACCGGGAAACAATGGGCCGACATCAAGAATGCGGTCCGAAGAGGCGACGCGGCGATGACGGAAGAACTAGCCAATAAGTTCTACTGGAACGAACGGGAGAAGGGGGTACGCCCCGCGGATCAAGATAAAGTCGAGGACCTCGTAAAACAGGCGGAGGCGGAAAATGAAAAGATCAAGAACCTGACTGTTTCGCTGCCTAAATATTATAATATTTTGAAAGGTCCTGACGGCATGGAGCTCCTGAGAAAAGCGAAGCTCGCCCTGAAAAAGAGAAAGCTGGCGACTGAAAAGGACGTCGAGAAAGCCAGGAGGCTAAATGCCAACTCGACGCTGAAGGTGGGCGACGAAATCCCCGCGACTCCCAACAAGGAACAATTGAAAGCGGCCCAGGACCTTATATGGGCCGCCAATTATTGGAGAATTTCGGAACCGATTGCCAGAGAGATCCCGGGTTTCAATGTAAACTAGGATGGCCGAGGAACCCGAGGAGCTACTCGCGCTTGCCGAGGATACGGACGACGACGAACCGCCCGAGGTGACCGGTGGGCCGCCCGAGGGCGAGACGCCGCCCGAGCTGGAGCCGGAGGAAATTCCCGGCACCGAGGATCCAGGTGACCGGGACCTCGACGAGCTGCTTTTTATCGGGGGAGAAGAAGAGCCGGAAGGAGGCCCGGGTGACGCGGACTTCGACGAGCTCCTGCTGGCGGACGTGGTGATCGATAGGCCGAAGTTCGAGCCCCCGCCGGTGGACGACTTTTGGAATGACCTGGCCCCAGCCGACAAGGACCCGTCGCCAAAGCCGGACGAGCCGACGGGTGGGGTGCGCAGAATAACGCGCGAGCAGTTCGAGGGCCTCGAGGAGGTGCCGGACAGGCCGCCGCCAGGAGAAGCGCCGCCGCCGATCGAGGGCAAGCCGAAGCCCACTCGCCTGGAACTGGAAGGAGAGCGCCCAGGCGAGCTCAAGTCCTGGTGGGTTGGGATAGACCGCGGCTGGTACAATTTGCGGAGCGGTCAAGCGGCGTCGAATTTGGACGGCCTTTTCGACAAGGTTGCCTGGGTTTCAAACTACATCGAGTCCGAGAAAGAGCTCATGGAGATCATCGGAGGCGGTCTCTACGACGAAGACGGAAACATCAAGATTTCAGACGAGGATTGGCGCAAGGCGTTGCGCATTTATTACGTGGCCAAAACCGACGAAGGCAAAAGGATGGCCCAGCCGCCGGCTCGCAAGCATCAATCACCTGACGATTGGGATGAAAGAAAGACGCAATGGATCGAGACCGAGCCGGGAAGCGTGGACCGGGCGCTGCTAGACTTTGATATTTTCACCAACAGCCCGCAATGGAAAGAGTGGGTGCGTCGAGGCGGCGTCCATGAAGCTTACGTCAAATACGTGGACATGGCGAACGATCGGTTTTACGGCTCGATGCCCTACGCGGAAAAGGAATTCAACGAAATGCTTCAGAAGGGGAGCGCATCGACCTTTGATCATTGGAGGAAGCGCCGGGAGGATTGGAAGGCGAGCATCCAGGAAAACGTCAAGGTCCTGGCTGAAAACCAGGCGCTCGTTCAGCACCTACAAGGTTATCATTCGCAAGGCTACGAGGACTTCATCAGCAACCCTGGCTTTTGGACTTTCGTAAACAACCCGGTCGAGATCCTCGGGCAGGTCGCCGCCGAGAACGCCCCGCAAATGGGTTACTCCATAGTGGCGACCGCCATAGGCGCCCTGGTCGCGGGCCCCTGGGGGGCGATCGGAGCGGCCGGGCGATCCAGTTTCCAAATGGAATACGGCGCGCACATGGTGAGCTCCATGATCGAGCATGGTTTCGATCCAACCTCGGAGGAAGGGGTCAGGGGTTTTTTCCAGTACATGCTGGACAATCCCGAGATTTACGCCCAGGTCAGGACCGAAGGTGAGGCCGCGGGCTTGATCGTGGGAGGTTTCGACGCCGCGACGATGGGAGTGGCCGGCAAGTTGTTTCGGGAGCCGATCCAACAGTTTGCTCGGGCCGGCTACCGCAAAAGCGCGGCGATGGCCAGGGTATCGACCGAGGCGTTGGTGCAAAGCATCGGCGGCGGCGGCGGCGAGGCCGTGAAGCAAATCTATTTGGACGGGAAGGTCACCGACGGCCTGGCCATCTTCCAGGAAATCATCGCCGAGCTGGGCACGGCCCCGGCCGAGGCCGGGATCAATATCTACCAGGCGACCGACACGGCCAAATACAGAAAGTATGAAGCTGACTACAAGAAGCAGCTTCAGGTGCTCCGGGACGATTACGCCGCTCGCCTGGACGAAGTGGACTCCGAAGGCAACGCGGTCCTTGTTCGCGACGAGGAAAGCCTGGAGACTCTCAGGCACCTCGACGAAGCCCTGGCCAATCCAAAGGAAGGGTTCAAGCAGGCCCTCGCGGAAGCCCGGTTCAGACAAGAGATCGACAACCGGCCGGCCGACGAAAGAACGAAGGCGCTGATCGCCAAACTGGAAGCGGACGAAGTCCAAGACGCCGCAAGCTACATCAAGAGCAGGGCGGATTCCATGCCGGCCGACGAGAACCCGAAAGGCGAGAGGCTCACCGTGGACCAAGTGGAGGCCGCCATCGAGAGCAGGCTTGCGGAAATGAAAGGCGGAGCTCCGACCGTCGTCATATTCGACGACGCCGCCGGCATACTGAAGGGCCCCCAGGAACGCCTTCTGGCCGCCCAGCAAGCTATGGAGCAGGACCCTTCTCCGGAAACCGTGGAGGCTATGGCCGTGGCCCAGCGTGAATTCGGCGACGCTCTCACGGTCGCCAAGGGAATCGCCCAGAACATAAAACCGAAATCAGAGGGAGGGCCGGGGATGCGCGTCGAAGGCGTCCAGTTCAACGGCAAGGTTTACCTGCACGCCAACCACCTCACTTCGGCCGAGCGGGCCGTCGAGGTATTCGATCACGAAGTCATCGGCCACGATTCAGTCGAGAACGTGCTCGGAGAAAAGAAAACGCAAAACAGATTTTACGCCCGGGTCGTCAGTCAGATCCTGGCGGACCCGGCCAATGCCGAAAAACTGAACACACTCGCCAATGAATACCTGGACGCAAACGACCTCCAGGCATGGGACCAGCAACAAGACGGCCCGGAGGCGACGGCGACCGAGCGCCTGGAAAGCGTCTCGCCCGCCGGGCAAATCATGCTGGCCAAGGAATTCGTGGCCCAGCTTGCCGAAGACCCTTCCATGCTCACGCCCATCAAGCGGCGTCGCCTGGTGGATTGGGTGAAGAAAACGATTCTACGCAAAAGCCCGGAGACGATGCGGGACAAACTGACCGACGCCCAGGTCCTCCAGGCTCTGCATCTCGCATCACAGCACCCCAGGACCGGGCTCGCCAGATCGATTGCCGCCGAGGTCATCCGGCTCAATGAACAACACGTGAAAGAAGCCAGGGCGGATTCCACCAGGGACCCAGGGGAACGACCGCCGGCGGTCGGACCGGTAGAGACCGCCGACCCGTTGCCCCCGGTAGATCCGGCAGCCGACCCGGAGGCTCCGGCGGTTGAAGAAGTCTCCGGCCCGCAATTTTCCAAGTCGCGGGGCGACACTCTGGCGGAGGACGGGCGTCGCCTGGCGGCCCACGGTTTGGAGCGGATCGAGAGCGTGCCAAACGGCGAGTATGAAATTTACCTGACTCACGGCAAGGAGGAGCTTTACCCGGACGACCTCCGCTACCAGGTGGCGGTGCAGCGGAATGGTTTGTCGGCGGCCCGGGAGGAGGACCAGCTCGGCCGGACCGACTGGACCGCGGTGCTGCAAACGGACATGAATTTCCGGGACATGATGAGCAACTTCGTCGACGCCGTCCAGGGATGGGCGAACGATAAAGGCCGGGTGGCCATTTCGTCGATGGACCCGGCCAAGACCAGGCAATATCATCGGCTGCTGACGCTGGCCGGGTTGAAGCCCGGCGAGATGAAGAGCTTCCAGGGGCATCCATACTTCATGGTTACCCGAGTGGAGGCGGTCCAGTACTCCAAGAAGCGGGCGGAGGACTGGGACGCCACCGACGTACGCCTGGAGCAGCGGGAGGCCCTCGCGATCGAGCGAGGCGGCATGAGGGACAACATCCTGGACCGGGTGCTTCCCATGATGGAGGCCCGCGGCCAGAAAAAATTCACCAGGCAGCAATTCGAGAAAGCCTTGAGCGCTCCCGGAATGGCCGGGGCCCAGGCCCAGGCGAACTGGGTCGACCTCGATGAATTCTGGGACCAGCGAGACGAGGGTCCCGCGACGATCGAGGAGATCCATCAATGGGTCTACGCGAAGTCTCGGATTATACAGCCCAGGGTCCTCGACCAAGTGAGCGGCCTGATCAACTCCTGGGAGATAGTCGACCACGTCAACGGCGATATTCTGGAGGCGACCTCCGACGGTTATGTTTACGCCGAGGTGAAGGAGGAAGTGGCCGCGCTGAACCGCGACTGGGTGGCGGCCGAGGTGGAAAAGATTGTCGGGGCGCACGAACTGAAGGTCGCCCAGGCGATCGAGGCCCGGGTGCAGACTTTGCAGAATCGATTCGATGAGGGAGTCGGCGAATTTCACGGCATGAGCGTGGAGGCCAAGGCGGAAGTCGACCTCGAGGCGATGGCCAGGAAGCAGGGCGAGGAAGAGGGCTGGGGGCAGGAGCTCGACATTTTAAGCGACGAAATGCTTGGCCGCGTGGCGGACCTCGAGGACGAGGCGCCTTACGCGATCAACCCGACCAGGGCGGCCAACGAGGCGGGCTACCAGTACCACCGAATAACGGAGCCAGGCGGCTTGAATTACCAGGAAACGCTATACTACGATCCGGACGGAGCTTGGTATGGGTGGCACTTCGACGATACCAACGCGGACATGGACGGCGTGCTTTTCCATACCCGATCGAACACCAGGACCAGCCTCGAGGACGACGCCCGGACGTATTACGGCGAAGAGTTCCAGAGCGACGAGGCGAAGAAGCTGCGCGACGAGAACTTGCACGTGCTTATTCCAAGCGATCGGGCGGCCCTTCGCGACGCGCCGACCGTTTATCACAAAGGGGATGAGCCCTTCTCCACCCCGGACAAGGACTTCAAGGGATTTTTCTGGGTAGTGCGAGAAGGCAGCGACGAGACCAAGGCCGGCGCGGTTTCGCTTTACTTCAAGGACGAAGGTGCGAAAAGCGGCAGACGAATGTCCGGCGTGGAGAAGGTTTACTGGCCGCAGGGAAAAGCGAGTGAGCTTGGGCCGGCCGAGATGGCCAGACAGCGAGCCGACCCCGAGGCTTTCGCGAGAGAGCAAGTTGCCTCGCTGAAGGACTGGACAATCAGCCAAGCCTTCGAGAAGGTGCACCCATTCATGGACAAGAACTGGGTAGAGAAGGCCCTGCGCCTGGAGATGAGACGGGCCATCCTGGCGGGCCATGAAAAGTTCGCCTGGACGACCGGGGATATTCAGAACCGGCGCTACAACAAGGGCATTACGGGCGACGTGGTGGCTCTGAGAGTCATGGAATCCGACGCCTACGACGGCGTGTTCAACCTTGCTTATGTCGCGTATGATCGCGATCGAGACGGGCGTCTTGTTAGAAGAGAGCCTACCGCCATCTCGGTGGATGTGAACGAGGCTCATCAGAATAAATTCGTCAAATCCCTGGGCGACGGCGACGCGGCCAAGGGCAGAGAGATTATACGAGCATGGCACAAGCAGTCCGTTTCCGAGGAGGCCAGCGTGCTGGGCTTGTTTGGATCCGACACTTTGACGGCGCAAGACCGTAAGGATCTCGGGGCTGACGCCGACAGAGTCATCTTGACTGCGGAGGGTTTCGGAAACGGCGAGCGGATCCGGATCGGCGGCGAGAGGAACATCAACTTTTACGACGGCGAAATGCGCCGGTACGTGGAGAAGATTTTAAAGAAGGCGGGCGTCAAGGTTAAGCTCGAGAAATTCAGCGGCGGC
>CEUI01001938.1_pt1 | contig 14112 bp, 15 predicted proteins | sample 531411 | NCBI WGS metagenome assembly CEUI01 (sample SAMEA2622841, study PRJEB7988) | marine metagenome | isolation source: saline water (ENVO:00002010), including
CATCCTAGCTTGTTCCAGCCAAGTCGAGTGTGAATGGTAATTCCCATTGGACATGTGTCGTTAGCATGGTCGCTTGATATATTAACGCAATATTTAGAGTCAAAGTATTCTGAGGCTTCGTCTATAGCCTTGTCAAAAATATCTTTTTTCGTGAGCACGACATCGGGCTGTAGGCTCATCACACAATCAGAGTCAAGCATGTCGAACCCTCGATGCTTGGACTCGTTAACGTAGTCAATAGGGAAGTTGTCGCCTCTGATTTGTAAGTCGGTAGAGTACTTTAGGCTCAAGACTTTGCAAAGGTTATACATTTCATCTGTATAGCGTGCCAAGTATAACGTGGTGCGTATCTCGTGCTTGGTTTTTTCTAAAATTGACTCCAGTCCAAAGTCAAGCCACGATACCTCTGCCCTGTTTGATACAATGCTTGCTAGTTCTATTTTCATATTTTATCCTAGTCGAGGATCTCATCTATCATTAAGTTTTCTCTAAACTCTTGCCTATCCAAGAACGGGAAAAGATCTTCCATAGGTCTCGTAGCAAAACTACCATCTTCTTTTTTATAAACAGAAGCTTTTGGTAGTGTTATATGGTTCGGGTCTACCATTAATTCACAAATGATTGGACCTGTAGTATCTAGCACTTCCTTTAACTCTTGTTTTAAATTGTTTTGATTTTCAATTCTGACAAACGGAATTTTGTATGCAGATGCTGTTAATTCAATAGAAGGCAACGTAAGACCGCTTGAAGGATCACTAGCTACGAGTCTACCACCAAAGTGTGTGTTCTGCGTGGTTTTTATCGAGCCATATCCATCATTATTTAACACAAAGAATTTAATGGGAAGATTATATCTTCTAACCAACTCTAGTTCTTGGACATTCATAACAAAGCCGCCATCTCCGTCCACCGATATAGTTTCTTTTTTTCCACTAGCTATACAACCGCCTATAGCCGCAGGGATACCAAACCCCATAGCTCCAAGACCTTCACTGTTATAGACACGGCATCCCTTTTTCACCTGAAACGCTTGCATCGTAACTTCGCTACACGCTCCTGAGCTTCCGGGAATAACTAAAGAGTTAGATGGCAATAAGTCGCTTAAATATTTCATAAAAGCATAATTGTTAATAATATTTTGTTTTTCTAAATATTTTGCTTCTATTACAGGATATTTCTCATATAAAGCTCTACAATGTTTTTGCCATTCTGAAAAGATTGGAATAGACTTTTTATCCAAAATACTATTTGCTATTTCTAAAAATTCTTTGGCATCCATTTCTATCGGATGATGAATTTTAATTCCTAGTTTATTAATTTCATCCACATCTATATCTACAATAGCTCTTGTTGCATGTCGGGCAAAATACTGTGGTTGATAGGCTAATTGTCCATGATCTAATCTTGCTCCAATAACTAGTATAAAATCTGAATTTTGCTGATTAAAATTTGCGCCACGCTGCCCTACTCCTCCCGGTCGCCCAACATACTGTGAGTCTGTTTCATCTAATAGATCTAATGCTTTCCAAGTGGTCAATACTGGAATATTAGTTGTTTTAATAAACTTTTCAAACTCTGGTATCGCATCAGCAAGACGTACCCCATTACCAACTAATATAATAGGATGTTTTGATTTTAACATTGCCTCTATAGAACGCTCAACATTTATGATATAATTATCTCTTTTAGTACGGATATAGGATTGTAAACTCTCTGGTTCTATTTCACATGCTTGTATATCTAACGGAATGTCTAATAGAACTGGACCCTTACGTCCGCTCGTGGCTAACCACAAAGCTTTTTCTACATGATATCGAATCATTTCAGGATCGTCTAATGTAACAGCATATTTAGTTATATCTTTATAAATTGATACGGAATTAATTTCTTGAAATCCAATTTGTCTAACACCTCTGTCCTGTACACGATCTTTGTTTTGAACTTGACCACAAATAATAAGCATTGGGATAGAGTCTAACCACGCAGATGCGACTCCTGTAACTGCATTGGTAGCTCCCGGCCCTGTAGTAACCAAACACACGCCTAAATTATTCGTGTATTGACCGTAAGATTCGGCAGCTATAGATGCCCCTTGTTCATGTAGAGTGGGGATTAGATTTATAGTAGATTTGTCAAACGAATCCACTAAATGAATGCAACCTCCTCCGGGTATAAGAAATACATCAGAGGTGTATTCAGCAACTTTTTGCGCAATATAATCAGAAACTTTCATATTTATTTCCAGTAAGATACAAACGTTTTACGATTTTTATTTTTAGATATTTCTGGATCAGTATAGTATGAGTCATCAACAAAGTGCGTGGAAGAAACCTCTTCTAATACACATCCATTATCACTACTGAATATATGTTTAACTGTAGGCTCAACAGTGATTACATCCCCAGCAGATAAGTTGTGAATTTCGTTAGACTTATTATCGCTGCTCAATTCTAATTTTAAATCACCGTGCAATACTATAAATGTTTCTTCTTTTTTTAAGTGGTACTGCTCGGGATGTTTTTGATTGGGCAATACAATAATCAACTTCTTACAATACTCTCGATTAACTACTGTTATCATTGCAATACCAGTTTGATAAAAATTTTCTATTCCATAATGATGTGATATTTCTAGATCGGCATGACGTGGATAGACTATTTGCGCTTTATTAAGAAATGATTTTATGTCTTGCACAATTTTCCATATATCATTTCTAATTGATGATATATTTGTGGTCTGTTGAAATATTGGTTCATCCTTTTTAATATCTACAGAAGTTTCAAAACGATTATATTTTGATAGCTCATTAGCAAGTATTTGTCCGTTTTCAGATGGCCACGCACAATAAACATCGTCTGAAGCAATGCTATCTCCTGCTTTTAAATCTGTCTTAGCAAACACGCCTCTTTTAAACTGCTTTAAGTCTGCAAGTTCTTTGTCAGAAGGATCGGATCTATCACAAGACCCACACATCTTTAAGGCTCTATACGCACTTTCTATCCACAAAAGCATTTGATCAGGAGTAACAGAATATGCATTGGGTGTATATTCATCGGTTTCTAATGCTATATGTTTCTCTAGAGCAACAACACCCTTACCAATAGCAATTCCTACAGCTCTATATTCCGTAGGATGCTCATGTGTGGAATAACCAATAGCAATATTAGGATATCTTTCTTTTAGAAGGTCTATTTGATTAAGTTGTAGATCTTGATGGTCTGTTGGATATCTTCCTACACAATGCATAATCGTAAATTCTTTATTTCTGTGTTGTAAAAAGCTTACAACCCTATCTATATCATCAAAACCAACACCTGCCGTCGATAAAACTATAGGCAGCTTAGACTTTACGACTTTGTTTAAAAGTGGCCAGTCAGTAAATGAGCAGCTTGCAATTTTAATATACTCAAACCCCATCTCTTGAATAGTATCTACTGATGGTTCGTCAAAGGGCGTACACATGGTTGTAAAACCTGATTCTTCAGCATGTGTTTTTAGCTCTTGAAATTGCTCTTGTGATAGACCGGTTTCTTTAAAACGCTTTACATACTTATGCTCTTTGTTATTAACATAGTCTTTGTGAATAAATGTTTCAAGATCTCTAAATTGAAACTTCCATACAAATTCAAATGTATCTTGATATAAAGACAATGTATTCGCGTAATGTGTAATCATTTTTTTTCCATGATCAACATCCCCCATATGATTATTAGCCATTTCACAAATTACTAAGACTTTTTTTTGCATTGTCTTCCCTTTACCAAATAAATTTATCTTTATAATAATTAACAATATTGTATATTTCAGAATTAAAATTCATGTCGGCAACCCATCCTATATCTCTTAGCTTAGAATCGTCTAGCGCATACCTTACATCTTGTCCGGGCCTTGAAATGGATAAATCTAGATATGGCTCTATATTCGATACATCCTTACCATACGCTTGCAGCACTTTAGTAATTGTTTGAATATTAGTTTGTTCAAAACCGCTGGAGACATTAAAGATTTCGTTTTGAATATTTTTTTCGATAATTTTTATAACCGCACTTGCAGTGTCTGCTGCATGTAGCCAATTACGAATGGGTAATCCTTGGTTATGTAATGGGATTTTTCTTCCCAAGTTAATATACTTACATGCTTTAGGAACTAGCTTTTCCACATATTGACCTATGCCATAATTATTAGTCGGTCTTAGTATTATATATGGAATATCATATGTTCTAGCCCATGCCAATACCAACATATCAGCAGATGCTTTGGTAGCAGAATATGGATTAGATGGTTTAAGTAGATCAGTTTCTACGTGCTTACCCTCTCCTATATCACCGTATACTTCATCAGTACTAAAATGAAACAGAGTCGGAACTTCTTTACCCTCTTGTCTAAAATGTCTTATAAGTTCTAGTAGATGATGTACTCCTTGTATGTTAGAGCTGACAAAGCAGTCGCTGCATACAATTGAATTTCCAACATGTGTCTCTGCTGCTGTGTTTATAACATAATCACAGTCGTATAGAAACTCAATATCATTAATATCTATCTGTTCAAAACTAAAGTTAGGATATTGTTTAAATTCCTCTAAAAGTGTTGTATTAGCAGCATAAGTACATTTATCAATCCCCTTCACATACCAACCTAGCTCTAAACATTTACGAGTTACATACGATCCTATAAAGCCTAAACATCCAGTAATATATACTATTTTCATTTGCTTACTTTCTAAAAAATGTAGCTATCTTTTCACTTACATAATCTACATCATCTTCATCCATACCATGATGAGCGCCCAATAAAAATCCATCTCTCATAATAATATCTGAATTTTTAAACTCTTGTAAATACTTACGGTATACAGGATGTCTGGTAATATTTCCCGCGAAAGTTACTCTAGTTTGAATATTGTTTTTTTCTAAAAATGTCAATAGTTCTAATCTATTACTTACTTGAAGAGGTATGGCTAACCAATTAGGTTTTATACTATCGTCTGGCAATAATACTTCTTTTATATCTTTGAGATTATTTAAATACCTTTCTATATTATTTCTTCTTTTAGTTTTAAAGGTTTCAAATCTTTTAAGTTGGACTAGTCCAAAAGCAGCGTTCATTTCCGAAGACTTAAAATTATACCCTAGCACATCGTATAAAAATTTAAAATCGTATGAAATATCATCTACTTTATGATTAAATCTTTCGTCTACACCTTCTGAATTGTTACCTATCCGACCCCAATCTCTGTATTGTAGTGCGCGATTTCTATACGAGTCTGCGTTAAACATCACCATGCCTCCTGCTCCACCAGCCGTAATAATATGACTGGCATAAAAGCTCGTAGTGGAAATATCTGACTCTGGTGTGTGGGTAATTGTATCAGCAGAATCTTCTATTAAAACAATGTCTTCTCTAGACAAGTCTTTTAAGACTTTTTTTAACAATTTCCAATCTGGTTTATTGCCTATTAAATTTGGAAGCATGATGGCTTTAGTTTTATTAGAAATTTTATTAATTATTGCATCAACTTCGGGAACATAGCTTGTTAATCCTACGTCGCAAAAAACTGGTCGATAACCTAATTGTATAATAGGAGCAACTGTTGTAGAAAACGTACAGGCGGGGGTAATAATTTCACAACCTTGTGGTAAGTCTAGAGAAGCTATGGCAAGCAAGCACGCTGACGAGCCAGAATTAACAAAGACTCCATATCTTTTACCAAACTCCTGAGCTATTTTTTCTTCAAAATCTAACGATCTTTTACCAAATCCAGCAAGCCACCCATCTCGAAGACACTCTTCTACTGCATAAATTTCTTCTTCACCATAAGCTTCAAAGCCATTTGGCGCATACCATACTTTTTTATCCATAGCTTTACTTTTCACCTAAATAGTTATCAAAGGTTTGTAAGAATGACGGGTATCCATCAGATACGTTTTTGTTCCATTCTGCATATCCTGAAAAACTAACATAGTCAGTAATATATTTATAGCACTTAAATTTTGTAGAGTATTTTTGACATGTATACGCTATAGCGTAACCTTCCATATCCACCACATCTACATTACTTAGGGTGCGAGTTACAAAGTCATCACCGCTAGAGAGTTTATTTTTATCCTTACTTAATATAATCTCTGAATTAAAATCTAGAGTGGCGTAGGCGTGTCTATTAGATATTATACCACACTCTATCAATCCAGACAGGTTTAAATTACAAGCTCCACATGTGCCATAGTTTACCACTAAATCAGGCGAAAGCTGATGAATTAATTCTGCTACTTTTAGCGAGGCGTTTAACATGCCCATTCCTGTATAATATGTTTTATCTATATACGGATTTTTTTCTGGGGGTAGTTCTTGTTCTAAAGCACATACGATAATAAAATTAGTCATCACCTATAACCTCATTTAAAAGATTAATAACTATATTTATTCGCATTTGATTGGACATTCCGGGTAAGTGTAGTAAAAAGTCTCCCTGACTCCAAGTTCCGCTATTACCATTACAATCCAAACCCTTTTGGTGCCACGGACTTGGATATAAATGATACATATATGAGTTCATGGTTTTTTGTGGCACTTCCTTAATAATGCTTTGGTATTTATCCTTTAGATCCATAATCGCTCCCTGTTCTGCCCATGATCGAGCGCCGCCGTCAGGAAGGCGTTGTCCTGTATCAATATTTGTTCCATCTTTGTTGACATATTGAAAAAAAGTATTATAGACTTCTCGTAAAAATTCTTTTGACTCAGATGAGTTTTTAACTAAGATCGAATCAGCGTTAATTCCCCACAAGTCATTTGCTATTATAAAATGGTAGTTGTCGTCAATTAAGTCTTCTAATTTAATATTGTAATTGGTAATCATAGTATCTGATCCGCACCAATATATCCAGTCATAATCTTTTTCTTCAAATATTTTTAGAATGGCTCCTATCTTTTCATATCCAAAATGTGCTATTCCAAAATCTTTTTTTGTTTCAAAGCTGTCTGGTTTGGTTTTAATTTCTAAATCATAACCATGTTTTTCACAATATTTTCTTTTATTATACTCTACAGTAATAACTGCCAGTTCTTTAACTTCTTTGGTATACATACTAACAAGACAAAGATTCATAATTTTCACCGTATTGCACCCTTCAACGATAACTATATTGAGATTTATTTATAACTCAATATTGTTCTTTGCAATCCTTCTGATAAAGAAATACTTGGTTGCCAGCCTAATTTTTTGATTTTATTTATATTTAAAAAGCTTCTGTTCACAGTATTTGAGTTTATATTTATAGACTTATATTTTATTTCGATTTGTTGTCGAGTAAATAAATTTTGAACACATTTAGCCAAGTCTATAATTTTTGTTTCTGTATCTGAGCCTATATTATATGCTTCGCTTGGAACTCCTAAAAATAGCGCTGTAAAAAATCCAATAATTGCATCAGATATATAACAAAACGATCTGGTCGCTTCTATATTTCCGGTTAAAGTTATAGTTTTGTTTGTCATAGCATTTGCAATAAACTGCGAACAAACTCTTTCGTCATTTATATTCATTAGTGGACCATAAACATATGACGGGCGTACTATAATACTAGATGTGTTATATTGATAGTTATGGCTAACACAAATATTTTCTGCCATTCTTTTACTTTCGTTATAACAAGCCTCAACATATGTCGGGTCTATGTATCCATAATTGTTTTCATCTATAGGAATATTTTGCTGATCCATATGACCATAAACTCCCCCACTGCTAAAGTATAACATTTTTGCATGAGGAAAAGTATTCAACAGGTTTAAAGTTCCTAAAACATTGGCGCCTATTGTACCTATAGGGTCTTTTTTATATAAGGATGGTTTGGCATTACTGGCCATGTGAAATATATAGTCTGTATTATAATCCGTTTTAAAGGGATCACATATATCCTGAGTAATTGTCTTTACTGAATTAAATTGTATATACTTTTTTCTACTTAGACATATGATGTTGATATTTGCATTATAATATTTGTTCAAGGCTAATAATGTTCTTACAATATATTGTGCGATGTAACCATTAGCCCCTGTGATAAGTACATTTTTGTTATAGAGTATAGACCAAGGTAAATCTGCATGGATAATATTTTGAATATCTTCTTTTACAATTTTTGACATTAATCTATATAGCCTTCATAGTCTTTTATGTTGTTTATTAAAGATGCTGGATGAGTCGTAGTGGATATCTCTACCTTTTTTATTGGAAAATCTAAAAATAATCTTTCTAGTGCTTCTTCAGTAGTAGTATGAGTATATTTTATTTTTTGATTAGGTAAAATATCTCTAGCATGTGCCCAGCTTTGTTGTTTAGCTAAAACCTCTCTGCCTCCAGTTTTATCTAACCATGCAAAATGCCAACCACCATTTTCAATTGGAGTATGGGTTGATAGTGAAAGCCCTTGAATAGTGGTTGGTAAGATTTTTTTTAAGACATTAAACTCGGTCATCATTGAAGTAGCTTCATTTTTACAGAACAAATTGAGCTTATATACATACAAGTCGAGCTTAAATCCAAAAACAGGTCTGGTTGTTGTTAGATTCGGCGTAACAGGACCACCTAAACTAAACACGTCGGATGTATTTTCAAATCGTTGTATCGCTCTTTCAAATGCGTCTTTACTTACTATTTCATCTAAAGCGCTAATAATAATTAGGTCATTATCTTTAGCTCCTTCATCTATTAATATTTTTTTTTGATAATTTCCTTGAAATCTTTCCCTTATCCAATCCTTAGTATTTCGCCTCTCAATAGTTTTGTCCATTATTGAAAAGGAGTCTAATAAGTTTGAGTGTTTGAATATTTCGTTGTCAAAATTATCAAATGTTTTGTATGTTAGTTTCGATTTGTATTTATCAAATCTCTTTCGGTCAAAATTATAGGGCTTTTTATTTCCTGTATGGGTCTCGCCAACTTCAAGAATAATAAATTTATCCACAAAATCCCACTGCTCTTTGAGTTTAAGTTCTAATAGATCATTTTCGTTAAAAAACGATCCACATGAATATACAGTCATGGCTAGCTCATTCGGTAAAAGATATTAAAGTATTGACACATTCATTAAAAGTGCTTTCTTTTTTACTACAATCCATAATATTTGGTATTGGTATTAATTTTGGATTAATCCACCAATCTTCCCACGGATTTCCATCTTCAAAAGATACATCTTCAAACAACATTTGATAGCCTTTACTATGAAGAAGATCTCTGGTAGGTTTGGTAATACTATTCCCATGCTTAAAAGACTCATGTTCTAATGTAAGTACTCTAAACTCGATATCCGCATCTATTATTCGTTTTAAAGCATCTGCACTATAACTTGTCTCATGACTATCAACATCTAAAGAGATATAATCAAAAAACTTATTATCAAGACTTTGTAGGTATGAAGTCATTTCAGGAGAGGTAGCATCTATTTGTTTGAAGGGAGCTGTGCGATGCTGACTCCAGTTTTCATCTACTTCTACATTACCTATATCAAATGCCAACCCTGTCCAATTTAAATATTTTTCTAGAACGTAAGTATTATTTGCTCCGACTGGATTGGCACATCCAACATCTAAAAATCTACCGGGAGTCTTGAGGTGTTTAGCCAGTACATGGTAAACAAACTCATCTTGTCGCTCCAGAGAACATTTTTCTCCAATAGTAATTTCATCTCCAAATCTCACACTGACATCTTCAAATTGATGTATTGATAAAGACATTTTATTTACAACAATATCTGATTTATTATTAAATGAGCCATCATTTACATTATTTCTTATAACTCGTGTCATATTGCCGTAATTATGTATTAGTGGACTGGGACTTAAAGTAGGCATAGCGTCATCAAGTTTGGCTAATAAGTTATGTGTGATATGATATCGTTCATCCCAATCAGGAATATAGTCACTATTGTAATAAGGATCTTTAGCAGTAACAAAGTTTTTTACCTCATATTCTTTATTGTTCCATTTAACTTTTTTCTTATGATGTTTAAAGGTTATCAGAGGTAGCCAGATATTATGACTATGTTTAAAATTAGTTTGCGAATACAAAATTGGCTTTGGAAGTAACATGTTAGATTCTATGGTTATTAGAGGACCATGCATACTTACCGCATTGTAAACAGTATTTTTTGCTTGTTGAACGTCATCTAGAATAGTAATTATACTATTGTCTATTTGAAATTCAAATCTTTGATTAATCTCAGTATAGATTTCTTTTAAAATAGACTGTGTTTGATCTGTATCGATTTTATAATTATCACGATGAATATATAAATATACTGACGGTTTTACTCTAGAAGTTGAAATTAATTGCCACAGAGTATATTGTATAAACTTAGTGTGGTTTACCTTCGATATGTCGTGATTTATAAATAAGTTCATATAATGTAATCTCTTAATATTGGGGATTTCCCATATGGATTTTTACAATCCTGCCATGATATTTTTCTAGAATTTTTTTCATTATTAAAGGGGTGTATAAATCGTTCCATAGGTTGTATTCCTCCCCATTTGTGTAGATAGTAAACGTTATGAGTATCATTTAAAACACAGCTTCCAAATTGATGTAGTGTGTAATCGATTAATTTATGTTGTATGCCAGTCCTACCCCCCAATCTATCGTCTTGATTCCAGTCTTTTTCTAAATGTAAAAGGTTCGGAGATAAAATTCTAGCTGTCCATTCTGGAGTATTTTCTAGCCTACCTGTTAAATAACTTATATACTTATATCTATCTTCGGGATCGAACCCATATTCTAAGTACGCTCTTCTATGATAGTCATGCTCACAACCACACATTGGATAAAAATTTTCATCCTCACATCCTATTTTATCCCACCCTAGAGCAGTATGAACTGTAACTCCCATTGGTTGTATATCGTTTGGACTATCGCTGGAAATTACTACATAATATGCGTTATTAAAACTTTGCGATGCTTGATCCATCAGCTCATCAAATACATTTTTCTTAGTAAAGACTACATCTGGTTGTAAACTCATTACGCAGTCTGCTTGATTTATATCAAAACCAATATGTTTTGTTTCATTAATATAAGACGTAGGAGCGTTGTCTCCTCTAGGTTCAAAATTAATTGAATACTTTTCTGCTATTTTACAACAGTCCTCAAACATTTGATCTGTATATCTAGCTAAATAAATAGTGGTAGCTATATCATTCTGGGTTTGGTCTAATATAGACTCTAGTCCATAATCCAACCATGGAATTTCCTGCTTGCTAGCTATAACAGCAGCTAATTCAATCTTCATTCCAACACATCCTTTTAAAAATATATAATATTTTGTCTTTCAAATATATAATTTGCTGCGCCTCGCCCATATTCAATAAAACAAGACTTACCTAATCCAGTAGCTATTGCACAGATCAAAGATTCGTTACCTACAAAGGTAGGGATAGAATTAATTACCTTAGCTAGTTCTAATGAGTTGTCGGTTTTGATATAGTCTATATCTATATTATACTGCTTACAAAATTCTTTATGTTCGATTTCTAATCCTGCAAATAATAGCTGTTTAGGATGTATGTGCTTTAAGAAATCTAAATAAAAGGCATCGTTACCATGATATCGTGATGTCCTATTTATTAATATTTTTTTATTTTTAAATTTCTGTTTATCTGTTGGAGCTATTAACCAAGGTTTGTGCAAGATTTCATCTTCATAATGTATTTCAAATTTAGAAGCATGATATGCCGTTAAATTTGTTCCTACTACCACAGGAATGTTATTAGGATGTATCCCATATGCACAATCATAATTGTTTTTCTCAGAGGAAAGTTTAATATCTTTTAAATATTCTTGGTGTTGTAATAGAGGAAGTAAAAACTCCGCACAGTTTTGATTGAACTTTATATTAGCATCCTGTGTGTCTAATGCTATTCTGTGTACATTAAATATTTTGCAAAACAGTAAGGAATAAATAACATCCCCCATGTCTAAAGCTAAATAGAAAGACTTAGATTCCTTATATTTCATTTAACAACTCTATCACACTAGACACTATAAGCTCAGGATTTATTGTATTTAATAGCCTATAAGGATCGTTGTAGCTATAACATGGTTTAATTGTAGAAAAATCTGGTTCTAATATTCTAATATCCTTTGGTTCTGAGAAATAGGGTCCGCTACTTTCAACCCAGTGTGGATATAATGCAACAATTTTTTTATTGTAATGGGATGCTAAATGTACTGGTAGGCTATCGTAACCTAAGTGTAGATCAGCGTTTTTGATTAGATAGGCTAAAGAATTATACGTTGTTAATCCTAGATATGAGGTATTAATTTCATATTTACTATCATTTACTTCTCCGACCTGTATTATCTCTTGCGATATATTGCTTTCTTTTAAGTTATTAATCACCTTGTCCCAATAATCATATTGACGAGCAGTTCCTTTAGAATGGCTAGGATGAAAAGTTATGTATGGACCTTTAGGTAAATCAATTTCTTCTTCTTGTATAAACGGCTTAGATATCTTTGCTGCCGCTACTAACGCATAGGTTTCTAAGAAATGCATATTATTTCACCTTTAAAAGCTCATCAATCTACATTGACTAATACAGCTCAATATCTTTTTTATCTAATCCATTATGATGATAGTTAATATATCTTTGTGTTAATACTGTTGGAATCATGCAAATATCAAAGACACCCTTCCATTCAGAAAACCCTTCCATTACCATCACATTTTCCATAATAGGTTGATAGTCTAATACCTTATGTATGTGTGGATTGTTTTTTAATATGTCTTTATATTCCGATTTGCACGCAAAATATATATCAAAGTCTTTATAGATATCTTGTATAGAAGGTAAAAGACTTGTAGATAAGAATATATCACCAGCGCTTTCTGGAACACAAAACAGAAGCGTCTTTTTATCCTGAGAATCCACTAAAGATTGTAATAGAACAATTTGTCGGTTACCGTTCACGCGATTTTCCTATTATATTGCTTGTAGAAATTCCCTCGACCCTTTTAAAGAATTCGACCATCCTTGCTTGCTCTTGACCTACAACTTTTTTATTTCTATATTCCTCACCAATCACCATGGTATGAACATGATGATTTTTTATATTTTCAATAAGGTCTTTTTCAGAATTAAATACTACAACTTCGTCAACATACTTATTTGCAAGTAGTAGCTCTTTTCTATGATCCTGACTATTAATCGGCCTATTCGCGCCTTTAAGTTCGGCAACTCTTTTATCGCTATCAATACCAACTATTAGTTTATCACCTAAAGAGCTTGCGTATTTAAATAATCTAATATGTCCTATGTGTAGAATATCAAAACATCCATTAGTCCAAATGATTTTCATGGAGTTGCTACTCCGAACTTACTCACAACTATCCGTGCGCAATTATTAGCAAATTTAATACTGTCTTGTATATTTTCTGTCTCTAAATACTTAACTACTAATCCTGCTAAAAAAGTATCTCCTGCGCCACACACGTCTCTAACTTCTACTTTTTCAGTATCATAATGTTTATATGTTGTATTATCGATATAGTGAGTTGCACCTTTATCGCCATATGTGACTATAAGATTTGTACAAAATTGTAGACAGTCTTTATTGTTATGATATTCCGTTTCATTTATCTTTACAAAATCTATATGTTTAATAAAATTATCAATTTTCTTTTTTGTATCTATGAACTGAACGGCTTGATCTTTATATTTATTAGATATATATTCAATATCTTGCGGTTGTAAAAAACCTTTGCAATAATCAGAAAATACTATTGCATCATAAATGCCATGTTCTATACTGTTATAATTGATCGGATCACATTTGTCATTTTCATCAACTCGAAATACTATAGAGTTATATTTGGTATCAACAAATCGCCTTTTAACTATTGAGCATGGATTTTTTATTGTAGTTATTCGTATAGATGGGTCTAATACTCGAATATTTTTTTCTACATTACCAACCATTCCTGCGGTTCTGTTTATTTTTCCATTTGATTTAAAGCAAATAGCTGGTGCTTCAGGACATATTCTTTCACATGTTCCATAAACATACTCATCTATACATTTTTCACCAATCAAAAGAATGGATTTTGTCATGATTAATTATTG
>CEUI01038253.1_pt1 | contig 14084 bp, 9 predicted proteins | sample 531411 | NCBI WGS metagenome assembly CEUI01 (sample SAMEA2622841, study PRJEB7988) | marine metagenome | isolation source: saline water (ENVO:00002010), including
CCACGTCGGCTGCTACCAGAGCAACTCCCGTAGCCAAGACAATGTTACTACCCTGTCCTGCACCTGTGTAAGTATAGTCATAGTTACTTAGGCCAGAGTGATTACCTACCAGCTTAACTCCATTGAGATATACATCAACACGGCCTGCATTGTAGCTCACATTAAACGTGCCATTGGTGCTAGTCAGCCCAGTATATATCCGTCTGTCTATGCCTACATTATCTAAGGTGAACCCAATGTATCCACCCTCGGCAATGCTAGATGCTACACTCATGAAATCTCCAGTACGCTGAGAAATGCGTTAAGTACGTCCTCGGTATTACATTGTATCTTTACAACGTCACCAGTTTCCATTACGATCTTGTTGCCACGCATAACCTCAAGTGCTGTGTTCTTGGGTATAGTTACAGCATTCAAGAATACAATATCCGTAGTAACAGAGTTATCACGCAGGCTAACTGTGGCTGTAATATCACTCGCCCCTTTGTTAGTCAGCGTAAGCCCAATTAGAATTGAGGTAGTAGCTCCGGGTGCTGTGTATACACTGTCAGCTGCCGAATGATTTACCTCGTTTTTCCAAGCATTTTTAAATGTGTTTGCCATGTTTATCCTAGTGCAAGTGCCATTACAGTAGCTTGGCCAATTTCTGAGATACAATCATTTAACTCCTTTGATCGTACAACAGTACCCATGCCACTATAACTCATTGTTAGTGGTCCACTTATAGTATTATGTACTATTACAAAACCACGCTCATAGTCTATATAAAACTTAGTAGCCGCATCCACTCCGGCTATTGTAGTAACAAGCGTATTGATACTGCCTGGACTTGTTATGCTTGGTGCCGCATTACTACTTGCAAAGTTTGCAGTAGCGGGGCGCTCAGCCAAAAATCCAATCTTGAAGCTGGTGCCAGCTGCCGATGTGGTACTAGCAAGCGTAACAGACTCGCCTGAAATACCATTTAGCGAAAACGTGCTACCATCAATATCAAGACGTAGATCAACTTGAGTATCAATCCGAGCTGTTGGGCTAGGTACTGCCATAGTTTATCTCAATCAAATGTAAATTTCAATTCACCAGCTACAAACTTGGGTGCCGGATCCCCATTATTAATAGTCTTCGCAAACTGCAACTGGGCTTCTATAACTAGCGTGCCTGATGTACTTGCTGTCCACAATCCAACGTGGGTTACCTGCCCCCAGTTAGCAGTAGGATTATTTGCAAAAGCAACGTCTGCCGTATTATATACTGTATAAGTATTTGTTGCCAGATTTTTTGTCCATGTAGATGTCCCTCGGGCTACACCAACTCGAGCATATCCAGTACCACCGGTACTTACTTCTGTACCACCAGCCCCATCATCTCCGTAGGCAGCTGTATGCAATGCTACGTACCAATGTGTAGGGTTATCTTTTATAACACCAGCCACAGATGTATCTCTAAACAGATGATCTATTAGCAGGCCTTCAAATGCATTAGTCATTGCACTCATAGTTTATCTCCTATTTTTGTATTTATTCTGTAACCTTCGAACTTCACTGTACACACGTGGATCTTTCATTGGCCCATACAAAGTAGCTAATTGTTTCAATCTTGGTCTCCACTCTTCTGGAGTTTCCTCCCATCTCTCAAAATACCAATCAGCTTGAAGATATGGATCTTTTATTTGCAGGAGCTTATCCCACCATGGAAAATTACCTAACCATGTATAAACTTCAGCATCACCATACCTCGTTCTAAATTTTCTAAATAATGTATCGGCATCTCTATGCCTACCCATTCTATTGATAATTTCCATCCTGTTATAATTATCATTACCAACAGCTTTCAGTGACCGCCTTTGCATAGTAACAAAATTTGTCTTACCTAACATAAAATCTGTAATATGCTTGGCTACATTCTTATCAATTTCAAGGTACTCTCGAGAATTGCCCTCCTTTACTAAACGCTCACCACGTTCATAGGCAGCCCATCTTTTATTTGTCTTACCAAATATACTTAATCCAGACCCTTGCATAGTTTTTAATGCCTCATCAAGCGCAGTTTGCTGTAATGTTGTACTAGCACCTGTCTCATCCTCAAACAAATTGTTTCCAACCATGTGTAGGAAAGGATTAGCGGCAAAATAAGCATCATAACTTGCTTGCAGTTTAGCCGGGCTTGTATTTAAAAATTCACCTATGGCAATAGCATTAGCTTTTGTCTCTCTGCCACCCATTAAACCTGTATTAATCTCATGCTCGGCTCTGCGTGGCTCACCTCTATACACTTTATAAAAATCAGAACTTACATTGCCTCCATATATAAACGCTAATTCAGTCGCTGGAGGTACAACATTCTGCAATTCCACGGGTGTGCTAACACGCAATGTATCATACATCATTTGCCATGTATCAAGAGGTTGTTCGTAGTCTGCCCCATACAACCAACGATCCATACCTAATGTAGTAACCATGTCTATTAGACCAAATATAGGATTATAATTCTTTTTAATCTTAATATAGACATTCTCTTTTTCACCTGTCCTATGGTTTAGCGTAGACATACTTGTTGGTATAATCCAATAACGCATACGATTTTCCCAAGGTATATCTTTCATAAACTCAGGGTGATCTTGTTCTGCAAAATATCTATGCAAAGCAAGTCCAGCAGATATTTGTGCCATTACCGCAGTAGCACGCATCGCACCTTTAACAGTCTTAAGCTCACTCAAGTTAGATGCCAAATACTGAGCCGCTGCATTTGCAAATGGGATTGCATAATCTAAATGACGCATTATCGTACCACGTCTGTAATAATTAATACGCCTTAGCGATTCAAGATTTGCATCCGACCTAGTTGCAAACTTACCTGTACTCATTAACATATCTGTCTCAGTCATTCTTGTGGCTACCTCCATTGTATCCCCTACTTTTGCAATGGCATTCAATGTTTTGTTTACATAACCTTTCCAAGAATCTGTAGACTCTTCAAATACTAAACCCTGCCTAGTCTTTTTTACCAACTCCCGTTGATTAATCTGGGATATAAGTGTTACCGTAGTTCCGTCTTCCTCTACCCATTTTCTAAATTCATCATTCCTAGTCCAAGCATTTCTAAAGTTTTGCAAGAACGGCAAAGCACCACGCTCTTTATTATATATCTCAAAGTTTAGAAACTGTTGAGGTAAATTCCAAGGCAGTGCTTGATGATGGGTAAATACATGCAATACATCTAATGTATGTGTAAGCGGCCCAAAAAAGACATTTAAACCAACTGCACTCAACCTTGTAGTATGTGCCCCCAATGCCCATGCAAGGCCATTTTTAAGACGAGAAGTAGTATCCCAACTTCCAGTAGAGTCAGCCTCTAAATGCTTAGCAATATGCCCATCTATCCATACAGACTTTGGCTTACCTTCTTCAATAAACTTGTATTCCAAAAATGTACTTTTTGACGGAGCTCCAGGTATTCTCTCAGGCTTAGTTAAGCTAACAAAGTCGGACTTACCTGCTACTTTTGCCAACTCTGCTAAAAATTTATTCTTTGTTAATAATGTCTCAAAGATAGCAATATAATCTTTAGCTAAATACTCTAAATCTACAAATTGATCTTCATCTGCCGCTTTCTTAAGATTATCCATAAGATCACGGATTGAATTAACAGTAGGATTATTTCTAGCACCTATGTCAAATAAATATGTCTTGTCTCTTATCTCGTCAATTAGCTTAGAAGGCAAATAATGAAAATCTTTTAACCTTTCGTAAGTACCTGGCTTAAGCATCTTTGCATCTTCCAGCTTCTGGAAAGACTCAGCCATTCTATTCTTAACATACTCTATACGTTGCTCGAATAAAGCACGCCCGCCCTTCATATCATCAGCACGTATAAGAATATCCTGCAACATTTTTTCAGCTTGATCGCCTCTGATACCCATCTTTTTAGGCCATATCTCTCTATGTAAATCAGGCCACGCACTACGTCGATAGGCAAAATCTAGCTCAGTCCTTAGCTTAAAGTAGCTATCCATTAATTCTCTATAATTCGGATTTAAGTCACCAAAAACCTCTTTATTTAAATCCTCATAGATTAATGAAACTCGGTCATTATTTGTATAGCGCCGCATATGTGCATTACGAGCGGGCATAAATACAGGATCTTTTTCCAATGTATTGTATAAACGACCCTCACTTGCTACAAATGCCTGGTATAGCAACTCAGCTGTACTACTACGTGCCGCTTGATCTGCATGATCTAATGCAACTTGCGCACGGTCTTTACTTGCACGTACACTGAGAAGATAATCATCCGTCCTGTCTGTAATCTTAGCGTCATTTTTTATAACTTCTACAAACTTATTACGCCTATGTATATAACCATATTCAGGCACCATATTGTAATCAATTAAAGCCTGCAATGCTGGATATGTTTTCTTCTTACCATCTATAAAGTTTTTTGCAGCATTTTGCACACTAGCATGGTGAGCATCTATAATACGTTGATTACGTTTAGTACCCTTCGTAACTGTCCCAAACAGATTTAATACCTCCTCTTTAGATAACTCATGTAACTGCAATGTGCGTGTCTTACCCTTTTTATTCGTATACTTAGCAACAGTACCATCTTGCTCAGAAGGTATATCTGCATCTGATTTCTCAGCTTTAATTAAACGTACTAAACGCTCTCTTGGTGGCGTATTTCTTGGTGGCCACTCCATATGATTATATAAAGATTTATACTCAGGATGATCCTGTAACCATACTTTATTTTGTTCATTAAGAGCGTCTAGGAACATCTTAGAATTACGCAGGCTTTCTGCCCTATCTACGCCAGCTTTTGCTCTTGGGTTAACGCCATGTGCAGACAAGGTACCATGATCCATAACATAGTCAGCCATATGTTGAATAAGCTGATTATCACTATAGCCCCACAGATCAATTACTTTTTCGTCACCATCTACAAGGCGAGTAGATTTTTCTTGCAACTTCCATAATAGTTTGTCTTTTGGGCTAAACTTACGTGGATTAAGATCACCTCTGTTTGCCTCATATCGTAACTTATCTTGCTGAACTTCATCAACAAATACACGCTGATAGAGTACCGGCCTAAACTCCTGTATGTAAGATGCTAATGTAACTGGTAAATCTAGCTTTTTACGCTCGACAACCCACTTCGTAATGTCAACTGGCCCTGCCTTGCCACCACCTGCCATTAACCCAAACGTACCCCCAAGAATTGTCTGTGCCCAAGCTTCATCATCAGTTGCCCCACTATATTTTGCCGCACTATACATAACTGCCCCAGTTAGGCCGGCAGTTGTCTTTCTGTTAAGACCAAGTGTTCTAGCTGTACGTCCTGTGACACTCATTAAAGCAGACATAGCTAAGGCATCTTGAGCAGTATCAGCATACTGTGCTTCTCTGCCTTCTAACTCAGCTCTGCCGGCTTCATGTGCCATTTCAGTTGTTACATTTGTAGCAGTATCGCCAAATACAGTACCTATGAATGATGCAAGATCAGCATGCTTTTTGCCCCACTTTGTTGCCACAGTCCCGCGTTTTGCTAATCCTCCTATAACACCCCCACCAGCAATCGCCATTACTGCATCAGGTGCCATATGTCCAATTAGGTAGAATAGCTGGTCTTCCCAATCTTGGGATGTAGCAGTTAAAGGCATCTTTTTTAATCTATTAGCGGCCGCTTTCAAAAAATCGTCACGTTCATCAAACCTAAGCCCAAACTTGTCAGCAACATATTCAGCAGTATTGCTACCTGCTATAGCATAATCATAGCCTGACTTGGCAAGACCTCGTCTAAGATTCTCCCCAATATCAGTAAAATTATTCCATAACATCTTAGCCATTTCGTCACCTGGTGCCGCAGCAAATGCACTAAGACGGTGCCATTGTCTCTCAGCAAAACCTCTATGATCTGGTTGCGTAGGTTTAGTTAGCGCAACAATCTCAGGATCTTTATCAAGTTCCTCATAGGTTGTATCAGTTTGGGGAGGTATTGCATTATGCGCATCCCACATATCTGAGAGAGTTACAAATTGAGTCATCTAGACAACCCTCTAATATCATTAAGTAGATTTATAAAAGATTGCGGATGATGCTCAAATGCGTGTAAGTATCTCTTAAACAAGCCTGACAATCTTTGTGTATTAGGACCTGTCCCTTGGTCGCCATCTAACCCCTGTATGTAGCCATTCAAAACGCCTAGCGTTAGATGCTTATTTTGAAATGTAGGACTGTCTATAAATGCCCACGCATAATTATTTTTAGAATCTTCGGTTAAAGCATGTACTATAGTTGCCCGCTTCATTTTGTGAAAAGTATTCCATATATTTTGACGCCATTCTGGCTGTGAGTCTAGATGCCAATTTTTTATATGATTTTTAAATTTCTTACCTGCTTCAGTGTTTCCAAGAACCTCATTCATTAACTCTTGCATAGAGTTACCCAAATTAGGGTCTATTGCTGCAAAATAACCGTCATCTTTAATCATCCAATCGGAAAACTCTTTGACCTCTTTGGCAGTTGGTACGTATGAATCTACAGTAGCTTGGCCCGCTCCACCTAGTTTCACCCTAGGACTCTTTGTAATACTATTCTCTAAAAACGCCCTATCAGACTCATACGCAGTAGGAGCTTGCTCACGTTCTTTATACTCCGGTCTTTGTTCGGTAGCAGGATTATTAACAAACTGTACCTCTATAAATGGCCCGAAGGATTCATCAAAATTTTTCACAGCCCGTATATCATCACCCAAAGGATCTTTAGGATCAAGCGCACGTTGGGGATGTATTTGCCTACTTAGAAGATTTTTCTTAGGGTCAACATACTGCTGTATAACTTTTATAAGTTTATCCGGAGAGTCAATTTGTTCTCCCGGAGGCACACTAAATAAAGGAGTCGGTACAACATTGGTGCCCTCCATTCTATTTACTTTTATCTGACTAATATGCTGTAACTGCTCCGACATAAAACTGATATTATTTTTCATAAGACGGCCAAATAATACCTCAGAAGGTACTAAATCTTTAAACACACCGTTTTGTAACCGTTCATTACCAAGATACATTTTAGCTAATAGAAATTTCTCTTGATTTTCTTCTATTTCCTGTTTTGTTTGGCCTGGACCTCCAGATGTACCCCATTTATTTATTGTATCCACAGCATTGTTTTCAGGATCTGATACCCAATCGACAAACTTTTTACCTTTCTGTCCTTTTAACTCTTTTTTCAATTTAAGATGCAAACCCTCTACTTTTGCGTGTATGCTTGCATCTAGTGATGTAAAACTTGCTCTACCAGCTCTAGGCACTATACCAAGTATACCATAGCTTTTCATTGCTACATCATGTAGAAGGTATTTCGCTAATGATGGACCTTGCCTAAGTGAAGAGCCCCACTCCATTTCAGAAATAGCTTGCATAACATCGCCAGTACTGTTATATGACTTATACTGCTTATTGAAAGCATCCTCGTAACCTGCATATCTCTGTGATACTCTTCTCTTTATGGAATTTTCTACAGTAACATCGTTAGTATAATAGTTAGGATCATCAGAGCTAATTGATCCATGCCCTTGATAGAAATTTATCATCCTATTCCATACTGCCTCAGCTTTATAAAACTCAGCACCTGGAGCTTTTTTAACTGCTTTGCCCATTGCTGTTTGCAAGTCTACAGGCATAAGGGCTAGCAATTCTCCTGCACCACTTCGGACATAGGTGAACTTTTCAGCATCTGTCATTTGATCCCAACCAATATTACTTTTAACAGATGCAGTATTAGTGTCTTTAGCTCGCTCAAGCCAGTTAAGTGTCATTAACCATGCCTGCTGATTCTGTCTCCAGACAGGTTCCTGTTCACGGTAGGCATTTAATAATTCCACATCCTTGCTTCCGAGTATCAACTTCTTTGACTTAACCATTTCCTCGCTAAGTAAACTTTTGCCGAAAGTATCTGATGCTGGCTCAAATCTCCATTGCCCATTTACTTTTTTATAGTGGTCAGGATTATGATAATAACTACTTATAAACTCATAACCACCATAACCATTGACAGACTTTTCTAAATTATCCTGCCTATTTTTCTCCCCTTTAAGCTGTAAATCAACTAATTCTTTGTTTACCTTACGTAAATCGGCACCTTCCCTATCCTTCTTCTCTGCTAGTTTTACACGCCTACCCTCTAAACCCTGCATAATACTATGATGCCGGGCAGTAGCTTCATTCTGCTGTTTGGCAATCTTCTCTCTGCTAGTAATGCCCATTTGCTCAAGATACGTGCGATGCGCTCTGTCGGCTGCTGTCTTTGCCGCATCGTACTGAAACTGCTGTTTTCGAGCAATCCCGCCAGCAACACTCTGGCCTACATTTTTGATAGCTTCCTGCAATGCTTTCATTCCAGGATCTTCGCCGTATTCTACTACTGTTGCCATAATTAGTTATCGTTATTAGTCGTGTTGGCCCATGCTGTTACTCATATTGTGATACATCCAATACTGTTGAGGACCTTGCCAAGTTCTAGTATCACGTGCACCAGGTATATTGTGTGCATTGTTTGTAAACATTGGCTCAAAACCTGAATCTGTATTCATTGCAAAATGTCTTAGGTTTCTTGTTCTATTCTGGTCCCATTGACTTTGCCCGTAAGCTGTTTGAGCATTAGCATATTGTAAATCCGCATTACTCATTCCGCCCATCCATGTAGGTGCATATGTATCCCACCAACCAGGCCCCTCGGGTCTTGTGCCAGAATCACCATAATTGGGCTGACCTGACCCCATTGCCATTGCACCCATCTGTGCCATGCCTTGTCCCTGGTAGGATCCTCCTGTATAATCTTGTGCAAGTCCTCCGGCTATTGCTCCGCCTATTTGCGCCCCTAACATTGGATTACCCATAGCAGCTCCGGCAACCATACCCCCTGCACTAATCAAGCCAGGCAATAAACCTGCACTTCCCGGCTTTTTATGCACAATGTTTTCTTGTGTTACCCTTGTACTAACGTCTCCTAAAGACTTCAGCCTATCTAGCTTCATCTGAGCCGTTTGCATATTATATAAGTTTTGTTGCTGAGATTCGGCTAATGACTGCCTAGTCATATCAAGGCCCATACTTGCGCCAAATTGTTTGCTTTGCTCACCTAACTGTCTTCTTGAGGCAAGATCCTGCTGAGTTAAACCTAAACCCTGTATCTCAAGCTGGCCCATCTGTTGAGCCGCCCTGGCACGCTGGTCTTGCATAGATAGCCCGAGCTGGCCTGCCGCTTGTGCTCCCTGCATGCCGAGTTGCATCCGTTGCAGATTGCTTTCTTCTACGGCACGAGCCGCCGCCTCACCAACTGTTCGGGCATAATTTTCACCCATGGTACGCTTTGCCAACTCTCTGGCACTACCATATAATGTACCTGTACCTGCACGACTACGCACATCCCCGATCTCAGCTCGGCCCAGTGCTTCAGTTGCTTGCCGTGTTGTCTCTCTTAGTCGTGCATCATAAGGCATAGATGCTTGACTAGCTACCCCTCGTAAAGCCGCAATGTCTGGTCTAACCTGCATTGCCGCCTGTGCCTGCTGATTTCGTAGCTGTTCAACACCTTGTATTGATAGCCTTTGTTCACTCTGAAGTTTTCCAAGTTGTCGAGCATCAGTGGCTCGGTAGCCTTCTAAGTCATCAACTGACTTGCCAGGGCCCGTGTACGCACCTGGGCCAATGTCACTACCTAACCCAGAAATAGAAGAACGTAGTCCACCTTTTTGTTCTTCGGTTAGCTTACTTCTAGTTTCAGTCCTAGATGAGCCTTTTTTTGCCCCGAAAGCACCCATTAGCATATCTAGAACCTGTGGCCTAACTCTGCTTTCTCTATATAGTATTGCCTGTTCAGGGCTAACTAATTCAAATCCTTCAAATTCTATCATACGATGTTCGACTGTCGAAGTTCACCATGAAAACTCTGGTATGAAGTTAAAACCAAACCAGCCTAACTGAAAATTCGTGCTATTGCCTTTAAACCTAAAACGCAGTCTTTTTGCCGCCTTATTCAAATGTATGCGATCGGCCCCAAGCTCATCACGAGCCTCAGTGGCACGCACCCTACGCCAAATAACACCTAGATCATCGGAGTACCACAATGCAACGTCATCTCCAGAGGCATAAATATCTGCAAAGTCAACACGAATTAAATTATTAGGCAGATAAAAATCCTTAGTGTCAAACTGCCAAGGTATTGTATATCCTAATTCTGTCTTTTTAATGCTGTTACCATCTACAACTATGTTGCCTATTCCAAGACTACTATGATCAAGCACATCACCATCTTGATCCACAAGTTTTCCTTGGCATAGCTTAAACCTGTGCAATTTTTCGCTAACAAAAAACGCACCGTTCCAAGGCTGAGGATATGTATCCCACGTCTGCCTTAACTCATTCCAAGTCTTAGTCTCTACGGATTTAAACGTGCTAGCATATGTAAAATAATGGGTAAATATTCTATGCGCCCAACTCTGGTACTTTTCGCTAAATATATATGCCTTACGAGTTCCCCTAATAAGACCTTGTGGAAAATATACAGTTAATTCCTGAAACTCCGGATCGTACGAACAATGCACGAACTCCTTCATATTTATATTAGCAAATCTTGTTGGCGTATACAAGTCTTCTCGTATAGCATCCCCAATATTTTTTAACTTAGGTCCTCCGTCGTACTCGTATATATTTTTTGTACCAACTACATAGTGTATACCCGGCGCTTTCTCAACCGCATGGGTGCTAATTGCCCCTTCATTGGCTATAGTAGTCTGAAATCTTGTAGACGAATCTACTGAGCCAATATAGTCACCTCGTATAATAGAACGTCTTTTATATACAAGCAACATTTTACCAAGCGTTTTAATAGCTTGTATGTTACTGTCACCTTCAAGCAGGTCAAATACTTCGCCACCAGAATCCGAGCGAAAGTCTTCAAACGTGCCTGCTTTACTCATTCTAAGACGGCTACCGTTAATAGACCCATTTTCATTTGTTTTGCCAAAACATAGCTTCTCATTAAATAGCTCAACAGTTTTGGCTTTAAAGCTAGCAACCGCAGCTTGTGAATTTGTATACGGACTAACCCGAACATTAGAAAAGTCAAAGTTTCTAACGGTTACACCACCTGTACCCTTCATAATAACTAAAGGCGTATCATTATAGTTTGTAACAACAGACGCCCCCGCTATTGTAGCATCCGTGGGACTACTGTTACCTGGATTTACTTCTGGTGTCCAACTGGGCACAAAAACATGATCAGGTATAATACTATCAAGACCATTTAGCTCAGGCGGACGCACAACTCTTGCACCTTGCAATACTCGACCAGGAAGATTTTCGTTCAGTACAATTGGATTACTGCCGTTCCAATTACTTTTAATTGTTGTCTGAAACTCTTTTGTAGGATCACTTCTTTCTAGCGTGGGATTTGTAGAATTTGTATTGGCAAAACCTGAGCTATTTAAACTTGTTACAATAGTTGTTGTACTTAAATCTGCCGCAACTGTAACGCTAGCCACTGTTTGGATAACATTATAAGTAGATAATGCATAGCCCTGCACTAGTAAAGTATTTCCTACATTAATAGCTTGCTCACCGGCAACCGTGTATGTTGTAGTAGTGCCTTTTGTCGTGCCAGTTATTGCAATTGCCGCAGACGATTTGTATCGTACACCAATCTTTTTTCCTGCCGCAAATCCTGTAACACTACTTACTGTGATATTAGGCTGACCAGATGCCGCAACCGCAGTTGTCACAGTCGAAGGTATGTCATGATTTGCAGTGCCTCCCCCAGACGGCTGAACACCTACAGCAAAATTCCACTCGCCTGACAGTCTCTCATAAACTGTAGTACTTGTAACAAGTATTAGATCACCTGTGTTATTCGGATAATCATGATTAAGTATAAGCTGAGGCGTGCCGTCAACATTACTCATAAATTGTGTATAACCTTTGTCAACTGCCATAACACCATCACGCAACGTAACATTTTGCATGTAAACGCCTGATTCATCTGGCATAGCATCTGATCGCATATCTTTACGCATACCTTGCATAAAGTTATCGACAAATTTATACTGAAACCCTTCTGGGTTAGCCTGTGCCATTATACGTTACTTACATTTGTTATGTAGCGCCACGCACCATTCTGATAAATCTCGATGCGATTATCCGTGCTATTATAAATCATTTGGCCATTTGACGCAGTAATTGCCGCTCTTTCTGTAGCAGTATATTCGGGCAATGCCAGCTTTTCCATCCAGTTATACATGTCACGAAATCGCTGGTCATTAATCTCTGTAAGCCTTTGAAGCTCCTCAACCACATCTTCAACACTCTGCAAATCTGTATCGACTTGTGTGCGGCCAAGATCAATTTCAACATTCCGTATTTGCATTAATATTTAATAATGTAATGTACGGCAAGCCAGGGTTGCATTTGAGTATGGCCTGAAGATGCATCTGCGGCAGTATTATTATCTGTCTCAGCGCCAGAGGGCCCACCATTTTGCACAACACCCGACTTCATGCTAACTGTATCATTAGACCATGAGTCAGGTCCAGCAGTATCTGACAAATGCACCCAAGGCGACTGAGCAGCACCACCTGATCCTACGTTACTCGTTATAGCACCTTTAATCGTATGCCCGTGACTTAATTCCGAATCACTAATATCATGTTTGTGCGCCGGCACACCGCTTTCTGCACTTGTTAGAGTATGCGTTTCTGCGGCACCATAGTATCCTAATGTACGGCTACTTAAAGCACTTGTCGTTAATTTGTTATTGCTGCCTGCAACTGCATTTGACTGTAATCCTGCTCCAGCTCCTACAGGAATACGACCCTGCAAGTTAGGCAGTCTAAATCGGCATGTGTTACTACTAGCATCATTGTCTGTAACTTGGTTACCGTTTGAACTCTCTGCACTTGTATCTGTATAAGTATGCCCTATAACAGCAAATAGTTCCTCATAATCAGACTTTTGAACCATAGACCCATCGCATATAAGCCAACCTGTGGGTGCATTAGCTCCGCCAAACATTTTTATTTCGCCTGTTATACCCGCATTCATTTTGCCTGCACCTGGGTATTTCGTACTCTGACTTGATCTATTTTCGCCTGAAGTTGAGCCATTAAGTCCTATGACATCACCAACAGCATCTCCTATTGTTGTATTGCCAGTTGACTCAAGCGTGGTAAATTTTCCTGAAGATGCAGTATTTGCACCTATAGCAACTCCATCAAGGTTACCAGAACCACCACTAATAGTGGGATTTGTTATCGAGGGTGCTGTAAGAGTTTTATTTGTAAGTGTCTGAGTTTGGGCAGTAGTAACAACCTCTTTAGGAGTTGTATTACTACCTACGTATTTAATAACCTGATCAGTACCTCCGCCCATCGCCTGAGATTGCATCCAAACTTCAGACATTTTGAGAGTTGTGCCTTGATTTACAGTATTTATACGGGTTGTAGCCGTAGATGCTCTGTCGGATGACGCTTCTGCAATAGTTACACGACGATGATAACCTGTATCAAGACTATCTGCACCAGCTGTCTCTGCTCCTGGATCTTCTTTCCCCCCAAAATAGTGATCTCTATTTATTCTTTCTCTAGTACCTTGCTTTACCTCTCGGATACGTAATGCACCCTCCTGCACATCATCAGTGTTCTCTGGGTTTCCCTCGTTCCAGGTTACGTTATTAGCCATTTGTTATGCTCCGTACAAAAGGATCAGTCCAGTAAGATGTATTAGTCGCAGGCTTCATTGAATCTACGCTCTGGTACAAATCAGGCTTAGTATTCTGGGAGTTGATAGCCTCTTGCACCATAGATTTAAATATAGCCCAGTATGCGTTGCCTCTTTCTATATTATTCAGATGATATAATGTCCAGCAAGTTGTGAGTGCTATCAATAGATCATCTTTCTGTGACAACTCTGATGTACTGGCATCAGTCGCCAAATCCGCTGGCCATTTACTCCTCCTTAGCTTCGCAGTATACTGCTTATCAGGGGGAGGGTAAAGTTCGATTGTCGAAGAAAATATACAATAATGGGCAGGCCT
>CEUI01064265.1_pt1 | contig 14081 bp, 12 predicted proteins | sample 531411 | NCBI WGS metagenome assembly CEUI01 (sample SAMEA2622841, study PRJEB7988) | marine metagenome | isolation source: saline water (ENVO:00002010), including
GGTAACCGCCATGATAGTGACAAAAAATGTCCGGTTTCGCTTAAAAATACCAACAAGGCAGGCGTTTTCCGGAAGTTAGGTGCGTGTCGCACCCTTCTCGACGCCGTATCAAAAAGGATACACACCGCCCGATATCCAAGGTTCAACGCCAGGAATCGGCGGGTGGTATTGACGTGTCATTCGCACCAGAACCGGTGCAGGCGTATAGGTTTTGATACGCTGTTTTGGCAGGCGTTAGCGTGCAATCAGGGGGTATCAAGGGTTCAACCAGGGCCTTGCATATGTGTGTGTAGCTGCGTACCTTCGGGGGTATTCGCAGGTATGGCACCACGGCGCGGGCCGGTCTTCAGGGGTCCGCTGCCCGCCAAGGCTCAACCCCTCCCTCAATCATAGGGGGAGCCTCGGCGGCAGCTATGTAATGAGCACCGCTATGCCTTCCGGCTTCCCCCTGATATGCGCGGTGCAAGGTCACAGGGGTTAGCGGCTGATAACGGGGCCGCGACCGTTGGCGGATTCGGTGAACATGCACCGGCACCGGACAAAATGGATTGAATGCACGACGTTCCTCACGGGGCCGCATTGCTTCGCCGTCGGTGGTGGTTCCTCGCCGCATTGGGGCGCTGTCATACCTTCGGCACTTTCACGATGCGGCGGCGTGCCGTCGTGCATTCAAAAGGGGCGGTGATTTTCGCGCTCACCGGGGCGCTATTCCGTCGGCCACGGCCTGACGGCTCCCCCGTGTTGGGTGGGGGTGTCCCTGCTATGGTCTTCGGGGTTACTACTCCCACGGCCTCGCCATTGCTCGCCGCATCGGACGCCCACTCTATTTGTGGACTCACTCACCCGGCACGCCTTGCGGCTGCTCCGATTCTCCAGGTGCATACAATAGACGGGGCCGTGATGTTGCTCAAAGCCTTAGTGGTGCTCGCCCGCAGGTTTTGGGGTCTTGGCACTCCCCCGCCGTCCTTGAAACGTGCCGGGAGGTAACTTACACGGGGTCCAATCGGTTGGCCTGTCCTGCTCGCCTCACCCTTCCCGCCGTGGCGGATTCCATAGGGCTCGGTTGCTTTTCGGATGACGTATCCCCTAAAGGTTACGCCTCTCTTACTCTGTCTTGCTGCATTCCAGCGGTGGCCGATTGCGCGGTGTTCGTCTTTGCCGCGCCGTGTACCAGGGTCAATCTGTTTCCAGGTTGCCCGTCTATTCCTATTCGCGATGTCAAAGAGTCGATTATTCGGGTGACCGCTTTAGTTATTGGGCGCTGGCAGTGTTCGCCCCGGTCGGTAGTTATTTTTTTGCGGGGTGTTTCCCCCGCCACACAAACAAGGGAATCACCGTTCCAAGTATGACAAGTGTGGCACCCTAAGAAAACTTGAATATTCTTTTGATGAATCTCGAATAATCAAGGTTGAACCTGGAATATCGAAGACCAAAAAAAAATAAAAATAAACCAAAGAAAAATGATTGACCCCCCCTAAACGCTGCCGTTGCGCGCGCGGGCTTCCTTATATAGCCCCCCCTTTTTTGTTCTTTCTGGGTTTTCTTCTGCTTCAGGGGTTGTCATGGTGTGTCAGGTGTGTACATTCAATGCATGACCTTTGCTCTCGCCTTTTCCAACCTCGAAGCAGACGCCCCCCGTCAACGGGCTCGGTGTGCTGCTACAGGTCGGTTCGTGGCATGGTCGAAGGTCCCACAGCTTCGGGTCCCTGGGGCCCCTCGGGTTGTCGTCATCCCCTCCCCATTGGTGGAGGTTGACGTGGTCGAGGTTCCTGAGCCCGTCGCTGTTCCCGTGGTTCCCACCTTGGTTGCTCGGGTTGCTGCTGCTGTCATCGATGGTGCCTCCAGTCTTGCTGGTCGTGTCATCGATGGTGCCGCTGCTATCCCCCCCAAAGTAGTGAAGGGACTACGCTCCATCGGTGGCCTTGCTGGTCGCCTTGCTGGTCGATTCACTATCACTGGACGTGGCCGGAAGGAGGCCGCCATGTGACGCACCCTGCCATATCCCGCCTTGAACCTTGGTTTTCGCGGGGATTGGAGGCCCTCACGTCGATTCGGGAGGTGCTGCGCAGGGGTCCGTCTCGGAGCAGCCCCCCCTAAAGGGGGGAGCGGCACGCCGCCGCTGCGCGGCGGCTTGGGGGGCGGCGAAGCCCCCCCCTAAAATGATATCGACGATATCCGGCTATTGACGCACAATCCGTACAAGTATAGACTCGATCTCCGAGGTAAATATGGTTCGATTTGTGTGTTTGGCTAAGCTGTTTCCATCTGCAGGAATAGCTGGCGTATTGGGCGTTTCAGTAGAAGATCCGGGTGAAATCGAGGATTATCGTGAGGCATTGGGCATCAATCCGAGCCAGGTTGTCCGGTTTGTTCGTTTGACCGCTATACCGGATCACGCTCAGCCTCATCTAAAGGCTGGTGACGTTGTCTGTAAGTTTGATGGCTTATCGGAACGCTTCCTTGATGTTCTTCGTCCAGTAGAGACAACCTACTTACAGAGCCGGTATCAAGCAGGCGAAATCGACTGGGACTTGGCCGAAGATGTTCGTAGCCTTGCGGTTGAGAAAAGCTGCTGGGAGATCGGTACAGATAACTACCAGGTGGCGATATCAGATCCATCAGGACGCTTAGCAGTCTTGAGAATGAAGGCAGGCTCACCACGTAAGCTGTTTCGCACAGCATATGCTGCATTGAAGCAGACCAAGCGTGACCGTGATCGTTTAGAGCACAAACCAGAGGTAGGCTACCTGATTGACCCTTATTGGAAGGAAAAGTGCTCATGGGCAACATTCAAGTTTCTACACAAGTGGCTTTTTGATAATGGCCCTGTAGTTGACCCAAAAAAGTTTTACTGGTTCAGCAAGAAGCTAAAGCGCCACAATGAAATCATGCGTGGATTGCCATTGTCTCGATTAGACGACCATCAGATCCGTATGCATACGAGGCGCAGGAGCAAACATGCATCAGACTTCTGGAGCCGTGTTCGCAGGGAATACTTACTTGATAAAGACTCGTTGCCACGACCTCTTGCGTTTGTGGGCTCTAAGAAAGAGATTCGTTGGGTACGGATTACATTAGAAGAGGCAGAGCAGGTATTGGAGTACATTCTGTGGCCTGAGTGGCCTGAACACAAAGATCCCATACACTTCTCTGCTATGAATCACAGATCCGTAAACGGGTCACGGGCATGGAATTAGAATGTTTAATGTAGCGTTTACTCAGCGTAAGATGCGCCAAGCGTTGTCTGATTGGTACGGATTCTTGGCTACAGAGTCTCGAAATGCGGAGGATTGGCTTTCACTACCTCATTGGGTGAAGCAAGTACCAAGCAGGCTTGATATTCCGTGGGCGTTAAAGGATCTCCAATCAATGGCAGGCAATAAGTCTATGATGCGTGCATTGTATATTGTAGTTGACGAAATCTACCTTGCATCTGAAAACGTCGAAGGTCTTCCTGATATTAGCTTGCTTAGAAATGAACTCTTGAAATGGTATGCAGAACATGTCGAATGAATGGTTATTTAGTTACGAGATTCCTGGTGCTCCGATAGGCAAAGGCAGACCGAGAGGTACGTCTGCTGGTGGCCATATACGCCTATACACGCCAAAGAAGACTGCAGATTGGGAGCGTTCGTCAGCGGGAATGATGTCACAGGCATGGAGGCGAGAGCCATTGGATGAGCCTGTTGAGGTAGAGGTTGCTGCGTTTGCTCATCGTCCAAAGCGCTTGATGCGCAAAAAAGATCCTGATGGCGTGATCTGGAAGACATCAAAGCCAGATGCGGACAATATATGTAAGTGTGTGTTGGATTCTCTGGTTATGGCAGGCATTCTGCGCGATGACTCATGTGTGGTGTCGATACGCATACTGGATTTCTATGCAGAGAAGGATCGTGGTCCGAGAGTTTGCATACGGCTTCGTTCAGCGGGCGTTGAACCTGTCGAAGGTTGGTGGGAGCGTAAGGGTAAAACGTTGGTTGAGGTATTTGATGAGAATGAGCACAAGTTTGTTGATGATTTGCCTTGGTGATTGACATGGCATTTCTCTACTGTTACCTTTTTTGGTAGAGATAGCCTCTCTGTGTAAAGTTGTTTGCTCTTGGCCTCACCTTCTCGGGTGGGGCCTTTTTCTTGTTTGCTTTTAATCGCATATGCGGTAATGTTGACAAGAACATTTTGTTGGAGAGGGCATGGCAACAACAACGCTCGATAATAGTTATGTTACCTACAAGGTAGTTGTTGAAGATGACTTAGGCAGTGCAGCGCTTCAAAACATTACGAACGGTGCTGCAAAAGTCTATTCTATTTTTGTAGACAACACTGCGAATGGCAGTGATGTGTCAGTATTGAAGCTGTACGACGATCTTGTTGATGGTGGCATTGACGTTGACGCAACAGAGGTTGATTACCAATTCATCGTTGCTGGTGGTGTGCGTCGTTTGTTTTCCTTTCCAACGGGTCTAACGATTGCGAATGGCCTGTCTTTGCGGTGCGTGACGGGTGCTGCGAAGACAAATGTATCCGATCCATCGAACAGCGTTATTGTTACCGTAGTTTACGCTTGAGGTTTTAACATGGCAGATATTTTAAAGACCGTAACTAATCCGCTTGGAACCTTGATTTTCAAGGAGACTGCAGCAAACGCGACTCTGATTGCGAACGTATTTGCGAAGGTGGCTGCGAATTTGATTTCAGTCAAGTTGGATAACAGTGCAAATTCGAGCGAAGCGGTGTACTTGAAGTTGTACGAGAATACGAATTCAGATGGTCAATCGATTACAGTTGGCACGACTGCTCCGTTCTTTATTATGAAGGCTCCAGCATCATCGAGTGTGGAAATGTATATTCCGCAGGGTATGGCGTTTTCGTCGGGTAACTATACTCATTTGGCAGTGACGACGGAGAAAGGTATTGCTGGTACGACGGCACCAACTGGAACGGTTCAAGTAACTTTAATCGGGTCTTAGTACTATGGCGTCCGAAGATGCCATCTTGATGGGCAGCTTTCGTGATCCGAATGCACGTTCGGTGGAGCCTGCTACATTCGATTCTTCGATTGACGAGGTTCAAGCTGAAGAATCGCTTGATGACCTTCGGAGTCGGTATGACGAGTTGTTGGAGTCATCGCCTGCTGTAGAGGCTGAGCCGGAAGAAAGTGAGTCTGGTTTTACGAATCAGCTTCTTGGTTCATTGGAGCGGACGCTTGTTGCAGACAATCCGAGATTGAGTGGTCGTGCGATTGAGGGCTTGGGCCGCGTGACGGGCATCGAGTCGATGCAGGAGTTTGGCGAGAAGATCGTTCGTGAGTTTGATCAATCGGACAATCCTGATGAGTTTGTGCCGACTGTATCTACCTACAAAGACGTAGACGGTCTTCAGTCATTTTTGGACTATGCGGGTTCGACACTTGGGCAGGGTCTTGGTTCATTGGGTGTAGTGGTTGGTGGTGGTGCTGCGGGTGCTGCTGCTGGATCGGTGATTCCTGTTGTTGGAACAGCGGCGGGTGCTGTAGTTGGTGCAACGGGCAGTGGTTTTCTTTTAAACTACGGCGACACGTATGAGTATTTGGTTGAGCAAGAGGGCATGGACCCGAATGACGCGGCGCCGTATGCTCTGATTCCGGCAGCGGGCATGGCTGTACTTGATACGGCCGGTGTTGGCCTTGTATTGAAGCCAGCCAAAGACGCGTTGAAAAAGAATCTGGTGAAGCGAACGGCTCAGTTGGCGCTTCGCGGTGCGGGTTCAGAGAGTCTTACGGAGACTGCTCAGCAAGTGATTCAAGAGTCTGCGGGTGAAATGGCAGAGGCTTTGGGTCTTGCAAAGAACGATATTGTCGCTTCTCAGCGTTTTGAGAATACTGCAAACGCATTTCTAGGTTCGTTGCTTCCTGGCGCCGTGTTTGGTGCTGCCAGTGCACCGTTGCAGCGTCCTGTGGATAAACCAGACGATACTCCACCTTCGAAGCCAGATGAGTTTGGTATACCTCCGTTTTCTCCCAACGAAGAATTTTTGACTGACGAAAATATAGATCAAATTAAAAAGATTGTTCGTCCAGGGTATGCGTATTTCACAAATTCAGTCGGTTCACTAAATCAGGCTACACGCGCTGAAAAACTTGGTGGCGTGAACGTTATTGGTCAAGGGATTGCCGAGTCTGGTCTGCTTTTCAATGAACGCAATAAAGGTTTGCGTATACGGCCATTCATGCATCCTCTTGGCGCAATGGAAGATGCAGATGGAACGTCAGTCGCTGAACAACTAAAAAAAGCGGTGGAGCGCGGCAACTATCTTCGAAATGCTCCGTTGACTTTTGTTTATGAGTTGCCGATCGGTGACGTACCTTTTCAAAGTAAAGTTATTGATGGCACAACAATTTACGATGGACGGGACGACGTAATTTTGAATGCTGCGAAGGCTCTTGGTCTTCCTGGCACTGAGTTGGCTACTGCTGCTGCTGATTCTATTAAAGAAAAAAAGGGTGTAAGCAGGGGCCGTGATCTAAATCGGGTCATGCCGCCAGAGTTTATCAAGGGTGTTTTCGTAAATGGCCAATTGATGACCCTTGATGACTACAAGGCATCTTTGGGTTTGGACGTTGACAAGGGTTCTGCGGTTGAAGTTTCTGCTGCTGTTGCTCAATCGGAAGAAAACGCTCCCGAGGCGGCACCTTTGCCGGTGGTTGAATCTGAGCCTGTACGTGTCACGGCTGCGTTGACTGGTGTTCAGGACGCTCGCGATGACATGAAGAAGCTGAAGAATCAGTTTTTAGAAGAGAGTAGGGCAATTGTTGAGGCCGAGAAGCGCGGAGATAACGTTGAGCCGCTTCGAAAGGCCGTCAAAACCATAGAAAACAAGATTTTTGCTGATTTTGAGGCTGGATTGCGTTCATTATTAGAGCGTGACGGCGATATTGAGATCGTTTCTTTTGAGCGTGGGCTTGGTGGTTGGGCCGGTCAAAAGTTGGAACCGAATCTTAGAATCGAGGTTTCTGGCGATAAAGACACTGTTTTGAGTCGAATTACGGAGTTTAATCAGACATCTGGCATGTCTGGACCGGATGCGGTGCCCCAGGGTGGCGCATTGAACCGCATTTTGGTTGAAACGATTCAAGATAAGCCAGATGTTATCGATTTGTACGACGCTGCGAATATAGAAGAAAACAAAAAGCTTGTTTGGGATGACAACGGTGCGGAGCGTTTGGCGACCCTTCAGATCGATTTGCCTGCTGAAATGCTTACGCCTGAGTCTCTTGCATCGTTGGGAGACATTTTTGCTGAAGATCAACTTGGTTTTACGGTTGACCGCAAGAACAACAGAATTGAATTGATTCATACTCCTGAGTGGAGTCGTTCCAACGCGCAAGATACGCTTACCGCATTTGTTGACGCCGCGCGTCACCTGAGAGGAATTGCGAACCAAAACTACGGTTCTGAAGTTTCATTTCGATGGATCAAAGAGGAAATTCAGATCAGCGCACCGGAAAGTGATGTTATTAACATCAAAAATTCCTTTTCAGATGGCGACTCTGCGTATAGAGTAGTTGGGTACACGGAGTTACGAAAAAATGTCCAAGATGACTATAGGGGAGAAGATAGCGGCACTGTACGGGATCGATCCGATTCCGAAGGACAAGAGGCTGGGCCCGACGCCGGAGATTCAGGACGACCTGACGCCGGGGAGAGTGGTGTCAATGTTGAGGCCCTCGACGATGCTACCCGAGGTGCCGCCGCAGCAAACCGATCCTTATCAAAACTTTCAACATATGGGAAGTTCGTACTTAGAGGGATTGGACGAGAAGAGTCTATCGGACTTGATCGACTCCATGCAGGAGCAGAACAAAAAGGATTGAAGGTAGACGCTGATGCGTCTCGCGCCTTGATGGCTCGCATGGGTCTTGAGTTTAGTGACTCGGATACATCTGCAGGTCTGAAGATCTACCCCCTTCAAGACAAGTTTGGTACGACCCTTGAAGAAGTGATTGATCGTCTGAACAAATGGACGAAGTCGAAGGGCACGGTTGCCGAGGGCTGGACGTTCTCGGTGTTTGGTCCGAAGCGAAACGAAGACGGCACCCTGGGTGACTTTGTTCCGCCTGATTTTAAGAACAACAGCTATGACCAGAAGAACGCTTACATTTACCAGCCTTATGATCCGAATGGTTCGTTCGATGATGTAGCGTACACGTATGCGTGGCGAGCAACTCACGAGATTGCACACGGCATTGTAAATGACAAGCTGACCGAGCAATATGGCGGACAGGGTCGCAGGGCCGGTGGTCTTGGCATTCTTTCCCGTGACGACAGTGGCAAGAACATTGTTGATCCGTTGTCTTTGGCACATGCTCTACGTGCTTTGGATTGGGAGCACGAAACCTTCGTGAAGCAACGGGAGATTCTGGAGCAAGACTTCGGCATCACGATTACCGATGAGCAGTTTAACCAAGAGTACATGCTGAACATGTCTGATGCTGTTCATCGCGTGCTGACGGGTCGTTTCAGCAACCCTGGTAAGTTGGGCGCCGTTCCTGTTTCAACGGACCCTGCAGTGGTTCTAGAGCGTGCAAAACAGACTGTGCGTGATGCTGCTGAGGCAATGGGCCTGGATATGGCCGAGAGTCTTGGTGATGCTGCCACAGTCCCATCAAAGGGTGTAACGGTTTATCATGGATCTGCTGCTGAAGACATTACGGCTTTTGATGTAAGTCGTGCAGGCGAGAAAGAGGGTGGTTTGTTGCCTGGGATTAGTTTTTCTAAAAATCCATCAACAGCGGAGTATTATCGCCCGAAAGACCCGGTATTGAAGCCTGAGTATCGCGAAGAATATGAGGGGCTCTTGCGTGACGAGAAGCGTTTAAAAGAACAGCTTTTAGCCAAAATCAATGCTGATCATGGGACGAGCCACACAGAGTATGTTGGTTTTTTAGAGGATGCTGAAGGCAACTACATAGACACTCGTAAATACCCAGAAGAACAAGAACTTGATCGAGTTACTAAAACGATTCTTCAGGTTCTGGATGACGCGGACAGCGAGTTTCCGAAGTTTCATACGCTTGTTCCATCAGGCAAGCTGTACGAGGTCAAGGTTGACCTTCAAGAGCCGTTCGTTTTTGATGCCAAGGGTGCTGCCTGGTCGCTCGATATGGACAAAAAAATACTCGCACAGATGCGCGAGGTTGGAGGTATGGATCAGTTTGATGGCGTAATCATCAAGGATGTCTATGACGGTAAGGCGGGTGACATTGATGATATTTATGTTGTTTTTGACACTGACAGAATAGACCTACCCAAGCCCCCCGCCGACGCATTTACCCCCACATTAACAAGTAGTGGACAGAATTTGGTTGTTTTTCATGCAACCCGAAAAGAATTCGATATTTCTGATTTCAAGCCATCCAAACGAGGTCGAATTGGTTCAGGAATTTATCTTACTACTGAAAAGAAAATACTAGATAAGCATTCAAAAGGTACTGGTGGTAATGTTATTCCATTGAATGTTGAAATGAAATCACCATTGTATCTCAGTGACAAGCTGACTCCAGAGGTTGAGTCTGTTTGGTCTTCTGCGATTGATGATGCGGGCGCTAGTGGTTCTGATTTTTTTAACAACCTGCGCAAAAAATATCCTTCTCGCGAATTGAAGCTTAAAGATGTCTACGAATCTTCTGGTGCTCGCGGAAAAAAACGAAGCTTAATACCGAAAGCAGATGAAAACTTTGCCCAGAGTCTTGCTCAATCTATTGGTCACGACAGTGTTGTTTTGCACAAAGATCCATTTTTGGACGGTCGCGTTACGGAGGCTGTTGTATTTGACTCAAGACAATTAAGGTCTTCTCTTGAGTCCTCTGCCGACGCAGCCACCCCCGTCGCTGATCCCGATCCATTTCTTGAGAATCGTATTGAAGAGGCCGCTGAAGCCGGATCTAAAACCAAAAAAGAAGCCCGTGAGGCAGCGAGGCTCTGGAAAGAAAAAGGCACCGAGTCGAAGTATTTCAAACGGTGGTTTGGTAAGTCATTCTTGGTAGACTCGAAAGGTAAGCCTGTTCGTCTTTTTCATGGCACAGATAATGTATTCGACGTTTTTGCGGAGCCCGAGGGTCCAGGTTTGTTTGGTCAGGGCATCTACGCTACTTTTTTGCCTTATGTAGCAGACGAATACACTTCTCAATTGAGTAAGCTAGACAAAGATCCTTCGCTTCAGCCAAATATCATTCCAGGGTATGTATCGATTCAAAACCCGATATTTATCAAAGAGCCTGCTGATCCTGCATTGATTGAAGAGGCCAAGAAGGTAGCTGATTCTTTCTCTCGAAAGCTTTACCTTCCAAAAGGTGATCTCACTACATTTGATGATTTGCTTTTGGCTCTTGATGATGTGACGCCAGATCGTAGAAGATATGTGGCTGCCCAAAGAAAGCTTCGATTGAAAATGGTAAAGCTTGGTTATGATGGAATGATCAATGCATCGAAAGCATCTTTTGAAAAAGCACAACAAATCGATTTTAAGAACACTACTATTTTCGATGACATTCCAAGGGATATGCACATCATCCTAATGGACTCCAGTCAGTTTAAGTCTGATATCGGAAACTTAGGTACGTTTGATCCACTTGATCCAAGAATTCAGTATGGTTTGACAGGTGCAGCCATTCCAGCGGCAGCAGCATTGCAGCAATCAGACGAGGATGAGGGTGAGGGCAATCCTGTTGCTGAAGACTTTGAGGGTCCATTTATCTACAACGAAACCCGTGATTATTCTGGCGTATCCGAAATGGTAAACACCATGCGTGACGCTCAGGCTAGATATGAAGACCTTTTATCGGAAATCAACATCATCGAAGCTGAATATTCGAGCCTTACTCAAGAAGATCGTGATGGTGATCGTGGCCGTCTTTTAAGCGAATGGCACGATAAAACCCTTGATGAATACTCCAGCGTGGGTGATTTCATTGATGAGAGCGCGTATACCCGCTTTTTGATGGGTTCAGATGTGTATTTTGATACTCAACCCACCGATATTCGTGGTTTTGATGAGCGTAGGGGCTTCCGTCAGGTTGGTTTGACCGATGAACCAATGACAATGGACATATCTACTCGTCGAAAACAAGAAAATGAGCAACGGTTTAAGCTGCAAAAGACAATGGAAAATGGAGGCCCATACGTCGATTTCTTTGGCAAATTGGGCGATCTGAACAAATATCTGTACAAAAAGGCGTCTTTTTTTGGAGAACCAGTGCAAACTGTGCAGTTAAATGGTCATGAAAAGAGAATGTTGTACTCTGATGAGGTAAACTTGAAACGACTGTACGATTCAGGTTTGGTATCTTATCTGTTATATAGAGAGTTGGTTGGCGACGTAGAGTTGCTGTAGGAGTGGATATGTCTAGAAACAGAATCACATCTGAAGATGCTTTGTTGATCAATCAGATCGCAACCGGCATTAAAAATGGCGACGACGTTAGAGACATGCTTTCTCAAATCACCGACATGACTAAATCAAAAAGAGATCGTGTTTTGAAATCTCTAGGTGATGAGTTGAATAGGCTTGATGTAACACAAAGACGCTTGAAGCTTGAAAGCAAAACTCCTGGCGAAAAGTTTTTCGTAGATATGCCAACCAAGGGTCCAATGCGTGAGTTGCAAGCATTGAAGCGTACTTCTGCTGTGCAGTTGAGAAAAGATCCCGAATCAGGGAAAATCAGAATGGTTCCTGCTGGAACATTGATGGTTGAGCCTGAAGGCAAAATTGGCATGTACATCCCAGGCATTCAGCCGGGTACTGAAATGTCTGAGGTTGAGGGTGCGATTGCTGAGTTGAAGGCACGTGGAGAATACAAGCCTATTTATGACACAGAGCCAATGCTCTTGGCTGCCGCGATTAATGATATGTATGAAGGGCCTGACCTGCCGTATAAGCAACAGGTTTCCCAGGCTGTTCGATCCGCTGGTTTGCCACGGGCCACGATGCCTGGAATGCGCCCAGTGTCTTTGATGGAGCGTAATCTTGAATTGGAGCGTATGGAGCGTAATTCCGATTTCTACAGGAAAGAAAACCCTATGATGGGTCCGCCTGATCCTACACCCATGCAGATGCGTAAAATGGCAGAACCTGTGGATTCGAGCCCCCCGGCTAGCAAAGACATGGGATTCATGGATCGGACGCAAGCCAGAATGGATTCGATACAAGACGGCTTCCAAGTGGGCTACGAACCGGTTGCCAAAGACATGGGCTACCAACCGACTCAAAAAACTTCCGAGTCGGGCACACCTCTTTATGAAAGGTCTAAATTGGCCGATATTCTCAACTTTGCGTCGGTTCCTACCACGGCGTTGGCAGAATCAGACATCGGGTTCGACACCCCTATAGGTCCAGCGGGCACACCTGAGTACATGAGGCGTGAATTAAACCTACCCAAAACGCCTTCCGAGTCGGGTCCACAGTCTGCCACTCTTGCGGAGTTGCGGAGCCAAAAGGCGTATGATCGTGGGTTCCGTAGGTTCTTGCAAGACCGTGAGCAATACCAGTCATCGCAACGACCATCGATTGCTGAAGAAGAAGAGTTTTTCAAAGGTGGTTCGATGCTTGCAGAGTCTGCGCGTCAGCGTGCGATTAAAGACCGTGACACGGCCTCTATCGAGGCTTTGGGCTTTGCAGAGGGTCAAGAGTTTGCGGAGCGTGAAACGCAGAGCACAGTTGACAGAGCCCTTCGTGGTGGGTTGAGGATGGAGCCCACCCGTGAAGACATTGCTTTTATGGAATCTGTCGAAGAAACTCCACCGGAAATGCTGTAGGACATATCAATGAAACCGATGAATAGTGACGATCAGAAACGAAGAATGGCTGCACTGGCAGAGGGTAAACGCATTGTTACCAAGCGTTACCGCAACCCTGTCTATGGTAGCCGTTCTTTGAGCCAAAACGTTGAAGAAGAAATGGGCAACCCAGCGCCTGCGCGAGTCGATAAAAAAGAAGCAGCTAAAAAGGCTATGGACAAGTTTTTCAATAGAGGCCCTGGTGTTGACGTAAGCAAGCTGCCCCGCGCAAGTGGTGTTGGTAATCCTCACATGAAGAAGTCTAAGTCTAAGTACGGAATATAGAATGGCACAGAAGGTGAAGGGCTAATGTTTGATCAAATGTTTATCAGAAAGATGGGCGGCATTGGTCAGCCAAGTGCATGTCCTGAAGCCACCCAGAATCTTGACCTGAATCTGGAAAACAGGCAGAAAGCAATCGATACAAAGATGTATGGCCCCGCCAATCCACAGTTAGATATGCAGGGTGACAACGATCGCTTCTGGCAGCAATACGCACAGAAGTTTAATGATTCTGTGGAAAACGTAATGCAGATGCGTTGCGGGAATTGTTCTTTCTTCGATCGATCTCCAGACATTTTAGACTGTATTGAAAAGGGTATTGGTGATCAGGCAGATCCCGAAATGGCGGTTGAGGCCGGTGAGTTGGGATATTGTCAGGCGCTTGATTTTAAATGTGCGTCCATGCGCGTGTGCGTTGTTTGGGCGGGGAGAGTTTGATGTTTTATTATGACCACGCAATGAGTCGGGACGATGTTTATGATCAACCAAAACCTGCTCCAGAAAAGTTGGATTTGGTTGGTGGTCTTCGTGCTATGTCAATGTTCAAGCGTGAACCCGGCCCACTGAGCCCGACAGATATCAGCCAAGAAGTGAAACACGCGCTTGCTTCTCATCCAGGCTGCGTGATTGAGTTGTCTGATGGTGGCTTTCTTTCTGATTCATTGATTCGTGAATTGGAACAAATGATGAAAGATGAAAGCGAAACCCAAAGCGCTGACATGTCTAATGTTCTGCCGTCTGGATTTGTGGTTATGGTTGGTGGAACGTCTATCGATGACGGTGCTGGCAATCCGGGTGACGAAAACAAAAGAATAGCAAAACACATGCGTATGGAATACGGTAAGAAACCAAACATGAGCCCAAGCGAGAGAAAGCAGGCGCTTGCGATTGGTTACAGTAAATCAAAAAGAAGGAAAAGGTAATGAGTGTAAATAAAGCGATTTTGGTAGGCCGTCTTGGCGCAGACCCTGAACTTCGTACTACGGCTGG
>CEUI01032950.1_pt1 | contig 14064 bp, 4 predicted proteins | sample 531411 | NCBI WGS metagenome assembly CEUI01 (sample SAMEA2622841, study PRJEB7988) | marine metagenome | isolation source: saline water (ENVO:00002010), including
AAAAGAGGCTATCGTGGAGGACATCCACACAATGATATGAAAGTATCTCAAACGGCAGTTAATAATAAAGCTGCTAATAATTCCAAATTAGTAAATGAATATAATAAAACTGGTGCTAAAAATAAGTATGACTATATAAAAAGTCACGACGGATTTTATCCACAAGCAACAGCTACAATTACAGTTGCAGATGGTGATGCTGCTAGTGGAATGGCAGAAAAAGAATCAGTTGTAATAACTGCTACAGATGGTACAGTTGGAACTTATGTAATATGTGATGATGATAAAACAACAGTTGCAACTGGAGATGTATTAGCAGCAGGTTCTGATACTGGTACATCAACTGCAGGTTCTGGTTTGGCTGGTGGAATTGCAGTTACTATTGATTTAACAGGAACACCTGTTACTCAAAATGCTTTTTTAGTTCAATTAAAAACAGCTGTAGAGCATGCAAACTCACCATTAAACGGTAAGGTAACAGTTAGTACCCCACCTGGTGCAGCTGATGGAAATCAGGCTGTTACTTTAACACAAGTAGAACCTGGACCAGATGGTAATGTTACTATCACAGATGATATAAGTCAAACAACTATTGCTGGTTTCACTGGTGGTTAATCTTAATCTAAAATAAAACAATTAAAGGGTAGGAATTATCTTACCCTTTTTTGTGCAATTCTAATATTTATATATGAAGAAATATATCCATTATTAATATTAGGAGAAATTTATGGCAGCCGGTAATTATTCCTTTACAATAGAACAAGGAGCAACAACTGATTTTGAGGTAGTTTATAAGGATTCAGACGGTAATCCAGTTGATTTGTCAGGTTATCAAGCAAGAATGCAATTAAGAAAATCTGCAGATGAGGCCTCAACATATCTTACATTATCATCGAGTTTACAATCAGATGGAACAGGTTTAAATTTAAGTGGTTCAGGAGGAAATCCTGCATCAAAACCACACTCATCAGGAAGTATTGGAATTTACATAAGTCATGCAACTGCATCTAATCTTTCTTTTACTGATGCTGTTTATGATTTAGAAATTGTTTCTGGCAGTGGAAATACAGCAACTGTAACAAGATTATTACAAGGAAAAGTAAAATTATCAAAAGAAGTTACCAAAGGTAGCAGTTATTAAGGAGAATTAAGTGGCCATCAATGTAAAACCAGATTCACCTAATACAGTTAAAATTGAAAGCAGCAAAAATACAGTAGAAATAAAGAATGATGCCGCTAATCAAAAAACTGTCTCTATTTCTACTGGTGCAACTCAAACTGTAAATATATCTGCAATTGGCCCTCAAGGTTCAAGAGGAGTACAAGGTATTCAAGGTGTTCCTGGAAATATTACGGGTTCAGTTACTAATGTTACTGCTAGTGGTAACATAAGTGCGAGTGGTAATTTAATTGGTAATGTCATATCTAAAAATTTTATAAGTGGTTCAATCATTTCAACTGGTTCTTTTGGAGATGGAAGATTTTCTGGAAGAGTTGGTATTGGAACAAAAATTCCAGGTATAGTTTTAACAGGTTCTTATCAATATCCAAGTAGTTTAAGTGTACTTCATATATCTGGTACTCAATCAAGAATAATTATAGAAGGTGGAAATGAGGGTAGTGGTAATAATGGACTAGATTTTATTGATGGGGTTGGAACTGCAGATAATCGTTGGATTCAAATGCGAAATGGCAATGAATTATTAAAATGGATTAAAGTTTCTGATGATGGTCAAACGGCAACTGATTTAATGTCAATCAGTATGTCAGGAAAATTTGAAGTTAAAGGTGATATAAGTTCAAGTGGAACAATAACTGCTGAAGATTTGATTATTAAGGATAATGCAACAGTTGCTGGTAATTTAGATATTGCTGATACGATATATCATACGGGAGATTCAAATACAAAGATAAGATTCCCTGCTGTCGATACGATTGCTTTTCATACTTCTGGTAATGAACAGATGGTAATTTCATCAGGTGGGCACATAACCGCAAGTGGAAACATAAGTGCAAGTGGTACTATCTATGCTAATAATATAACTGCAAGTGGAAACATTTATATTTCAGGAGAAGATGGTAAGGGATTATTTTTTGCAAAAGATGGAGATACTCGAATTTCTGCCTCTAATGGTGGAAATGATTTATGGTTAAAATCCGCTGATGATATGGTTTTAAATCCAGAAGATGATTTGATGATAAGAAGCACTAATGGTGAATATGTAAGATTTGATGGTGCAAATAAAAGAGTTGGTATCGGAACAACAAGTCCAACAGACCCATTAGATGTAACTCAATCTATGGCAATTAATTCTAAAAAAGTAATTTGGGATAATGGTTCTGTTATCTATATGGGTAATGTTGATGATTCAAGTAAAGATGTGAGAATTAGAGCAGGTGGTTCTGATAAGATGATTGTTAGAGATGATGGAAAGGTTGGTATAGGAACAGTTAATCCATCATCAACCTTAACCGTAGAAGGTAACATAAGTTCAAGTGGTACAATGTATTCAGATACTTATAGAATTAAAATTTCTGATGGAACTTTTCAAAGAGCAATTTCATCACTTTCATCTGATGGTATTCAGATTGGTGATGCTGATGTTAATGATATAAGATTTAAAAATGCAATTGGTACTGGTGTTACTATAAAAAGTACTGGTTTGGTTGGTATCGGAACAACAAGTCCAGCAAAAGAATTAACAGTAAAGGCAGATGGTGATAATGGTGGAATAAAACTTGAAGCTTCAGGTGATACTGGATATCTTGCTTTATTACATCAATCACAAACTAATGCTGGAGCACTTGCATTATATGATGGTGGTTCACAAAAAATAAACATTCATGCACACGCTGGACAAAATAATTATATAAATAATGCTGGTAACTTTGGAATTGGAACAACAAGTCCACAATCAAGATTAACAGTAGATTCATCTTTATCAGGGTTATCAACAGAAACAATCCCATATCATGCAGCAACAGCATCTGCGTTTACAATAACTGGAAGTGGTGGTACTAAAGCACAAATTTCTATGGATAATAGTAACATAATTCACTTTGGACATGATTTAAGATTGGGTGCACAAGGTAATGATACCTATGATGGTAACATTCATTTAGAAAATGCTGTAGGTTCTACGGATAGAAGTACAAGGTTATTTATTTCATCAAGTGGAGATGTTGGTATCGGAACAGTTACTCCAACAAAAAAATTACAAGTAGCAGGTGATATAAGTGCTAGTGGAACAATTTATGGTACAACTTTTAGTCTTACTGATGCTATATTAACTCATATAACTGCAAGTGGAAATATATCTGCAAGTGGAACAATAGAAGCAAGTGGAAACATAAGTTCAAGTGCAACTGGTTCATTTAAAGGTGGTATTAAGTTAGAAGATAATGGAGTTATTAATATCGGTACTGGAAATGATTTTAAAATATATCATAGTGGTAATCATTCATACATTTCAGACCAAGGTACAGGTAATTTATTTATTCAAGGTACTAATATGGTATTGGAAGATAAGGATGGAACTGATTATATAGCAATGATTGATGGTGCTCAAGTTGATTTAAAACATGCAGGTACTACAAAATTATCTACCACATCAAGTGGTGTAAATGTATTAGGAAACATAAGTGCAAGTGGTAATTTGAATATTGGTAGTGCTGATAATATGAATTATGATTCAACAATTACAGTTGGTGGAGCAGAACCAAGAATATTCCTTGAAGATACAGGTTTAGGTACAGCACAAAATGGTAGAATGTTCCAACTTAAAAATTTAAATGGAAACTTTAGTATATCTGAAAATGGAAGAAGTGGGGTTGGTACAACATCAACTAATCAAGTATTAACAATAACAAGTAGTGGTGAAGTTGGTATTAAAAATAATAATCCACCAACAGGTATAGAATTAACTGTAGGTGGTGACATAAGTGCAAGTGGCCATTTATATTTACAATCTGGTAAAAATTTATATTTTAACGCAACTGATGACACCTATCTTGATTCAGATTCTACTGATAGAGTAAGAGTTATAGCTGGTGGTCAACAAATGATGGTATGGGATTACGATACTGGTAATAGAGCAGTATTTGGTTATGGTACTAAAGTTTATATAGGTAATAATAATAATTATATGCCAACAAAAGAATTAATGGTAGAAGGCGACATAAGTGCAAGTGGTATTCTTTATGCATCTGGAGCATTCTTCGGAGACCAATCAGACCCATCAAGAATCATTCGTACAAGTAATGATTTAACAATTTCTTCATCTGATGATTTATCTTTAATTCAAGATGACATTTATATTAAAAAACACGGCTCAGGTGCTTGGGTAACATTTGATGGTGGAAATAATAGAGTTGGTATTGGAACAGCAAGTCCAACACAAACTTTAGAAGTAAAAGGTATTGTTTATGCAAGTGGTTCAACTGCTGGTTTTCAAATTGGAAGAGGTGGTTATGATACATATAGAATAAGACAATCAAGTGGAACTGGATTAGAACTTAAAAATATAACTGATGATAGAGTAGAAGTAAAAGTTCAAAATGGTAGAGTTGGTATCGGAACAACAACACCAAGACAAACATTAGATTTATTTGGAAATATACAATTTGGTGTTGCTTCTGGTGGAACTGCACAGATTAAGGTAATGGAAGACGCAGATACAAGTAATAGCTACAGAAAATTAGGAATTATCAGTAATAATTTTAGTGTAGCAACAGCAACTGCGGATGAGGGTGGTTCAAGTCTAACAAGGTTATTCATATCTCAATCAACTGGAAATGTCGGTATCGGAACAACAACACCATATACAGAATTTGACCTTGTTGGAACTGCAAGTTTTGGTGATACAACTGATGGGTTGATGATTTATAGAAAAGGTAATGTTGGATACATTGAAGGGATTGATAAAGATAGAACTGGATTCAATCCAATACAAATAGGAGCTAATGGTTCAACTACAGCACCAAATTTACATTTAGATACTGCAGGAAATGTCGGTATTAAAACAAACAATCCAACAATACCATTAGATGTTAGAGGTAATGCACAATTTTATGGTTCTGGTGAAACTCAAGTAGTAATAAGAGCAGGAACTAATGGTAAAAATTCAATTTTAAAATTTATTGAAGATAGTAATGTTACAAGATGGCAAATAATTTCAAATGAAGAAGATAATGGTGAATTAATATTTAGTGGTTCTACTGCAGGAGAAATGCTTAAATTATCAGGTGATACAACTTATTTAGGTGGTAATTTAGTTCTTACAAGTGGTTCTGCAGTTGCAGATATTGTTACAAACCACGCCGCGTTTCGTAGAGATTCAGGTGGAGGTGCAAATATAGATGCTCCTGGTAACATACGAATGAATATTGATAGTAACGCTAATCAAACTAATGCTTATTTTACTATTACAAAAGATTCAGGTTCATATGAAATGTTTAGGGTACAAGAAAATGGTCATGTCGGTATTAATAGTTCAAGTCCATCTGCATTATTAGAACTTACACCATATCAATCATCTGCAACTCTTGAAGAAATGATAACAATCAATGATAGATTATATATTATGAAAAAGAGTAATGCAGTATTTTTACAAGTAGCTGCTGGTGGAAATCAATTTGAATTAACAGATGGAGCAAATGGAAATGCTACAAAAGGAAATGTATTATTAAGAACTCGTGGTACTGATGATAACGATAAAGAAATATATTTAGTTCCTGATAATGGTGCTGATGGTGGAAGAGTTGGTATTGGATTTGAAACTCCAACTGCAACACTTCACATATCAAGTTCAAATGACCCTAATTTAATTTTAGAAGACCCTGATGGTTCTGCATTATTAAGATTTAGAAGAACAGATTCAGAGAAAAATTTTGATATATCAATGCAAGGAAAAGATTTAAGATTCACACCAACCGATACTGATGGTACACAAAATGTATTAATAGGTGTTAATGCTGGAAGTTCCACAATAGATAGTAGATTAGGTGTAGGAGCACCAGACCCTAAATATGCAGTAGATGTATCTGGTTCAATTAGAGCAACTGGTGATATTATAGCACAAAGATATATTGTTTCTTCTTCTACGATTCATTTAACTCAATCACTTTCAAGTGGTTCAACTATTTTTGGTAATTCATTAGATGATACACATCAACTTACAGGTTCAGTTAGGATTAGTGGTTCACTTAAATTAGCAGATAGATTAACAATATCACAAACTGGTGCTGCTAGTGTTGCTATAGATAATACAAATAGTAATGGATATATGGAATTTCAATCTGATTTCTATCGTTTTTCAAATAGAGATAATTCTACACAATATGTTCATATTAAAAACGATGGAAATGTCGGTATCGGAACAACAAGCCCAACAAGAGCATTAAATATACACGAAGCTTCAAGTGGAAATGTTTATTTAAAACTGTCAAACGATACATCAGGTAACACAGCAGGTTCTGAAGGTTTTGATTTTGCGTTTACTGGTACACAAATGAATTTAATTAATAGAGAGAATGGAGCTATAGTATTTGAAACCGATGGAACAGAAAGAGCTAGGATACGAGGTAACGGTCAGATAGATATTGGTAATGGTACCGGAACATCAGGTGATGCAATGTTACATATCTCAACTTCAGCTGGTAGTACTAAATCAATAAGAATTGACCAATATGAACCAGCGATAGTTTTATCAGGTTCTGGTGCAGGTCACACACACGGAAATATACAAGTTCATGCAAATAATACTACCAGAGGTGGTGGTATGTATTATAAAAATATAACTGATACTGAACAATGGTATTGGGGTGTTCCTTATAATGCAGCTGCAAATAAGTGGCAAGTAGGATTTAGAACAGGTTCAGAAAGTTCAGGTAAAGCAGATGCATCTCATACAGACCATGCAATTTTAAGTATTACACAAAAAGGAGATGAAGGAGCAGGATATGTGGGTATCGGAACTTCAACTCCAGCATATAATTTAGATGTTCAGAGTGGTTCAAATGCAATTATAAGAGCATATGGTGGAACGATTGGTAGATTAAGTTTACAAAATAATACAAGACATTATAGTACAAGTGTTCAAGGTAATACTTGGTATTTCTATGATGAAACAGGTGGTAACACTATAATGGTAGTTAGTGCTAGTCGTTTAGGTATCGGAACAACAAGTCCAGATGCTAATTTAGATATTGAAGATTCAAGTGTAGCAGAATTTCGTCTTAAAGATACTGGTGGTACAGGTTATGTTCGTATACAACATAATGGAACAACTGGTTTTATTGGAACTGAAGGAGCTGCTGGATTTAATTTATTAACAAATGGAAGTGAAAGGGTATCGATACTTTCAGGTGGTAATGTCGGTATCGGAACAACAAGTCCTTCTGCAAAATTAGAAGTATTTGATGGAGATATTAAAATATCTGGTAGTAATAATTTTTTAAGAATACAATCAGATGGAGCTCAATATGCTCAATTAATACACGATACATCAGACCATCAATTAAAAATAACTGGTTGGAGTGGAACAAAAATAATGCCATCTTCAAAAACAGCAAACGCACTTGAAATAGAAGGACAATCTGCACAAGAAGCTAGTCATTTATTAGCAATAAGTTCTTATGGTAGTACTGGTGATATTATGTATGTATCCTCAAGTGGAAATGTTGGTATTGGAAAAACAAACCCACCACATAAATTAGATATAAAAGGTTCTTCGCCATTAATAGGTTTTTATGGTTCAGGTGATGAATACAGAGCATTAATAGGAACAGGTGGTTCGACTATCACAGGTGCTGGTGCAAATGATTTTGGAATAAGAGCAGGACTATCAACTGGAAATATATTATTTTCTGCTGGTGGTGCTACTGAAATGATGAGAATTTCTGCTAGTGGGAATGTTGGTATTGGAACATCAGACCCATTGGATAGATTACATATTAGTGGTTCAACAGGTACAACAGCTGGTATTAAACAATCAAGAGCAGGTACAAAAACTTGGAGTCAACAAATTGATTCAAGTGGAAGACTTGCTTGGGGTTATCATTCAACTCCTGGTGGAAGTAGAACTACAACATTTACATTGGATGATAATAACAATGTTGGTATTGGAGTAGGTGCACCAGAAACTAAACTTCATATAGTTGAAACTGGTAGTAGTAATTCTCAATTAAGAATAGAATCTACTGGTTCAGGTGGAGGTGAAAATGTAGCTGGTATTAATTTATATGCAGATAATGATTATGCACAAGAAGCATATTTTAGAATGGGTGATGACGGTTTAAAAATTGGAACTACTAATAATGAAAATATAACTTTTGAAACTGATAATGGTGACCAATCACTTGTTCTTAAACATAATGCAGGTCAACCAAATGATGTATGTTTTCACGGAGCTGGTAGTTCAAATACAATGTTTATTTCTGAAAGTGGTCAAGTTGGTATAGCTGGTAATCTAAAAAATTGGAGTAGTAGTGGCCCAACAGGTTCTCTTTGTATTGATGCAAATCAAACAGTATCAAGTTCATTCTGGCAAAACCCACATATAAAATTACAATCAAGAAATACTTCCAACCACATAGGTAGAGTTGGTATGACATTTGAAACAAGTACCAATAGAAATGGATATGGTTTTTCAATTGGTGCTAATAGATACCATACCGATGGTAGACCTGCTTTTACAATCAATAGTCATTATGGTAATAATACTTCATCAAGAGGGGGTGGTAATGAAATTATTAGAGTTGATGGATATAATAATAGAGTTGGTATTGGTGTAAATGAATTTACAAGTTCTGTTCCATCAACATTATTGCATGTTAAAGATAATCATCTTGATTTTAGAGTGGGTGTTAATGGTTTAGGAACAATTCATTCTTCATCTGGAACACACTCTCAACCTGATTTCACAATTACAGACCAAGATAATAATCATGCTAGAGCATCTTTACTTGTTCAAGGTAACGCTGGTGCTAAACAATCATTATTTGTAGGTAGTTCAGGTCATACTACGATTGGCCCAGGTTATTCAACAGATGCAACACTTCTGGTCAGTAGTTCAGGTGGTTCTGTAGCAATAGATTGGGAATCATCTTGTGGAAAAGGTGTTGCACTTCAGCCTGCAAATGGTGTAGGTGGTTGGGCTAGAATGTTTGGTTTTGCATCTGCTTCTGTATCAGACCATTGGGGTGGATTTGGTGGACATGGAGGTAATTCAGGTTCATTTACAAAATGGTTCATAGGTGGTGCATATAATAATAATGTAATGTCATTTATATCATCAAGTAATAGAGTCGGTGTCGGAACAACAGACCCGAAAGGCCCAATGCATATAATGGCTGATAGTAATAATAATGCTCTTGTATTAGAAGAGGCTTCTGGTAATGAAACTATAACATTTAACACAGATGGTGGTAGCTTAAATATTTTAGGAGGAACTGATAGCGATTTAGATAATGAAGGTTCTTTAATGTATATCAAAGATGGTGGAAATGTCGGTATCGGAACAACAAGTCCAGATGCTCCTTTACATATAAGTAGTTCTGATAATGTAGCAGCAATATTTGGTTCAACTGATTCTCTTTCCTATATATCTTTTCTAACACCAACTACTGATGATAAGAATAGTGTTAGAGTAGGAGCCGTTGGAAATCAATTACAATTTATAGCAGGTGGTTCAGAAGCTGTTAGAATTAATGGGAGTGGATATGTTGGTATTGGAACAGATAATCCAGGTTATGAATTATCATTACAAAAAAGTAATAGTGCAGCTTCTATGAAAGGACCTGTAATAGAATTACAGACAATAACTGAAAGTATTAGTGATGGTGAAAAGATTGGTAGTGTATTTGCATCAACTGCATCAGGTCATTTTGCAGCAGGTGTAAATTTCTATCATCACGACCCAAATGATGGTGAAATAAGATTAAGAACAAAAGTAGCTGGAACAAATACTGATGTTCTAACTGTTGTTGATGGAAGAGTCGGTATCGGAACAACAAATCCTTCTTTTCCATTCGATGTTACTTCTGCTGGTGATTTTCTAGCTAAATTTTATTCATCTGATAATAAAGCAATTGTACAAATAAGAGATAATGATACAATAGGATATATTTCTGCAGAAAATAGTAACTTATCATTGGGTGGACATACTGGTGTTAATGCAAATAATTTAAATATAGCAACTGCAAGTGGAAATGTCGGAATCGGAATAACAGGTCCAGGACACAAATTGCATATAAAAGATTCTGCACCAAGAGTGTTAATAGAAGGTACATTAGCATCAGCCGAAGATGCAGAAATATCAAGAATATCAGGACTTTGGGATGGAACATATGTAGCAGATATACAATTTTTAGCAGGAGATGATACTTCAAATAAAGATAATGGAAAAATAGCGTTTAGAACATATACTGCAGATGGTGTGGTAGGTACAAGAATGTTGATTGAAGAGGCTGGAAATGTCGGTATCGGAACAACAAGTCCAACTGAAAAATTAGAATTAGCAAGTGGTGGTAAAATAAAACTAACTTCAACAAGTGCAACTTCAGGTTCAGTTATTGTTTTAGCTCACGATACTGAGGCTATACTATCAACAGAAAACGATAGTGCTACTAATGACCCAATACAATTTGTTTTAAAACATAATCTCGGTGACACAGAATTAATCAATAGAAGAGGTGATTTAATATTATCTGCTAGTGGAAACATTGGTATCGGAACAAGAACTCCAGGTTATTCACTTGAAGTAAGTTCTGGAACAACAAATGAAGTTGCTAGATTTGCATCAACAGATGATGATGCACTAATTAGTGTTGGTGATGATAACGATATGACATATTGGGGTTATGACCATTCTAAAAAGAATATGTCACTTGGGTTTGACAATGCTATGGGTTCAACTAATCTTACTATATCCTCAAGTGGAAATGTTGGTATCGGAACAGCAAATCCAAAGAAAAGATTACATATAGCTAATAGTGGTATCTTGATTGATGGTGGAACTGGTGTAGAAAGTGATGACCATGCAGGTTCAGCACGATTCATAATAGATACTGGTGGTTCAACTGCCCACAATATAATGGATTTAAGAAATGACAATGGCTCAATCGTTTTTGTAAAAGGGGATAAAGTTGGTATTGGAACAACAAGTCCAGAAGCTCTTTTACATTTACACCAAACTGGTAGTGACCAATATCAGTTAATATTAGAATCAACAGGTTCAGGTGGAACAGGTATTAAATTATCAGATACAACTACACATACAACAACAGCTTTCTTTTATGCTAAAAACAATTCTGCATATCTTGGAACAACAGATAATGAACCTATAAATTTCCAAACCAACAATACAACGAGAATGACTATAGTTGATAGTACTGGAAATGTCGGTATCGGAACATCAAACCCAACAAAAAAATTAGTAGTATCAGGTGACATAAGTGCAAGTGGTGGTATTTTTGTTGATAATTTCCAAGTATTAACTGGTGATGGTACTGATACTCATTTAAGTGCAAGTGGTGATATATTACTTAATACTTCTGATGATGTTTATATCAGAAATAATGGTTCAAATTATGTTAGATTTGATGGAACAAACCAAAATGTTTTAATTGGAACATCAAATACTACAGGAAAAAAATTAACTGTTGCTGGTGATATAAGTGCAAGTGGTGATTTATATTTAGAAAATAGTTCACAAATAATATGGTCAGGTTCAGCCGAACAAAGTGGTTATATTAAAGCTAATACTAATGCTTTAGAATTAAGACATATACAAGGTACTTATGAGGCTGGAATAGAATTAGATACACGAGGAAATATTAAATTTGCTAATCTTACTAATAGTACAAATCCTGGAAGTGATTTAGATTATGACTCATCTGATGTTAAACTGATTATATCAGAAAGTACTGGAAATGTTGGTATCGGAACAATGCATCCAGGTCAAAAATTAGAAGTAGTTGGAAACATAAGTGCAAGTGGAACTATATACGCAGACCAATTTAATGATGGTGGAACTAATCTAAATGTACCAGATTATGTGTTTGAAGATGAATATGTGTTAAGACCATTAACAGAAGTAGAAGAACATATATCAGAATCTAAACATTTACCAGGTATTCCATCAATTGATGATATAAATGGTTGGAAAGAACTATCAGTAGGTGATAGAGATATGAAACTTCTTGAAAAAGTTGAGGAATTAACCTTATATGTCATCAGTTTACAAAAACAAATAAACGAATTAAAAAACTCTAAATAAAATAATCTTTATTCTTAACTTTCTTTATATTTATATATGAATGACTATATCCAATTGATAGGAGATTATAAATGTCGAAATTTTCTTATTTATACGAAGACCCTGTTTCTTCTGGTGATGTTGTGGGTGAAACACCTCACGGAATCTATGATACAGATGGGGAATTTCAAAACGATAGCTTAACGGTTTGTAAGTATGTTGCAAGGAAACTTGGACATCCTGTTATGCAATTAGAATACGATAAAAATTCTATTTATGCTTGTTTTGAAGAAGCAATTTCTGAATATTCACAACAAATCAATCATTACAATACAAGAAATTGGTTGTGGGAACATTATGGTTCAACTGATAGAATTAGTGGTTCTGCATTAGGAGATATGGGTTCACACGAACCAGAATCGCCGCATATGGGATTATCTGTTACAATAGCAGAACAATATGGTGAAGCTGTTGGAGTGGGTGGTGGTGTTACTATGTACACAGGTTCAGTAACATTAGAAGATGCAAAACAAACTTATGATTTACAAAGTGAAGCAAATTTAACTGGTTCACATTCAAGTGAAAGATTAGAGATACAGAAAGTATTTAATTACGGACCAGCAGCAGTAACAAAATTTTATGACCCTTATGCAGGCTCTTTTGACCAACAACAAATGTTGGATAATTTTGGTATGGGGGATGTTGCTCCTGCGGTAACATATATTATGAGACCTGTATCACACGATATAACAAGAGCACAGGCTATAGAAACAAGTGATAAGATTAGAAAATCTGCATATTCTTTTGAATTAATAAATAATAAATTAAGAATATTTCCTAAACCTAAATCTGATGATGCTGGTGAAAAAATATATTTTCATTATTATCTTAAAACTGATAAAGGTTCAACTACAAGAACTTGGACAAATTCAAAAGTATCAGACCCATCAAACATACCTTATAAATTTATTACATATAATGAAATAAATGCAGCTGGTAGAAATTGGATTAGAAAATTTACTTTGGCATTATCAAAGGAATTACTTGGTATAATTAGAAGTAAATATGCAAATATGCCATTACCAACTGGAGATGTTACATTGGATGGTGAATCACTCAAAGCTGAAGGTAGAGAAGAAAAAGAACAATTATTAACAGAATTAAAAGAATTTTTAGATTCAGTTTCCTTAGCAGAAGGTGCAACAAAACAACAAGAACAAGCAGATGCACAACAGGCAATATTAAACAAAGCCCCATTGGGTATTTTCATAGGATAACATTATGGCAACAAAACCATTTTTTATACCACAAAAAGAATTTGATTTAATCAATTCAATGAATGAAGAGTTGATTGATGAAATTGTAGGACAATATGTAGATGTTTATAAAGTAAATATAGAAAATACAGATGAAAATGTATATGGTGAATCAACAACTAAATATTATGATATAGGTTTTAGAGTTAATTGTTTAATCAATTATAGTGACCCTGAAGTTGTACAAGAAGAATGGGGTGCTGATACAAAAGCATCAATAGAAATGTATTTCCAAAGAGAAAATCTATCAAGTGGTTCACTTAATTTTTATCCAGAAATTGGTGATATTGTTAATTGGAATGATAATTATTGGGAAATAGGTTCAGTAACAGAACCACAATTATTTGCAGGACATACAAATTATAAACATAACATTGTAGCTTCAGCAAATAAGAGTAGATTATCATCATTACAAATTGAAGAGAGACCAAGATAATGCCAAATAAAGCAGCTAAATTAAGAAAACAAGAACGAAGAAAAAAGAACAAAAT
>CEUI01023736.1_pt1 | contig 14036 bp, 13 predicted proteins | sample 531411 | NCBI WGS metagenome assembly CEUI01 (sample SAMEA2622841, study PRJEB7988) | marine metagenome | isolation source: saline water (ENVO:00002010), including
CGAGGGTATGTCCTCCTCCTCATCTTCGGGGTCCGGAGCAGCCACTGGCTCTGCTGCAATGGTGTCTGTTTGGTCTTCCTCATCTTCAGGATCCGGAGCAGCTACCGGTTTTGTTACAATAGTTGCTGTCTGGTCTTCTTGATCCGGATCCGGGCCCCGGACTGGTTCTGCTACAATGGTATCTGTTTGATCTTCTTCATCTGGAGCAGCCACTGGCTCTGTTACAATGGTATCTGTTTGATCTTCATCTGGTTCGGGATCAGCTACGGTGAGGATCGAGGGAATGTTATCGGCTATACTTTTAACAACCGGACTAATATCCAAGGCACTACGGTTGAACAATCCTAATAATTGTTTAAAAACTTTAGGACTCTTTTGTGCTATAGTATCTAAAAATACTTTGAGCTTAGGAGCATTTTGGTGCGTGACGACCACATCTTCCTCACCAGTAAAAAGGCGCTCATTTTCTTTAACAACAAAACCTTCGTCTTCAAGAACGCCTGTAAGTTCATCTACAATAGCTTCGCGCTGCGACGGCGTAAGTTCTGCTCCGGATCTTTTAGACGCGTCGTCAAGTCCCTTAATGATGGTTGCCAACTCAGAAGCTGGATATTCTTTGGTTGGTTCTTTCTTGCCGAAACCAAAGATTTCATTAACTTCTTCTTTAATAATTTTTTGCAATTCTTCTTTTGAGATTTGCATTTTTAGTCCCCAGTAATCTCATTCATAAGATTAATAATTTTGTTGTTCTTTTGAACTTGTTCGTTCATTAGCTTGCCTTCTGACAAAGCCATAAAAGCATTTGGAGTTGAAGGCTCGGACACAATGTCAAAACAAATCAACTGAAAGTCGTCTTCAACGATGGTCTTTCCCATTCTCTCGCTCACGGATCCCATGCCGCGGGATGAGATGCCAATCTTAACACCCGAATCAACCAGAGCGCGCAGAATCTGTCCTGATGGGGTGTCAAGAACTTTGCACTTACCCATTACTGATGGTCCATCCATCCATACCTCTGTGATCATGTGTGACACGTTTGCGAGGTTGATAATCGATGAATCAGGGTGATCCAACTCACCAAGCGCGCGACGATCGTCAACAATATCTTTATATCTCTTTACCTCTCGCTGCAAAACCGGAAGCGGGTACACACGGCCATTTCCGTTTTGAACCTCAGCTTCCTGTAATTTGCCGGTTAGCATCATGCCACCGTCACGGACAAATCTCTTTTCCGCTTCAGTTAGAAGGTCCTGGCAGACGCCACCTTCGCATAGTTCATAGAACTCTCGTAATAGTTTAGCCACTGTTTACTCTTCGCTGTCCTGCTCTCTGAGCTTTCCGGATCTGCCTGCAAAGCCAGAAGAGGCTGAAGCCACATTTCCAACCCGCTTGTCCTTGTAGCCCATGCGTTCCTGATCTTTGTCGTATTGTTTTGACTTAAATTTAGCGTCACGCTCTTGTGCTGCGCGGCGCTTCTCATCTGGTGTCAGGCGCATGCTGTCTCGATATCGGCGCTCGCTCTCGCGGGCGCGACGGGCCATGGCCTCCGGTGAGCGTTCTTTCTCTCGGGCTGCGGCCTGGGCTTTGTCCATTTCCGCTCCTCTCTTCAAGCGCGCTGCGCGGCGAGCAGCGATCTTGGCTTCTTCTGCTTCGTACTCCTTGCGCTCCGCATCAGCTTGCTTACGGTACTCACGAGTCTTTCCAAGCTTGCGTCCCTTGGTGATGTCCTTAAACGTGTCCTTTGCTCCCTGAACGAAGTCTTTGAATCCCTCTTCGATCTCTTGTTTTTGGGTCCATGCTGCCCAAATCTCTGGGTGGTCTTGCTTAAGAAACTGATGAATATCTTGTTTGCCCGGAGGATTCGTGGCAACGTTGGATCGGTCGATTGTACGCGGATCTCGCGAGTGTGCCCTAGGGTCTTTCTCAAACGCGAGACGCTCTTCACCAGACGCGTCAAGATCTGCGGCATCGAGTTCTTTCGCGCGGAGGCGTCCCGAATCATCGTAGGAGAAAATTCCCTCTTCAAGATCCTCTTCAAGTTGGGAACCATCATCATTGCGATTCACTGTCTCGTTCAAGAAATACCTTGGGTCTATTCGTTTTACATTTTTTCTGCGTGTCATTGTTTTGGTTCCCTTAAGTTTAAAAAGTTTAACGTGGGGGCTTTCGCCCCCACGGATAGTCAGCTACCGGAGCAGCAGCGGCGCACGGGCTGGATTTGCCACTTTTTCATGATTCACCTCCCTTATGGACCAGTTTGATCCCGAAATCATTTACCAACATACTCAAAAAGTATGAAGTTCCAGCACTAATACACCCATATAGAAATGCATCTACGAGCGTATAGTCAAAGTTAAATAGTTCTGTATAAGGACTTATGCCCCACAGAAACACTCCAACCCAAAATCCCATACACAGATGGCAGTGGAACAAACGACCAAATCCCCACATTGATTTGCAGGGTGGTCGGATCTTATTAAAGATGTGTCCGTGAATAATAATAAAAGTCATGCCGTAAGCGGCAAGTATAAAATGTAGTAGTTCCATTATTTAAAGCTGCTTTCCGATTGCTGCGCCGGCTTGCTTCTTTCTTGCAGCTTTTTTGATCGCTTTAAAATCTGCTGAGGTGCCACTTCCAGCAATCCCCGGAGCAGTATGTCCGGTCAGTTGGCGTCCATATTCCGATTCTAAAAATTTAACAAGATTTAAATTAACATCTAAATCAGCTGCTTCTACCTCTTCGTCATCAGGCTTTGCATCTATTTGCGAAAGCCACCATTTTAGATATTCTTCTTCAATCCTATCATCAATTATTTCTGCGTATTTAGGATCCAGATTAAAAAGATCAAGGAAAGGAACTTTATCAGTTTTCTCCGTGGGCTCTCCTCTTAATTTATTAAAAAGCTTTTTACCAAGACCAACAAGCTTAACGCCCGAACTAACAGCGCCCAAAGCGCTAAGGACGTGGGGGGCGGCGCCGATGAGCGCCCCAATAGTTAGCAGTTCCTCCGACAATAAAAATTTCTCTTTTTCTTCCCCTTCGCTGACAGCCGAAGCAACAGCTTTAGCTATATCTTTAGCAATTCCACTATCAACAACACCAAGTATACCAGATGCAGCCGCGAGTGCATCACCAGTAAGACCTTGTTTGATTCCCGTCATTAGCTTTAAAATACTTTTTAAAAGTCCGTATGTTACAGGATCATTTCCAGAGATCTCATTTAATTGGAAGTTACGCCAGTTCTCCATTATAAGTTTCATATCAGACATAACTTAGTACCGGTTGCGTAGTGGGTAATAGTAGTAGCCAGGACGCATAGAGCCCTTCTCGGCATACTGTGGGACCTCGCCGTATTCGGTGGAGTCGCGGTCGGACGGATGCGTATACATATCTTCCAACTCTTTCTCGTACTCGTCGGCAATGCGCTCGTGCTCTGCCTCGTATTGAATAAACTCAGCGATTACATAAGTGGCTGCCTGTAAAGGATTAATCTCATCGTTTTCAAAAATCTTTCCCTCTAATGAGCGAAATACATTTCCACCCTGAATGCTGGAACGATCAATAATTCCTTTATCTGCCAGCAACTCTAGTAGACGATCCTGATAATCATAGACATCATCTGAGATGGTTGTCTTGGGCATCGTTGTAATTTTCATTTGCTTCGGCATCACAGCAATGTCGATCTTGTTGTGATCCATAATAAGAAGCGAACCATCAAGCGCTTTGCGCGCTTTAAGTTCTACTGTGGCCTGTGGGCCGCCGATCTTAATGCTAATCATTTTGAGTTAATTCCTGTACAAGCTCTTGTGTCTTAAGAATCTTGTTTAGATCTTTATCCGCAAACTCGCGCTTACGGAACTCTTCAAGATATTCAGATACTTCACTTAGTTTTTGCGAAATGAAGGGCTCGTCTGTATTTTGACTCGCGTCACTAATTAAGCCCTTAAGCCTTTCCAATTCTTCGTTCAAGTAAATACGAAGCTCAAACCCATCATCTGCAAAGCTTGTGATATACTGATTGAGCAGATCTTTCTGCTCCTTGAGGAGATTTGTGTACTTTTCATTAAACTTCTTAATAAAAGAGTTATAGGTAAGATTATCTAGAGAATCCATCTTGTTTGACTCGGCAAGTGTTTGCTCGGCACTCATCGCATCAACGATTGACTGTTCAAACAGAACTTTGCTTTTTACAGGAGTCTTGGTGTTAAAAATAGCATTGATGGAGGCAAGTGATTTAAAATTCGGGACAAAGTTAGACCAGACATCTTTGCCTAGTTGTTTGTTCATTGCAGCAATCATTTGTGACTGAGCATCGAATACCTCACCGGAGTCCAGCTTAGAATAAGCAAGCTTTGTTTCCTGAAGCATTCTTTCAGCTACGCTAGCCTGAATGTTTCTCGTCTCAAGCAAAGTCTTGTAGAGAGTAAGTTCTTTGGCGAGAGTTGTATCGTTGCCAAAACCTTCCTTGATAATCTCAAGAACAACTTTCTTTTTGTTGTCGTTCTTATCAACGATTGCCTTTGTCAGTTCTCTTGTAAGCGTTTCATAAATAAAGGCTGTATTTCTTTTTTTATTATGCTTCATTTTTGTCTTCCTCTTTATTTTCCATTTGCTCTACTAACATACGAACTTTATTGGTGTTCTCAAAAAGTGTCTTCTCATCCTTAGTATAAGTAGGTTTGACATTCTCTTCTAGACCAACAAGCGATCTAAAGTCAGGAACCCCTACCTTACCGGGATGTACAGTTCTGGAGGTCGTGCCCATCTCAGGTCCGCGAACCATGCGCTTTAATTCTCTTTTCATCGGTCCCTGGGAGTGTCTCGTTGAGGATCCTCTTCTTTTGTCGACATCGACAGGCTTGTAGGGGGCTCCCTCGTGTCTTGTGGGCTTGTCTTCTCTACGGCCCGGGGTTGCCAATAAAACATCATCCTCGCCGCCTCCAGCGCCTGCATCGGCGCCTCCAAGATCGTCACCGCCCAAGTCCAAATCACCGCCGAGATCACCGCCGAGATCACCGCCTAGGTCGCCTCCAAGATCTCCACCGAGATCTCCTTCTTCACCGCCAAGCTCGGCGCCTTCGTCAACAACGCCTTCTAGGGCTTGCTGGTATTTGCGATCATAAAAAGTCTCACGCTGGTTGCGTAGGAACTCAGAGTCCGACATTCCAAGAATGTTGGAAGCAACCCAGCGCTTTGAGAATGTGCCTTCAGGAACTGACGTAGCAGTCTCAAACTTTGTCTTCATATACTCAAGCTGCTGTAGCTCGGCAAGACGTGAAGGATTATTCAAAGTAATCTTAAATCCTAAAAGGTCTTGACCTCTGAAGCCTAATGTGTAAAGATGCACTATCGCCATCTTCTCCAATTCGGAAACCAACGATCTTTGAAGTCTATGAATAGTTCTTGCAAAACGGATATCCTTCTGTGCTAGGGTAGTCTTATCTTCTGTGCCACCTTCAAGGTTAGTAAGATAAGACTGTGGAATCTTGATTGCTGCGAACAACTTATCGCGAAGATACTTAACGTCCTCAATGTCGTCCAAAGACTTGGCGCCAGGAAGTGATGTGATCTCCGATCCAACGCCACCACGCATCGGAATAAAGTAATCTTCTTCAAGAGATAGCGGATTGTAGCGAAGATCCACCCGACCAGTCGTAGCATTAACAAGAGAGTTACGCTTCATCTCCGACTTGACTTTTTCCATATATTGTGGTATGTCTTGTGGCGGAATGTTGCCGACGTCAATCTTAAATACTCGACGCTCTGGCGCACGAACAACACGATAAGCAATCATCGCGTCTTCTAGAAGTGTAAGCTGTCGCCAGATGCGTCGAGCAGGATCGAGCACGGATGTACCGTATGGGCTATACTTATCGTTGCCAAGAATGCGGAAGTGTGCTACCTGCCAATTCTCGAAAGTCATTCCAGCGCCGTTCCACTGATACTGAACGTAGTTTGGATTAGTCTGATCCTGTCCCTCCAGTCTTTCAACCTCATTGTTTGGCATACCAATAAGAGATGTAATGCCGAGCTTGTCGTCAATATCCATATACAAGAAGAAGTCTCCGTACTTACACATTGAACGAGCCCACCCAAAGCAGTTAAATTCAATGTTAAGAACGTCATAAAAGAGTGATTCTAGAATTGTTTTGATTTCATGGTTAAGGCAGTCAATGTTCAGAAGACGATCGTACTCGTTTGATGTGGTCATCTCGTCGGCATAGATATCAAGAGCAGTAGCAATCTCAGGCATGTACTCCATCTGCTCAAAGTCGATATATCTTTCAGCGCGATTCTGATTACGGAAAGCTGCTGATGTAAAAAGGTTGTAGTTCTGAGACATGTTTGAATCGTGTCTCTTGAACTCCTGTCCTGACATTGAGCGGAAACGATAGCGATACTTATCTAGATCTGCCCTTCTTTCCTGCCTACCGACTTGTGTGCGGTAGTTAACGACCGGGCCAGATAAGAGTCTGGTTAGTCTTTTGAACAGCGGTGACGCTGGATTTCTTGGGTTGTTATCGTTCTTAGCCATGTTTTATCCTAGCCCTTTAATAGTCCTATGTATTTCTGCTGAAAGTCTACTGCCTGTTTAGCTCTTTCAGATTCTTTTGTTATTTTGTGTCCCTGCATCCCAGGGATTGTTGTAGCAATAGATGTTTTTGCCGTGCTTATCGCAGACAAAAAAGACTTACTATATTCTACGTTCTTTTGACTTTCTACAATCACTGTATCTCTCACCCAACACCCAATAGCAAACGACATTGTTAGATCGTCGTTATAGCTTCTCATTGCCTGTGGTCTTCCGTGATGCCAAATAAATGTTTTCATTTCGGAAAGCAAACGATTTGAGTTAATTGTAATTAGTTTATTTCTCATAAACTCTTCCATTTTCGCGACGATCAAAGGTCTTGTTTTGGAAGAAGTTGTAAAGCCGGGTATTACGTTTGATTGCCATTGTGCTGTCAGGGGATCCACATACTGGTGGTCTGTCTTAGTTGCATAGTATAGGTTAGGGTACCCTTTATCTATCAATTTTTTAAGTACTGCGAAGCCAATATTGTTGTTTTCTATCACCAACATAGGATTACCATACTCAGCTGCCACGTTAGAAAGAATATCAGCAAAGTCATCCGGAGTTGGCTTGCCCACATATTCAGCGACTTGTTCAAGATTTTGCAGTTCTATAATGTGGAAAGCGCTGTTGTCTTTGCCGTCACCGCGAGCAACATCGGCTACTATCAAGTAAGGAAGTTCTGGATTGTATTGTTTCCAGATCCAATAGTTTCTATCAAACCCCGTGCGGTATTCGGGTGCTGTTATTTTTTCTAGATACCACTGAAGGTCATCGGGATGGACAACAGTTTCACCGGAAACGTTGAAGTTGCACTCAAGCTCCTGAGCAATCTGTCGCTTGGACATATTTTTGGTTTCTTTTTCAAACCATTTCTTGTCGCGTTCTGGATGGACATCCCACAACAATGTAGTCATGTGGAAATCATTTGTGCCGGCTTCAGCCTCAACACAGTTCTGGTGGAACCAATTACCCACACCGTTGGGTGTGGATAAGGCGATACATCTCCCACCTGTAGATAGTGTAGGGTAAAGTGCTGTCCACAGATCTTCTAACTTTTCAACGTGAGCGGCCTCATCGATAATTAGAAGCGACAGAGCTTCTGAACGACCAGCGTCCCCTGATGTAGACGAGCCCTTAATCTGCGATCCGTTAGAAAGTTCAAACGATGTTCTGTTATCAACAGTGATGTCAGAGATCTGCATCCACTTTGGCAGATTCTTGATAATGGCCTTAACCTTTTTAACAAGGTTTGTTGCTGTCTGCAGCTTTGTCGCGACAACAAGAATGTTCTTATCTTTATGGAACAACATCAGCCACGCAACATAGGCGGCACTAATAGTAGAAATGCCCAACTGTCGGGCTTTTAGGATAATATTAAAACGATAATCGCGGAAGTCTTTTAGCAGTTCCTGCTGATAATCAAACGCCTTGAAAGGAATCAAGCCTTTCTGCGGGTGGGAGATTCGACAATAGCTTGTAGTAAAATAAACCGGGTCTTTGCCGGCCTTAACAATCTCTTTTAGTATCTCTTGCTTTGTAAGAGCGGCCATATTAGACCTTCACATTTGAAGGCTTTTTGGCTTTGTCTCTCCCTAGTGCAAGAAAATCTCTGACTGCTTTATCAAGGCGGTCTTCGTCTGAGCCACCGTTTACCTCAACAACATCAGTCAAGCCGCCGATGCGGTAATCACAATGAGCCTGAACGTCGGTGCGGTAATTAGAAATACGCTGCACGAGAACATATGGCTCACCTTCCTTTGTCAAGGTTAGTGTATCACCCGTGACGGCTTTGTATTCTTTCTTTAGGAAGTTAGCAATATCTTGTAGACGCTGCTCTATCTCACCTTCAAAGCCTTTGTCTTGGACTTCTTTTAGTCTTGTCTCTGCCTGATAGTTAATTCTTAGAATTGGACCGTGGAACTTGACGCCAAAACCATCCATAACGCGTCGGTCGTGAATATAATGACCGTCTTCTCTTTCGAGCCCTGCTGTGCGGGCCTTGCCGTCAGCCGCGAGAGTCGCATCATGCGCTCCGTCATAGGCATTAGCTGCCGCTTGGTTGATTCCTTTTACAATGTCGTATACTGAAGCCATTTTATTGTTCCTTATTCGGTCTCCACCCGTTTATCCATCTCTCTTCTCTCCCACCTTCGATATATTGAACATAACATTTAAAGCAAGCTTGAAATTTGTTCATATACAAATCATCGCGTGGATGAAAAGAATATTTGGAGCAAACAGGACAAGTCCTATTATGATCTCTATTAAGTAGTTTTTTGTTTATTAAAAATCCATCTGCTTCTATTTTGTCTTGAGATTCGGCATTCTTGGCAAACTTTTGTTGTTCTTCTACTGACTGTTGCAGATATTCTTTTTCTTTATCCTCGTCCCAAAAACGTTGCGGATTGTGAGTTGCCTCTTCACCATATTTCTGCGAAATAGCTTTCTCTAATCTGGCAACATAATCTTGTTTGTCACTCACTGATTTACAATCTCCGTTGAAAGCGCAAAAATTCCTAATGAAGTTAGGGTGCCAATACCAAATCCTAGGGCAACCATAAAAGGCTCCATCCCAGGGCTTTGCTTGGTCACTAACTCCATTAGACGATCATTCTCGGCGGCCTTCAATATCATCATAGACTCATACTTATCTTTCCAAGATTGAATCTCTATATCCTTATAATCAAGCCGCAAACTAAAGTTTTCTTCTTGAAGCTTTAGTTCGTACTCAACCCGAACTTCGCACTCTACATCAGAAAATCTTTTTTCGTTCAGAACCTTTGCCGCGGCATCAAGCGACAATAGTATGCCGTCAAACGGCACAATGTCGCCAGCCTCTATGGGCAATACAACATAGTCTGGGTCTGGTGTTTCTTCTGCTAAGGCAAATGTTGGTGTTAGCATTGCTAATGCCACAAAGACGCTTAATATTTTTTTAGCCATTTTCTAGTCCAAAAGCGTTGGCTATTTGTTTTGCCAACTTCTCTGGATCATTATACCCTTCGTCTACAATCTTTTTAAGTTCTGCTTCTTTTTCTTTACTGAGGCTGTCACCTCTCGCTTCTAGTTCCCGCCTAAGTTCTTCTTTCCTTTTAAGATGTTCCTCAAGCCTAAGGTTCTTTTCAGCTACCTCTGTGTTATGGATGTGCGACAGCGTTTCCATCTCTTGATCGTGCTGGTTCCTTTTAGCATCAAGTAAGTCTATAACCCGTGTTAACAGCACACCATTGCGCAGCAACGCAGACGCCATGCAAGCTCCTACGAATAGCAAGACTATAACGATCATCCACCAAAACTTTTTAGCCCATAGCCAAGCTTGTTTAGCAAATAATTTTATCTTCATCGGTCACCATATCCTTTTAGTTTTGTAACGGCATCAATAACAGTTTGACCGCCGATATACACTGTAGTGATTATAACCCAGTCAGCAGACTGTAAATCAGAAAACAGCAGCAGCCCGGTGGCGGTTGCCCACGCCAACAACTTTCTGGACACTAGCTTGTCCAAGCCTCTATCTATTATGTGTCGCATTTTTTTAGTCATCGAATTTACTCCTACTATAAATAGGTTCTTGTATCATTATGTCTAAACGCACCAAGCTTAAATTTAAGAAAATGCTGAAGAAAGCTGAATTTGTGCACGCAGATTTAGAATACCACGAGGAGTTGGTTTCCGAAGCAAGAGCGGGCTTTAACGAAGCTTTTCTTGAAAGGCTAGCACGGCTAGACAAGTTACAAAAAAGGGCTTGGGACAGACATCTAAAAAAATTGAATAATGAAAAAGCAGAGCAGCTCTTGGAACAGGCCGAAAAAGAACAGAAGGAAAAGCTAGAACCCAAACAAGCCGAGCTGCCCGCCAACGTAGCAGAGCAAAATAAAGAAGTTTTTATGGATGGTGAAACGGGTGAAGAGTTCTACATGAACCCCGATGAGATAGAACAAGACGACGACAATAAATTGGGCGTAATTAAAAAGCTTTATCGCAAAATTGCCAACGAAACACACCCTGATAAATTAGTTGCCTCGGGATTCTCTCTCGGAGAATCTCAAAGAAAGCAAGATATCTTTAAGAAAGCCAAAGAAGCTTACGAAAGAGACAACTGGTACACTCTCTATTCCATAGCCATCGACCTTGGAATATCCCCGGGGGACATTGATGACAAACACATTGACTGGATTGAAGAAGATATTAAACTTACGATGGGACGTATTTCCAAAATAGGCCAACTGTTTGTATGGGTCTGGTATACCTCAACTGATGAAGTCAAAGAGAGAGTAATGGACCAATACTTTAGGCAAGTATATGATTGGCCAAAATAAAACTAGTTCTTCTTTTTCTTTTTAAATGTTAAGCCGCCTAAGAGCGCTTCCCAAAATGCTGAACTCATTGGTTTATCCTCGCATAACCGTTAGTCTTATCTATTGTAATCTCTGTATCCACAATGTCTTTCAGAGAATCCAAGTGAGAAATAAGTATAACTGTTTTGAAATACGTTTTAACTAGGTCAAGCATACGAATAAAGCCCTCCATGTTTTCAGCATCCAAAGCAGTTCCTGGCTCGTCAAGGATAAAGATGTTCCCCTTTGGTAGCGACGATACAGATAGTAGCGCCAAGCGTATGCCCATGGACGCAAGAGTCTTCTCTGCTCCGGAGCCCATCTCAATAGGGCGCGCTTCAAAGTTAGGATGTTTGATAAGAACATCCAACTTGTTGCCATCCTCTTGGAAGAAGACTTCAAAGTCAACAATGTTTGAGATTGTCTTTGCTATCTCCTCATTGATAACCGGCAAGCGTCTTTTAATAATATGGTAAGCGATTCCGTTGGAATGCATACAACGCATAAATAAATCATAGGCGGCGAACTCTGCGCGGATATCAAGTAGCTCTTGCTTCTTCTCCTTGAGGGATTCTACCTTTTGTTCAAGCGATCCAATCGTTCTATTGTGCACTGACAACCCTTCCTCAAAGACTTCAATGCCTTTCTTGTTGGCTTCTATCTTATCAGAGATCTCGTCTCGGGATGAGATAAGGTTTTCAATGTTTTGAATAGCTTCCTTGTTATCCTCATACAGAGCAATCTTTTCATTCGTTTCAGTTAACTCAGCCGACATTGTTTTAATCTTGGCAAACAACTTTTCAATTGAAACTTTGTTGTCACGCTTTTCGATCTCAATGCCGTTCTTGGCAATTATTGTTTCGTTATACTTGTCGATCAAAGCAACCATCTCTGCCGAGTTAACTGATACTACCTTCTTCTTGTAGCCCTTAGCTTCCTCAATCTTCTCGATAATTGTCTTTTCAAGGAGGGGTAGCTCCAACGAAGCCGAGTGTGCGTCAGCAATAAACTTACAGGAAGTCACAAAAGCATCACCACAAGGAACCTCGTCAAGGAGGTTTAGCTTCTTGGCCATTGTTTTATAATCGTTGTCCATAATCCGAGCACGGTTTACGGTCTCATCATAACGTTGCTTAAAATCGTCGTACTGCTTTTTCTCTTCCAGCAGTTCTTCAATATTAATCGTCGTTAAGAAATCATCATAAGTTTTTAGCTTACCATCAAATTGAACTATCTCTTGTTTTAGTTCGCTGATATTATCCTTTGTATCTTGAATACTGGTGGTTAGTTGCTTTCTTTTCTCAACCAATTTCTTGATGTTTAGGCGCTCTGTTGGGATAGAGTCAATCTGTTCAGTCAAATCACTGTACACTTGCTCGTTTTCAACCAACTGCTGACGTATAGCTTCACAGTTCTTAGTGTCGGCTAGTAGTTCTTTCTGGGCTTCTTCACAATGCACCTCGGCAATAGCTATGTCTTTATCATAATCTGTGTCACCCAAGCGTCGAAGGACAGCTTTTAAGTCAGCTGAATCTTCTTTTGCTAGCTTAAACTTCTTCTCAAAGATCTCTAAATCCAAGAACTTAGCTAGGATCTCCTTACGCTTTGTGGATCCTTCCTTAATAAAGCTTAAAGAATCAAGCTGGCTAGCCATTGACGTCAATAAAAAGTCCTCAATTGTGCCAAACTGCTTGCGAATATTAGCATCGGTCTCATTGCGTGTCGTGCCGTTAAGGCTTAAATCACCGTCCTGCGTAAAGTCCAAGAAGGTCCTAGCTTCATTGGTTTCTACACCTTTGAGGCGCTTTATATACTTCTCGGATTTTCTTTCGATAGTATAGGTCTTCTCGCCAATTTGAAGGTCAATTGTGCCAATACAGTTCTTCTTGTTCTGGTTGATAATGTTGTAATTCTTACGTTCGTTCTTTGACGTTGTGTTAAACATAGTATAAAGCATCCCATCAATAACTGATGACTTGCCTGAATAGTTCTTACCAAAGATGCCCACAATTCCATTGAGGTTTGTAAAGTCAAGAGTGTTGCTTTCACCATAATTGAACAGATTATCCCACTCAAAGCGATTAATATTCCAGTTAACGTTTCTCGCAATGTCTTCGTTCTCCTCAATATGAGAGTTATACTTACGGTTTAGCTCGTAAATCTTCTGGATTGTTTCCTCTGTGGGTTCATAATCCTCTAAATACTCGCGCATTAGACGTTCTTGAACTGCAACGTCTCGTAAGTTCTCAACCTTAAAGCTCTTTCCAAGACTAACTTCTCCTCTTTCTCCTGCTGCGCGGTTCAAGAACGAGATTGATTCAGGCTTAAAACGGGACTTTGCCACCTCGACAGCCTTGCGCATCACATCCAAAGGAAGGTTGTTATTGCTTACAAGACGAAGACGAGCACCAGAAGGAATCTTAGTGCCCTTTGGCATACGCCCCTTCGGCGTTAGTTCAATCGTCATAAAAGGCTTTGGGTTCAAAAGAACATGATGATTAACTGTAAAAGTGTTTTTGTCTTCAATGTCCCAAATCAAAAAGCCTTTGTCGTTGGTTTCGCCGTGGTTCTGCTGGACAGTCGAACCGCAGTAACGTACTCGACCCTCTGTATCAAGAATCTGATTTGTCTTGTGAATGTCCCCAAGCATTGCGAAGTCGTGACCGGCGAAGACTCCAATGTCATGATCGCCATGATCCATAACCCAGCCAACGTCCGTCGAGACGCCACCAATGGCGCCGTGATACAAAGCAATATTAATACGAGACTGGTCGCTTGGTGCGACCCAGTTCTCCTCGTCAAACACGGATAGCACGTTGAGCGCGAGATCGGGCTCTAGAACAGTTTCACCCGCGTTCTTGAGTAGGTAAAGGTTTGGAAGATTTAAAGCGCTTACAATGGGCGACAGCGCGTCCTGACGGCTACTGTTCTTTAAGTTGCCGTCGTGGTTGCCCAGAATGATATAGGTTGGCGCGATCGAGGCCAGATTCACGAAGAAGTCGGAGCAAAGCTCAACGAACTCTGGTGAAATCTGGGTCTTGGTGTGGGCGATGTCGCCGCAGTGAACAATGTAATCCACGTTCTCTTTACGAAGAATCTCGTAAAGTTGTTCGAATACCTT
>CEUI01010893.1_pt1 | contig 14022 bp, 16 predicted proteins | sample 531411 | NCBI WGS metagenome assembly CEUI01 (sample SAMEA2622841, study PRJEB7988) | marine metagenome | isolation source: saline water (ENVO:00002010), including
TCTTATAATCAATTGGCTTGGTTTGATGGGACACAAGGTGTTGATAATTATATTGCTTTTTCAGATGGGAGTAGTGATTTAAATTTTCAAGCAACTGATAGAACTATTTCCTTTTGGTTTTATCCTTTAGAAGAAGATGATGAAAATGGATATATAATGAATAAAGGAACATTTGGTACAGGCGGTGATGGTTCTGGGTGGTATATTTACTATAACAGTTCAACAGGAGTACTTCAATATTATACAAATCAAACAGGAGCTAATCAACCTAATAATTCAATTGCTCTTACATATGGAGAGTGGGCTCATTGTGCAGTTGTAATAAGTGATAGTGGAACAGATTCTACGTGGTATATAAATGGAGAAGCAGGTACTCCAAAAACTAATCATATTGCTCCAGCTAGTGATACTCAAAACTTCAATTTAATGAATAGAGCTGGTGCTACTAAAGCATGTGGCGGCTCTATAAATGAAGTATCTATATGGAATAAAACTTTAACTCAATCAGAAATTAATGAACTGTATAATAATGGTTTAGCGCTTGATGCTACAGGTCATTCTGCATCTGCAAATTTATTACATTATTGGAGAAACAATGGTCTCTCAACTTGGACAGATATAGGCAATGCAGGTTCTTTATATAATGGGACTCCAACAAATATTACAGAAACAATGTTAATCACAGCAGGAGTAGATGGTTCAAGAGATTCTCAAGGATTTCTAATGAATAGACAAAGAACTACTAATAGTTTGAATAACAATACTATAATAGATGGAGATGTTGATAGAGGTGCTTATAGTAAAGTAGAAACTCATCCACTTTATACAGGAAGTGCTGTAACAAATTATAGTATATCTTTTTGGATGAAATTAGGTATAAAACCAAGTGACTTTTTATCTTCTGGTAATAGTTTTGTTGTATTTGATACTACAAAATCTAATGCTAATAGAGCTTTTAAACTTTATCTACCTTCAAATACTAATATAATGTATTTATATACATTTTATGATGGTTCTGCAAGTGATAAATCAGTTTATATGGATTACGATTTAGACAATTTAGGCAATTCTATAGTAAACCCTCCAACTGCAGCTACCAATGGAATTGGGGAGGCATTTGACCCAAACAAATGGTATCACGTTACTTGTACATTTGACCATGATAGAACTACAGGAAGTGGCAATGCGGACAATACAAATGCTGAAGACCATAATTTTACACCTTATTTTCTTTATATTAATGGAATACAGGTTGCTGCAGAAGGAAGAGAAGGAGCTAATTCAGCAATGACTACAGCTCGTTCTATGCAAAACGCAAATGTTCCTATGATAATAGGTTCTGATATGGGAAGTGATGGAACTATTACAGAAACAAGTTACCAAGATTTTCCAGGTGAATTAGATGATATATGTTTTTATTCAGACACATTAACAGATGAAGAAGTAACAAGAAATTATAACGCAGGTAAAAGGAGTCACAGATAATGGCACATTATGAAATGTATTTTTGCATACCTAGCAGCGCATTTAATAGTGCTGTTGGGACTAAAATAAAAGGATTATACCCTATAGTAGAATCAGTAGATGAAGATACTGGGGATGTAACTTATAAGTCAGCACCTACATGGACTGATATTATAATGAGTGGTAAGGTAGGACCGCCTAGATATTCACATGATAAATCTTATGTTATTATTAAGGGTGAATGGTCTATGAAAGATGGTATACTAACAGAGCTTATGGAATTAGGTTATGGTTTAGACTATCCTAACTTTAGTGTATTAACTAAAACAGAAGCTCAAACATTAGTAAATAGTAGTACATTTACAGGAGAATAATGGAAGAAAAGAAAACACCTTGGGAGACTTATTCCGAACAGGCTATTGACCCGTTTGGTAATTCTATGCTTGGTCAAACACTTAATCAACAAAGAGAAGACCGTTTAAGACAGCAATTAGATGAAAATGAAGCTCAACAATTCTGGCAAGATTTTATGGAACAAGGTGGAGCTAGGCAGAATGAGGAGATACCTAATCCAGATGTAATGATGATGGAAGACCCTTCGTTACTTGATGCTGCTATTATGGGAAGTTCTAAACCTTTTGCAGCAAGTATGTTAGGATGGCCAGTTAAAAAGGCTTCTGAAAAGTTATTAAAGAAGGGTGTGGCAAAAACTTTTGCAAAAGGATTAGGCAAGGTAGGTTCAAGGTTTATTCCAGGAGTAGGATGGGCATTGGGAGCTGCAGATTTAGTAGATTATTTTGGTTATCCTATATACGACCATATACCTGGAGGTGATTATTTAACTTGGAGAGATACTTCAGAAGGAGAAGAAGAGTAATGTATAAATGGGGACCAAGAAGCAGGAAGCACTTAGTCACACTAGACGAGAGGCTTCAAAAGGTATTAAATGAAGTTATAAAATATGTTGATTGTTCAATAATAGAGGGTCATAGAAGTGGAGAAAGACAAAATAAATTGTACGAAGAAGGTAAAACAAAAGTTAAATATCCGCACGGTCGTCACAATGCTAATCCAAGTAGGGCTGTTGATGTGGTCCCTTATCCTATTGATTGGAATGATAGGGAACGTTTTCATCTTTTTGCTGGTTTTGTGCTTGGGATTGCTCAGTCTATGGGAATAAAGCTTAGATGGGGTGGTGATTGGAATATGAATTTTGAAGTAGACGATAATAATTTTGATGATTTTCCTCATTTTGAATTAATAGATTAAAAGGAGATAGTATGTTAGGAAGAGGTAGGAATATGAAAGGTTTAATGGGTTTAATGGGTAAGTATTTAAATAAAAATAAAGGTGCACAAGGTGGTCCTCCTCCAAGAGGTATGATGCCACCTCAAAGACCTATGTCTCCAATGCCTTTAATGCCACCTAATGCACTGCCAATGATTCCAAGACAACCAATGCCGTTACCAAAAGGTCGTACATTTATGCCACCACAAGGTCCTACAGCTCCTATGAAAAGAGCTCCTGGAATGGCAACGCCTCCTAGAATGGCACCACAAGGAAGAATGTCTCCTTTACAAATGTTGCAAATGCAACAACAAGTTGGAATGAACCAAAATCCATACGGGTAAATTTGTACACAATAAATATAGAACATAAGGATAAAGGTCTTACCACTTATTCTGTTTATAGAAAAAAAGAAGCAGATGAAAAGGGAATTGATTATGTATACTGGAAAATGGTTAAACCTGGGGGATATGCTATATCTGATGATGATTATGTTGCTAAATGTATTAATCGAAAAGAGTATCCTTCTAACCACAACAAAGACAATGTCTATCTTCGTTTCCCATGGGGTTACACTTTTTTTAATCCTAAGTATGCTTCTAAAAAATTAAAAGTATCAGGTAGGAAAACTAATACTACAATGTCTGGCAAACCTATGCTGGAAGTAAAGTCAAAGCAAGATATGATGAAAAATCTTGCAAAAGCCTATTCTGTTACATGGGACTATAATCTAGCATTAGATATGGTTCTTGGTAGTTATACACCCACTGAATTTAAAAAGTGGAAACGAATGATGAAAACGGAGGTTTTTGATAAAATGATAAAAGAAGAACTTGCAGACTTACTTACCGACCACGGATTAGACAAGACTTATACTTTAGATTTACTTGCTAAAGTAATAGCTATGGCTGAAGATAAAAAAGATGTTACTAATCTTATGCGTGCTGTAGAGAATCTACAAGGTATGCACGGTATGAAAGAAAAACAACTTGTTAAAACAACTGAAAAGTTAGAAGCTATAAGCAATACTAAACTTATAGATGAGTTGAGAGAAGAGGAAGATAAGTTAATAGCTACTAAGACTACTACTGAGGAAAAATAATGCCAACAGATAATTGAGGTATTTTATAAAAGATATATTAACAAAAAGAGATGCAAAATGTTTATGTAATTTAAATGTAGATAAATATGACTTTAGTAATAGTATTATGAAAAAGATTACAAAAAAAATAAAAAATGTTATTGGGGATATTTCTTTATCTAAACCTAGTTATTACAATATAGATAGCTCTCAAAATGGTCATAACTGGCATAAGGATACTGGGACACATGGTCATATGTTATGGTGCAACTATGGAGTTAGCATTCTTTTAAAAAAATCAGAGGGTGGTTTGTTTAAATACAAAAATCCATATAAAACATATAACCAAGAAGAACATTATTTAAATGCTATCATACATTCAAGTGATGAATGGCATATGGTAGAGCCATCAAAAAAAGGAAGAACAGTTTTGTTAATGTTTTTATAATCAATGGATTACGAAGAACAATATAGTCAAATGCAGGCTTTAAAAAAGCTTCGAAATAACATGGCATTGTTCGGAAGGCACTGCTTCCCTACAGCCCTTAGAAAGAGTACACCACCTTTTCATAAAGATGTGTATTCTTCTCTAGCTGACGACAACAAAAGGAGGGTGTTAATTGCAGCTCCCCGTGGTACAGCCAAGTCTACAGTTACCACCCTCATCTTCCCTTTATGGAGAGTGGCTTTTAAAACAACAAATGAAGATTTATTTATTGTTATAATTTCTGAATCCCAAACTCAGTCTATAAACTTCTTATCACGTATTAAATATCATTTAACACATTCAGATAAATTTAGAGAAATATTTGGAGACCTTGGTCCTAATACAGCTAAAAGATGGACTAACAATGATGTAGTACTTGCTAATGGAGCTAGGATAATAGCTGTAGGTACTGGACAAAGAGTTAGAGGATTTATTGAAGGAGATACTCGTCCTAATCTTATTGTAGTAGATGATTTTGAATCTGAGTTAAATGCATACACTGCAGAAGCTAGAGCAAAGAATAGAAAATGGATTACAGAAGCTGTTATACCATCATTATCAGATGAAGGTAAAATAGCTATGATTGGAACTGTAATATCAGAAGATTGCTTCTTATACTGGGCAAAAGATTCAGAAGCTTGGAATACATTGTGGTATTCTATATGGGATGAAGATGAAAAAAGTATTTGGCCTGAAAGATTTCCTAAATCTAGGATAATGGAAATTAAAAAAGAGTTTGCTTCTGTAGGTAACTTAAATGGATTTTATCAAGAGTATATGAATATAGCTCAATCTCCAGATATGGCTCCATTCAAACCAGAATGGATTAAACTACACCATTATGATTATAAACGAATAGATGGGCAAAATTGCCTAGTTAGGACAAAAGGTGGAGAAGAAGAAATTAAACCAGTGGAAGTCTATTGCGGAGTTGACCCTGCTAGCTCCCTTTCTTCCACTGCTGATTATTTTGTTGTTACTACAATTGGTATTGACTGTGATAATAACAAGTATATTATTGATATATATAGGGATAGAATTTCTCCTGCAGAACAGCCTCAGAAGCTTATTGAAGTTTTTAAGAAGTATAGGCCTAGGAGGATGAAGATTGAAACCGTTGGTTACCAGGAAGCTTTAAGAACTGCTGTAAGAGAACTTATGTTAAAAGAAAGTTTATTTATACCAGGATTAGAAAAAGGTGTAAAACCAAGAAACAGAAAAAGTGAAAGACTTTTATCACTTGTTCCCTTGTTTGCAAAAGGTACTTTCTTTTTTAGACCACAAGATAATATAGCACAGCAAGAATTTTTAAGCTATCCTAGAGGTAAACATGATGATGTTATGGATGCAATATGGACAGCTTTACATGGTGCTAGGCCTTCTAGAATTAAAAGTTTTGATAAAGATGATAATTATTTAAACAAACCAAAGAAAAAGCTTGATTGGATGACCCTTTAGGTTGTATATTAAGTTGATAAAAACTAGGTATAATATTGGCAGATAACGAGAAAAAAACACCAGAGATAGTAAATGAAACATTAAGGATTTTTAAGGATTACAGCAAAAAGCGTGATGCTTGGGCTCAACAAGCCAAAGAAGACAAAGAGTTTCGTTTAGGTCGTCAATGGACTAAAGAACAATCAGAAACATTAGAAGCTAGAGGACAAGCTCCAATAGTTGTTAATCGTATTCACCCAGCAGTTGAAACAGCAAAAGCTATGCTTACTGCTAATAGACCGTCATTTAGGTGTGCGCCTAGAGAAGATTCAGATAGAAAAACAGCAAATGTAATGAGTGCATTACTTACTTATATGTATGATATATCTGACGGTAGAACTATCATAAGACAAGCTATAGATGATTACTATGTAATGGGAGTAGGATATATTAATGTATATCAAGACCCTATGATGGATATGGGTAAAGGTGAAGTTTGTATGCATGATATAGACCCATTAGATGTATATGTAGACCCTAATAGTAGAAATAGATTCTTTGATGATGCAGAAAATGTTATTGTTTCTCGTTTATTTAGTAGAGAACAAGCTAAAAAACTTTATCCTAAATACAAAAAAGAAATAGATGATGCTAATAGTGAGCAAGACTTTAATATGCCTGAAACAGGTAGAGATAATGAAAGTAGAGTATTTTTCCCAGAAGATGTAGGTTTATTGCACGAACAAAGTGAATATGTTAGAGGATATGAAAGATACTATAAATTAGAGGTTGAAAAAACAAGAACTTATGAATCCTTTAGTGGTAATGAAGAATTATTAGATAAAGAAGAATTTGAACAGTACATACAACAGCCAGCTTGGATAATACAAGGCCAAGTTATTGTTGACCAAGAACAGGCTCAACAAATATCTGCTCAACTAATGGCTCAGTATGAAATGCAAAAAGAAGAAGCTATGGCTATGGAACAGCAAAAAATGACTCAAGCAGGTCTTCCTCCTGAAGCTGAAATGCCACAAATAGATATTCAACCACCTCAAATTGAACAAACAGACTATCAAGGTCTTATATTAAAACAGTTAATAGAAATAGTAAAGATAAAAGTAACAAGAGTAAAACAATGTATTATTGTTGGAGAAACTCTTCTTTATTCTAGAATACTTCCTATAGACCAATATCCTGTAGTTCCAATATGTAACCTACATACTAGAACACCTTATCCTACATCAGATGTAAGAATGGTAAAAGGTTTACAAGAGTATATAAACAAAACTCGTTCTTTAATTATTGCACACGCTACTACAAGTACTAATACTAAAATACTAGTTCCTGAAGGTAGTGTAGATATGAAAGACTTTGAAGAAAAATGGGCACAGCCTGGTGTTGCTATACCTTATGACCCAACAGATGGGGCTCCTGTAACGGTTCAACCTAGTCCGCTACCTAATGAGCTTTATCAAAATGAAACTACAGCTAAAAATGATATTGACCATCAATTAGGTTTATATGAAATGATGATGGGCAATTCTCAGGCTGCCCCACAAACTTATAAAGCTACTATATCTTTAGATGAATTTGGTCAACGAAAAATTAAATCTAAATTAACAGATATAGAGCAAGCATTAGTAAGGGTTGGGCAAATTGCAATACCATTAATGCAACAATTATATAGTGTAGAAAAAACATTTAGACTTGTTAATCCAAACAATTCTATGAGTGAGTATGTTGTAAATAAAAGATTATACGATGATAAAACTGGAGAAGTTCAAGTATTTAATGATATAACAGTAGGTAAATACGATGTTATAGTTGTAAGTGGAAGTACATTGCCTACTAATAGATATGCTGAACTTGAGTTTTATATGGATGCATATCAAAAAGGACTTGTTGATAGACAAGAAGTTCTAAAGAAAACTGAAATATTTGATATTGAAGGTGTTATGCAACGTACTGATGAAATACAAAAATTACAATCTATGGTTCAACAACAACAAGAGCAGATTAAAAACTTACAAGGAGACTTGCAAAGTAGAGACAGAGAAGCAGTTAACCTTCGTAAGAAAGTAGAAGTTGAGAAGTTTAAAGGAGATTTAGACAAAACATCTAATAAAGCTAAATCTGCTGGAGTCTTGTTCGAAAAAAGATTGGATGACAATTTAGCCACTGTTAAGCGTCAGATTTCTGATGCTAGCAAAAAAGAAGGCTCACCCTCTCGTGGCAAAGAGGCAGCTAAAAATAGGAAATAAAAAATGGACGCATTAGAGACAACCAACAATACAGACACCCCTGAATCTCAGGGCTCTGGACAATTATCGGTAGAAGAAGCGTTTTTCACAAGTGAAGAGCAACCTACGGTAAATAACGAGACAGTCGGGACTCCTGAAACTCAGGAAACTCCTGCTGGAGATGGTGCTAATTTAAATATTGAAGAAACTCAACAATCAAATGATGAGAGAAGATTTCAATATTGGCAATCAGAAGCTGATAAAGCTAAAAATGAAATTGCTCAGTTAAAAGCACAACTGAATCAACAGCCTCAACCACAGCAAGCACAACCTGCTCCTGTGGAACAAAAGCCTGTTGAGGAATTTCCTCCTGCTCCAGAAAAACCAAAAGCACCTGTAGGCTTCAATAGGGCGGAAGCTAATGAAGACCCTAACAGTGCAAGTGCTCAATACTTAAATCAGTTAGACGAATGGAGAGACGATATAATACAGTATAATTCACTTAAAAGTGAATACCAAACTGCATTAGTATCTGAACAACTTCAGAATCAAGAAAAAGCTAGACAAGATGATATAAGAAGAGCTCAAGCTTATCAACAGCAACAACAGCAAGTTAATCAAGTACACCAAAGAGTTCAAGGTGAATTTGGTTTAACTGCTGAAGAAGCTACTGAATTTGTTCAAACAATGTCAAGACCAGAAAGTTTAACTATGGATAATCTTGTTCAACTGTATAGAATGCAGAAAGGTTCTGGGCAGACAGTACAAACACAACCGACTGGCCCTAGCGAAACGTTTAATCAACAAGCTAGAGCACAGCAAGTTCCATCACCGATGGGTGTTTTACCTGCACAACAGAATGAATCTACAACCTCTGCAGAAGACACGATTATGGATTCGATGATTAACGGTTACAAAAAAAGTAACCCTTGGTAAAATAATATATTCTACTCGAAGGTCTACGCGACAGCTGAGAGAGAATTAAATTGATTGGAGATTGAAATGGCTAACTTTTATAGTGGTCAAGCTGGTGCTGATGCGCAAGGCGTTTCGATTGACGATACACGTAGAGTCTTTAATTTTGGGGATAGAGTTGCAGAACTCGCTCCTCAACAAAGCCCGTTTTTCGTTTATCTAAATAAAGTTGCAAAAAAAGCCACAAACGACCCTGTATTTAAATTCCTAGAACAACGTCATCAATGGCAAAGACGTAATTTCTTGGTACAGTCAACAGAAGTTTTAGCTGATGGAGGAGCAATTACCGCTAATGGTAGTGCTACTTTAGCTGCTGATGAAGACTTAGTATTACATTGTAAATATGACCAATATGGTAAAATTGCTACAAGTGAACCTTGTAATTTTATTATGCCAGGTGCTATACTTGCAATAAAAGCAGACGATGGAGAGGTATATAGATTTAGAGTAGATGAAAATGCTGCTTTTACATCTAGTACATCTTCTTATTCTGCTACATCACCAGCAACTGCTCAAGTTCACCATGATACAAATGGTGTAACAACTATCAACGCAGAAGCTTGTATAGCTTTACAAGATATTCCTGAAGATACGACAATAACAGCAGGAAATGCTGGAGCAGTAATTGGTAGTTCATTTGCTGAAGGAACTGATAGCCCTATAGGTTGGGAAGATAAAATGTATGATAGAGAAGGTTATACTCAAATCTTTAAAACAGGTATGAGTATCTTTTCTGGTACATCTCTTGCTACTGAATATAGAGGTATTAAAAATGAGTTCCAAAGAATATGGACTGATAAATTGATGGAACATAAAATGGATATTGAACAAGCTATGTTATTTGGTTATGGTGCTACTTTAAATGACCAGTCTACCAGTGCTCCTGTTAGACAGTCGTGGGGAATAGTTCCTTACACTAATACATATGGTAAAGTATACAATATGAGTTATTCATCATCTGGATATGATGCTTTCTTAGATGCAATGGAAGATTTCTTTGCGCCTGAAGGTGGAAACAGTGGAAATAAACTTGTATTAGCTTCAAGAAAAGTAATCACTTACTTAAATAAATTAGGCAGTGGTTCTTTCATGAATAATACTGTAGGTTCATCTCAATACAGATTAGATGTAGATAATGTTCCTGGTCAATTTGGTCATACAGTAACAAAAGTAAATACTATTTTTGGTAATTTACACTTTGTTGCTGAACCTTTATTAAGAGGACCATGGGAAGATTACTGTGTTGCAGTTGACCTTGGAAATGTAGCTTATAGACCACTTGTGGGTAATGGTATTAGTCGAGATACCTTCATTGAAACTAACGTTCAAGATAACGGTGTTGATGGTCGACAAGACCAAATCATTACTGAAGCTGGTCTTGAAATTAGTTTACCTGAAACTCACGCAATTCTTAAGTTTTCTTAAGTAGGAGGTAGATTATGGCAGTTATAGGTGTAAGAAGTGGTACTGTTACCGAAGGAACTACTCATGCAAATGATAGTGCTTATGGAACTTGGAATGAAGAATCAGAAGGTGGTGTTACATATTTAATAACAGATTTAATTGACCCCTCAGATACAGATGCTGAGATTTTAAGTCCAGGAATACCTGGTTCTTTAATAAATGGCAAAAAAATCATTGTTGGATTTAACACTGTTACTGCTGGTGCTGATGTAGCATCAGATTTTCATATTGATGGTTCTATAGATGGTAAAAACTGGGTTATGATTGGTTCATCTCTTGATGACGATACAGAACCTAATGTAACAGGTGTTCAACTGTATACAGTTGATTTATCTGATTATACATTACCATGGTATAGATTATCTTTTAATGATGGTACAGACAACATAACAACTTGGCAAGGAAAGCTGTTTGTTGGCGGATTAGCTGGCGGTGGCAATACTGGTCTAGATGTTAGCGCATCAACAAGTAAAATTGGTGGTGTTGGAGCTGACCCATCTTAATGGTTAAGTAACTAATAAATTATAAGGGGTCTTCGGGCCCCTTATAAGGAGAAAATATGGCAAAAAAAGTATATAGTGGTAGTGTAGGAAATAAATATAATTCTAAAGTCAAACCAGACAATAGAAGAAAACATAATGGAAAAACAAAAAAGAAAAAATGATAGCACCAATAGATAAGATTAAAGCTTTAACAACAGATGATGTTCAAAACCTTTTTGGTGAAGATATTATAAATAGCTGTTTCGAGGAAGCTTATAAATTTGTAAACTCATTGATTACAGAAAATCATTGTTATGAAGCATTAGTAGCTACTGATTTACCTTCTGCTAGATACAGAACAGATACTGCAGTTAGACTTGGTACTGGAGCTTTGGGTTGGAATGATGAACAGTATCTAAGAAATAGAAGGATACTTTATGTAAATAGGAAAATAAAGGATATTTCTCCTGAAATTTTAATTGAAGCTAGTAAAATAGACCCAAATATTTCTACAACAAATATGACTCTTAGTGGTAGTATTTATTATGAAGAGGACCCTTATGCTCCTAAATATTATTCTACCAATCTAGGTAAACTGCAAATAGTACCTCTTGATGATACTGATAATCCTACTGCTGAAGTTTATTTTTTAACTTATCCAATTTTTGGAGAAGCTGATGAATACAATGATACTCATAAGTTACAATCACATAATTTTTCAACTATATCTAAAACTGCAGAACATATGTTATTTTACGGTATTCCTAGACAGGCTAAAGAATTAGTCTATTTACAAATGGCATTAAATTTAATTCAATATTATATGGCTAATTTTGTACATGATGATGAAGATACTGAACTTAGTGCTTTACTAGCTAGTCAAGTAGCTGCTATAGATAGAGATAGAAAAGAGCAATTACAATTTGTTGTAAGTACTTTTGGTACTGATAATATGGGAGATGTAAAATGACAAAATTACAAATAAAAGAATTATTAAGGCAACATCATCCACATTTATCTTCTAAGTTATCTGATATGTATCTTGAACAAGCTGCAAATACTATCTGTTATAAAACTGATGTATCAAAAAGAAGTTTATTAACAAGTTCAGTAGCTGGACAAAGATGGTATAATTTTCCTCAAAAGACTTTAGTAATAGATTCAGTTTATTTTAATGATGTTAAAATACCTAAACTAATAGGTGACCCAATTATAGATGATGATGAGTTTGGAACTAGTACTGATGATACAGCTGATACAGAGTTATCTACACCTACAGCTAATGCTGAAAATAAAAGATTTTGGATTTATAGTCCTTATAAAAAATTTGCTGAAGGTTCAACTATTGGAGAACAACAAGATGAACGAGTCCAAGCTAGAATAGGTATAGTAGAAAAAGTTACAAATGCTGTTACAAGAGATGGAAGAATAAGTGATTTTCAGTCATGTTCTATAACGGGCAGTATGAATATAAGAGTATTAGGTTCTTTTTTGCCAGAAACTTTTGCTTCTACTGACGATGCTACTAAAGATTATGTTGGCCCTTTGTCCTCTATTCCAGCTCAATTTCATGAAGTTATATTAAATGGGGCAATAGCTAGGGGATATAAAGACCCTACTAATTTTAAATCAGATATGTATCAATTTTTTACTAATGAATTTGAAATGGGCATAAAAGAAATTAAGAAAAATACTAGAACTAGAACAGGAACTGGCTTTATAAGGCCACAAACATTTTAAGGAGAAACAATGGACTTAAAACTAATGGTAGCAAATTATATATTTAACGATGAAATGAAAAGTAAAATTATTACAAAGTTAAATGAGAATGTAGACATACCTATCATATCAGAAAAAACAGAAGAAAAAATTATAACAGCAATTTATGATTCTGTAGAAGAAGTTGTAAAAGAAGCTATAATGAAGTAATGATAGAAAAATTATTCGTATTATTAAACGATATAACTGATAAAGAGACTGGAGATATAGTTGAAAGAATTGGTATTGAGAGTAATGAAGAATATAAAACAAAGCCTAAAAAATGCCCTACTTGCAATAAAAAATCTATTGCAGGTTTGGAAATAATAGGAACTCACGATAGTTCTTTATTATGGCAGTGCATTAAATGTGGTGATAGATTTTTGAAATTAGATAGAGAAAAAACTTTAGAACTTTTGGAGAACGCGACCTCCGCTTGGACTAATCCTAATGATTGGGGAGAGACTGATAAAACATTAAACTAGGAGATATATGCCAAAAGATAAAGGTGTTTTAAAGAGAGCAATTGTCACACCAGACAAACATGCTCCTTTACAAGACAAAGCAGCAATAAATGTAGTAAAGAAAGCAATAGAAATAATTAAGCCTGATATATATATAGATTTAGGCGATGTAGGTGAATGGGGTAGTGTATCTCATTGGCAGTGGAAAGCTAAGAAAAAACCGCCATTAGAGTACATTATACCTAGAGTTGACAAAGATGTAAAAGGTGTTAACGAGCTTCTTGACAGTATAGATGAATCTTTAGATAAAGTAAGTTGTAAAGAGAAATACTTATGCGGAGGTAACCATGATGAATGGTGTAATATGTTTGTTAATGAACATCCATATTTACCTCAATATAAATTTCATGAAGCAACTAACTTAAAAGGTAGAGGGTATAAATATTATCCTGCTGATTTAGAACCAAAGAAATGGTTAAAGATTGGTAAACTACATTACTACCACGGACATCATAAATCAGGTATGCATCACGCTAAAGCACATTTAATGTTAGGTGCAAACGTAATGTATGGCCATCATCACGGATTACAACAAGCATCTGTAACTCATATAGATGGGCCTAAGTCTGCTTGGAGTATGGGATGTTTAAAAGATATGAGTCCTGAAAAGAATAAATGGTTAGGTGGTAGAGCTATAAATTGGGCACATGCTTTTGCAGTAGTTGATTACTTTAGAGGAGGTTTATTTACTGTACACGTAGTACAAATAATAAATGGTAAAACCTCTTTATGGGGGGAGCTGTTAGATGGGAATAAGTAGTGGATATATTTACAATACTGGAACAATTTGGAATACCCGTTGCAATGACAATAGCATTCG
>CEUI01010890.1_pt1 | contig 13998 bp, 8 predicted proteins | sample 531411 | NCBI WGS metagenome assembly CEUI01 (sample SAMEA2622841, study PRJEB7988) | marine metagenome | isolation source: saline water (ENVO:00002010), including
CCAACATATTTCCTGGAAATGGAAATGTCTCCAAGACAAATATGGTCTAGATTTGTAATGATAGCTAATAATTGGACAGAAGATCAATTAATAAGCCATTATAAAAGTGGCAATGGTAAGTTAAAAGATCAGTTTAATTGGCTAAAAGTAGATTTCTCTAGCCCTTATCCTAATGAACTTGAAAAGCGTATAATAACACAGCCTGTTATGCCTGAGCTTGTAATTGTTGATCATATTGGATTATTAAGATCTAAACAAAAAGATAATAATATGAAAGTAGAAGAAGCATCTCAAGCATTAATGGAAATTGCAGTAAAACATAATATAGTAGTATTTGCTGTAAGTGAGATTAATAAATCAGCATTTAAAGAAGGTATGGATATGGCATCATCAAGAGGTTCGTTTAGAATAGCTTATAATGCTAATAAACTTCTATCATTATCACCTTATAAGAATAAAGAAACAGGTTTGATAGAAATGTTAAATGTTAAAAGTGATAAAAATAGAGAAAAAGAGTATCTTAATGTTAATTTAACAGTTAATAATGTGAGGATTACAAATGCAACGTAAAAAAATAAGTGAAGCTAAAAAGAAAAGAATGTTAGATTGGTTTAAAAAACATCCCCAAAAAGACAAAGGTCGAAATAAAAAACCAGCAATGACTAATAAATGGGGCATTGTTAAAAAGGGGAGAATTAAATGAAACATGATAAAATGTTAGAAATGATAAATTACATTTTTGATCAAGTACGTGATATGCATACTAAAGGTCAAAAAGAATATGCGATGGATGAAGATAATGTATTTGCTAATTTTGAAAGAATAGCAGAGCAAACTAGCTTTGATAAAAAGATGGTGTTGTGGATTTATCTTATGAAGCATATAGATGGAATAGCCTCGTTTTTAAAAGGCCATAAATCTCAAAGAGAGAATGTTGAAGGAAGACTAACAGATGCTATAGTGTATTTATGTATACTATGGGCTATGATAGAAGAGGAGAAGTAATGGGTAAAATGAAAGCAATGTGGGCTAAATGGGAAGAAAAATGGCAAGAATGGGAAAGAGATCATTACTTGTCTTCGTTGAAAAATAACCAGGAGGAAAATGTATTACAACACGACGAAAGCAACAGCAAACAAGTTAAAAAAGTTCGTAAAAACAAACAAAGGTCAAAGTAAATTAATTTTGGAATTGTTTAAAATTAATCCTAAATTAGAACTTAGTCCGTTTGAAGTGCAAACAGCGCTAAAAAGATTAAGATTGTTAAATGCTCCTATTACAAGTATAAGAAGAGCTATAACTGATCTAACAACAGAAGGCAACTTAACAAGAACTAGTACTAGAAAACTAGGTCCTTACGGTAGAGATAGTTTCTGTTGGAAATTTAAAGCATAATTATTTAATCGAGGGTAGTGTGGTCCTATAGAGGAATATCACTAAACGTTTGGAGGGGAGAGATTGGAATGTCTCTGTGTAGATTATTAATTAGAGGAGGAAAATGATTAAGAAAGAATCACCATTCGCTATAGAAGCAATGAATCAAGCTGTTAAAAGCAAAAAAAAGAAGAAACATGTCACTTACAGAGATTATGTTAATTCAGCTTTACAGTCTTCAGACAATGGTAGATGTTGGTGGATCTATGAATGGTTAATGATGAATCGTTAGGAGGCGATATGTTAGAAAAAAGAGAAAGACGCTTGTTCAGATGTACTAAAGCTGAACTTGTAGATACTATTCTTAAATATGAAAGTAAATTAAAGGATATGGAATTAGATGATATGCTTGTAACTGTTAGTAAAAACGGTCACTTAGAGATGGCTAAAGAAGCAGATAAGGCATTATTAAGGTTTAATAAAAACTTAAAAAAATATAAAGAGGGGGACTATGACTTCGATAAAATCTTCAAAAGCAAAAGGAAGAAGACTTCAAAATTACGTTAGAGATTGGTTAAGAAAGATATTTTGTGAAACGACTAAAATACCTAGATTAAAAGAAGATGATATAAAATCACAAACAATGGGAATGACTGGAGAAGACATAGTATTATCACCAAGAGCTCAAGAAGTTATTCCTTATAGTTTTGAGTGTAAAAATCAAGAAAAAATAAGTATATGGAAAGCATTAGAACAATCTGAAAGTAATGCAAATGGAAGATGTCCTGTTGTGATCATAAAAAGAAATAGGTCTAAGACTTATGCAGTTTTAGAGTTCAGGAAATTTGTTAAATTAATAGGGAGTAAGTATGAGTAATCGATATATAGATTCTAATAAACAATGGGCAGAAGATTTAGTTAAAGCAGTGGATAGTAAAGATGCTGTATTTTCTAAAGAATATAAAGAAGGTGTAGAGTTTATGTATAATATATTCTCTTATATAATGAGTGTCATTAATTTAAAGGAAGAAGAGAAAAACTGATAGCACGGACAACTCCTTGACCGTAATAGGGTCTGGTTAATTCTGGACCCTATGCTACAAAGCCCCTAATTTATCCAAAGATTGTAATAAAGCACTTAATTCTCTCTCAGTATATTGTTTAGTTCCAATAGTATATTTCTTTCTTTTAGAAATACGCTTATCTTTTTTATCATATGGTGTAAAAAACTTATCTACAGCTTCAGGAGCAGCCCATCTTATTCCTGCTAAAATCTTTTCCTTTCTTTCTCTTGGATGTTGAGTAGTGAAAGGCATATATCTACCTCCATATAACCCAAATTCCTGACCAAGTGCTGTAGGTATATTCATTCCACCTTGAAGCATTCTAGGAATAGTACTTCCAAATGTTCTTGAAAATTGAGGATTAATTAATCTAGCTAATTCATAATAAGGATTAACACCTTTGTCTTCTTTGGGCTGAGGTACATATGTTTCACCAGCCTCATTATACATAGCATGTAGTTCTTGCTGTTCAACACTATCTAATCTCATTAAACCAACCAATTGTCCTATTTTTAAAACATCACTTACAGCTGGACCAAAAATCATACTAACTGGACCTCCTGGTAATCCATGAAATGAATTGTCTACTCTAGTTTTAAATTTATCCATTTCTTTATTAAGTTCTGCTTCTAATTTAAATACCTCATCCTTTAATATATTTGCAGTTCTACTATTCCAATCTTCTTGCTTAATATATCTAGGCTTTTTAAATTCCTTTCCTTTTGCTCTTAAGCTATTCATAGCTGCAATTTGAGCTAATGTTTCATCTTTTAAAACACCTGCATATTTCTCAAGATCTTCATCAGGTTCAGCAGCAAAATACCAGTACATCGCTTCTAACCTATCTACTGTATCATTCTGTATTAAATTACCTATATCTGTATTAAATAAAGGCCCTAACATACCATCTACCATGTTATATAATAAGGTTAATCTTACAGCTCTTCCTACTTCTGGAGTATTCCAATCACCATGAAACAAATTACTCCCTGCTTCAGAGTATATTTTACGCTGATATTCAAAGAAATTAATACCGTAAGTAGAGAACTGACCTAATATAGCTCCACCAGGAGTTCTTAATGCTTTGGGCTTAGCATATGCAGAATAATCATAATGAAGATGTCTTACTGATTCAGCAGCATATCTTGATGATTTTTTAATGATTTCATTTTCAATTTTCTGCTCAACAGTTTTACCATCAAATTTACTACCATTCTTTTCAACTGCTTTACGAACTAAAGCATCATTCCCTGCTAACTCTCTATAATGTTTTGTAAAGGCTATTTTAAATGTTGAAGATCTATTAAATTTATTTTCAATCCATTGCATAGGAGCACCAGCCGATTTTGATAATTTGGAATCTTCAAGCATTTTTAAACCTCTTTCAAATGCTCCTGGCTCAACTTCAGTTACATATTGGTATCCATCTTTTTCTACCAACTTTGTTTTATGTAACAACATATGCTTACCAGCCATTTCTTCAATATCTGTAAAGAATACACCGTGTCTTTTCATTTCTTTATGGAGTATTTTTTCCATATGTTCTTTTTTGATCCAGTTGTTTGCTTCAGAATAAGATTTAACACCAAAATATACAAAGTTTTGTAAAGCCTGTGTTGCATTTCTTGCAGCTGATCTAATGTTCCATCCTAATTTAGACATAAACTGATACGCTGTAACAGATCTTGCAAATAAGTTTAATGTTGAATCTTTAGCAACGTTAATTCCTATAGCATCAGCATGTGTATCTCTCATATATCTCATCAAAAAGTCTATATGTTCTCCCATTAACTCAGGATTTTTATTTCCTATTGTAACTAACTGCTCTGTAGCCTTAGCAAATAAATTACTAGCTCTAGATACATAATTAAATCTAACTGTATTTTTAACATATTTATCTATAACCCCTATAACATCTTTACTTTGATATTGAGGCTTATTAGGATCTAATTCAAATGTATGACCTGATCTAGTTAGATTATCTTTTATCTCTCTAAACATTGTATCAGCATATCTATTAAGTTCTATCCTTCCTTCATTTGTACTAGCAGCCCCAGAATGAATATCTTGTATTAATCTAGACACAGTTGGGAATATATCTAAAACTTGTGTAGGCACATAATCATTTTGTTTTTCTAAACTAGCTTTAATATCTGCTAAATGACCATATATGTCATCCAGCCCAGAAAACCTCCTATTTACAGCCTTTAAAGTCTCCAGATAAGCATCTAAGCCCTTACTAAGATCTTTAAATAAAGGATCTCTTAATGTGCTATGCCATATATGAGCAGCCTGAACTATTTCTGCTCCATATTCAGCTTTAACTTTAGGTTGGAAATTTGTTTTTGTAGCATCCTTTGATGTTTTGTATTGAGTATATAATAAATTAGGATTTCTAATTAATTCATCAAAACTTTGCAATACATTCATTTCTGCATCTTTTAAAAGAGCTTCTCTTGAAAGATTTTTATCATAATAAGCTTTAGCATCTGCTTCATTAACAGCTTTTCTGTCTAAAAACTCTTTCTCTCTTCTTTGTAGTTCTTTCCTAGCATTTGGTTGACTGATGCCTAATTTATTAGCTAACCCAGTAACTCCCATAGATGAGTTTAATAATGACACCATATGATCCAAATTACCAATATGGTTTTCTAAACTACCCCTATAATAATCTCCTGTAATTTGCAAGCCCTTCATATATTTATTAGTTATAGGGTTGTATGCCATAATATTTCCAGGCAATTTAAACCACTCTCCCAATAAACTAGGACCATTTGATTTCAACTTATTTTCCATCCAATCTATTTTGCTTATAAATTTTCTTAGTTTTGCAGCAGTAGGATATTCTGGATCATATCTAAAATCTTTGCCTGTTATTTCTCTGTAAGCAGCTTCAAAAAATTTAGCATCTCCCCCTGTATATTGTTGTATCCTAGATTTTTTATACCAATGATCAATAGCTTCATCAACTAACTTTTTCGATCCTTTGGATCCTTCGCTTGTCCATAATTTAAAACAACTCATTTACTCTCCTTTATTTGCAATTAGGATCACCAGATAGAGTGGCTTTCTCTTCATTTATTAAACGTAAATCATCAGCTTTTCTGATCCTAGAACCTGATTCTCCAAATGGAACTTTTGCGACTCTTGGAACATCTACATGCAGAAAATCTCCCTTAGACAAATCTCCTAAAAGAAACTCCATTTCAGTTCTTTTTGCTTCATTCCACGATCTCCAGCCAGATATTCTCGCATATCCTCCAATAAAATTGTTAGGAACATATCCAATAGGCATATATCTTCTTTCAGCAAATTTTGCAGCTTCTCCTACAGCTCTTGGGCTAACTGGATAATTACTTAATATATAACCAGTACTCATCATTTCATCATGCCCAAACATAGTACCTACATGAGGATTGAGTTCTGTTTCTTGAATGCTTCTAGGTGTGAATTTCTCACCTAAATCAAATTTAGTTAACAAAGGAGCTTGTGTTGCAAATAAGCTTTGATTAAACTCTTTAATCATTTCCATTGATTGCAATTCATGAAAATCTTTAGACAATCTTCTGCCGTAAAATAGGTTATGATAATAATTGTTGTTATTAGCAAAATATTGGAACAAAGCTCTTTTATGCATTTCAGGTATCTGCATTTCATTTGAAGATGCAATAAACTTTAATCCCAGCTTAATTAGGCCATTAGAGCCTTTATGGTAAGCAGGCATCATTGTGCCATTGAAATATGCTAAAGTAGTCATATCTTGTTGTGGAGCCATTATTTTATATAGTAAAAGCTTTCCAAGACCATCTTTTACACCAAATACATCCATTCCTTGCTGATTCCAATAATCAAAAAGTTGGCTTAATTTTCTTGAATGCAAATTATTTAATCTTTCAGCATTCATCCATGGCTCTTTAACTCCCCTTCCGTGAAGATTTCTATTGCCATCATAATACATTTTCTTGAATGTTCTAACATGTTGATCCATTTTTTGCATCCACTCAGGAGCTCTTTCTGGATTAATATGCATACGAGTAAACATATCTAAAATATTACCCCAAGCCATACTATTTATATGACCTTCATTATGTACTCCTACAAATTTAAAGGGTTGTTTTTTAGCATGATCGTAAATAAGCTTTTGATTACTTTTTTTATTTACCCAAGATTTTGCTTCTTTCCATGTAGAGAATTTCTTGTACTTATTATTAGAAAAATTAGTAGTTATCTCATTTCTAATTCTTATTGCAGCTTGATGTATAGCTCTTTGAGCTATCTCTGGGCTAGACATAAATCTTTCACCTGCTTCTTTGATTAAAATGTCTAAATCACCAATTTTGCCTTCTAAATATTCACCTAATTTATGATTTCCATTACTAACTACACTATATTTGTTATCAACTAAAGATCGTTTTTTCCATTCTAGAAAGTTTAAATAACTTAAAGCAGTTACATCATTTTTAACTACATCAACCAATCCTTTTAAAGCTGCAGTGGCATCATTTAATGTTTCATAAGATTTTATAGTTTGTTCAAATTTCTCTAAATGAACTCCGTGATGTCTATTTATATTACCTAAAGACAATTGATCCTTATATGCTATAGTACTCATTGCCCTATCAAATGGCAACATAGACTCATAACTATCTTTTGTTTTTCCTCCAATAGGTCTAGCATTTGTTCCAAATGATCTAAACATTGGATTAGCAATTTTCCTAGATCTGTCATCCCATTCAAATAATTTTTGCAATTCAAGAGCTTCATCAGATCCTTTGCCATACTTATTACGAAGTTTCCAGAAGATTTTATTACTTAATGTAGCCATTGAATTATCATAACTTTTTACATAAGAAATTATATTATCATATTTAACAGATTGTTTTTGTCCGTTTGTAAATACTCCAGTACCTAATTGTAAAAAAGTTCTATATGGTTGCAATGATTCAATAATCACATCTTGCAATACCTTATCTCCAATCTTATGCTTCCCTTCAAATTGGCTAGTTTGTGAATTATATGTCTTTTTAATAAACACACCTTCATAACCTTCTCCACCAAATAGGAAATTACGAAGCCATCCATCACTTGATCCATATTTAGTTTTATTAAACCCTGTCGAAGCATCTATAATATTTTGTATATCAGTAGCAAGTTCTTTAGTAACTTTATCCCAATTACCTTTATTTAGCTCTACCTTTCCTCCTAAATTGCCTAATTTTAACTGATAACCTTCTCCTTTGATATCTGAATCATAATGCTTTAAATATGTCATCAATCGCTGCGTTTTTGTAATAACACCTCTCATAAACTCTGAATGTGCTACATTTGATTGATGCTCTAATAAAGAGCCTAAATTGTCTACTGTGGGCCAACTAGCTATTTTCTTTTCACTTCCATAATTTAAAGATGTTTTGTTTTCTTTTGCATCAGGCAGAACTCTATCAACTTTACCTGCATCTTTTCTCCAGGAATTTAAAACATCAAATGGAGTATCCCACCAATAATTAATAATATCTATATCAAAATCAGCCTCTATTCTGTGTTTCATATCCCAGCTGTTCAATCTAGCTTGATTACCAACACCATCAGGCAATATACTTCTTATTCCAACAATAGGAACATCACCAGGCCTTGTACTTGGAGATCTATGAACAGCAGTAGCTATTTCGTAATTAGTACCTAATTTATCATTTATATGTTTTAAAATATTGAAAACCCTCAAAAGAGTTTCTCCATTTCTTATATTGTCATAGCTTTGTCCTCTTGCGCTATACCAATCTTTAATAGCTTCTTTAATATTTACATTCTTAGACAGCTCTCCCCAACTAACTAATTTATCAAAAGCATCAAATTTATGATCTATGATACTTAGTCTTGTAGTTTCTACCTTTTTACTTCCACTAACAAATCCTGCATCTATTTGACCGTAACTATAAATTTCTCTACCTTCTTTACCATCTCTTGTAACAAAAGTAGTATTTCTTAATCTAGCATCTCCTGGAAGATCAGGAACTAATGGAGCCTGAGTACCAAATTTGCTTTTCATAGTCATTACATTGTTATCTAAAAAATGAGAACGTAATGAGTTTTTATACTCTGATGCGAATACGGGGCTATATATATACCCTCCAGCATTTAACCAATAGTCTAAATGTCTATTAAATCCTGATAAATCTGTAGACTTTAATAAATGAGTAGCCGCTGCATTTGCTGCTAATGGATTGTAAGGATCATAGTATCTATTTGCAACTTGACCCCATTCTCCATCTTTCCCTAAATGAGAATCTAGCAGCCAATTCCATATACTTTTTTGTATAGGAGCTTCATGCCAATTACCTAATTGATGAGGTAAAGAGGCTTCTTTGTTTGAATTTTTTACCATAGAAAAAGAAATGTCTTTTGTTGGAATATTAATAATGAATTTATTATCAAATCCTCTAGTATTTTGAAGATCTTTAACTGTTTGAAATCCTTCAAAATAATTATAATCATGTATTCCTGCAGTTTTATTGCCTGATTGAACAAATATATAATCAATATTTTTATTTTCTGCTGCTTGGAAAAAATTATTAAAAGCTTCATGTTTTATCATTTCAGTCTTTCCTAGCATTGGATCTGCTCCAAGTTTAGCTATAATAGGTTTCAATGCTCCTATTCCTTTAATATTTCCTGAACCGTATGCTAAGCTATATGCTTCAAATTTACTAGGTCTTACTATCATAACAGCATCTAATAAACTAGAATCACTTGCTTTATTAAACTCTAATTCGCCTGTATTATCATTTGTTTTAATTTCATCAAAGATTAATTTTTCTTTGCCTTTGTGATCATTTTTCTCTTTAGATATTTGATCTTTAGCATCTTTTAGTAAAGAAAATACAGGATTTTCTCCTACTTTAAAGTTTTCATCTCTAACAAGAATGCCATTAAAATCATTTTTAATTAAACTTTCTAATCCCGAAATAGCAGATTGGTTTTCTGGGGTATTTAAGTGTTCTTTATATATATCTCTTACTGTTTTTAAATAGTTTTTCTCAAACTCAATTCCACTTACATTTACTAACATACGAAGTCTGCTGTTAATTTTAACTACATTGTGAGGATCTCCACCTTTCATATCTCTATTTGCATGTTTCAGCCACGATCTACCTAATCCTTGAGGATCTCCTAAATACATATATTGTATCATAGCTTGTAAATACAAAGCGTCATTAACATGATCTGAGGTTTTAAACTTAACATCAGTTAAAACTTCTCCACTTACAGGCTTACCATTTGAATCATATTTTTGAGTTTCTACAATTTCGAGCTTATTATCTCTTATTTTCTTTAGCTCAGATACAACTCTTTCATAATCTTTACCTGTTAAATTTTGTTCAGCATTTTTTACATAATTGTAGAACTCTCTACCTATATTATTTGCCTTGCCTTCAGGAATAGCTATACCCCATCCCATATCACCCATAAACACAAGATAATGTCTTCCATCTGTACGAACAGCTTCAAGGCCTTCAAATTTATATGTTTTATCTACTTGAACTAAATTATTCCATAGCTCTCCCCTTAAACCTGTCATAGCTTTTGAGTTTCTATGAATGTTCATAGCACCATCGCTAGTAATAAAGATAGGATCTACAATAGCATAATTTTTATCTCCTAGCATAGCATCTTTATTTAAAAATCTAAATAAACTATTTCTAGCTAAACTAGTTTCCCCTACTAAAACTCCTTCCCCAACAACTCCCGAATATCTTTGCAACTCAATTCTTCCTTGTAAATTTTTATAAACTTGTATAGCATCATTTACAATTTCAGCTCTTTTTTTGTTTGATATTTTTAAACCTGTATATGCATCTCCTAAAATAGAAGTATCAAAAGGAATAAATTCTCCATCCTTTACTTCAATACTAGATCGTTTTAATATAGCATTAATAAACCCTTCTGGGGCACTATTTAAATCAAAATCCCAAGTACCATCATCAGCTACCTTATACTTCTTTTTAAAGCTGTCTAAAGTCATTGTTGTAAATAGATCTAAACCATCAGGTTTTGCTTCGTGGGCATCTTTGAACTCTATCATTGATTGCTTTAAAGAAGCTTCAGAAATATTATTAGGAGTTATAAATTCCATAGCAGTTTGAGCTAATTTAATTCTAGCTTTTATATCTGCATGACTAAAATCAAATTCTCCTGTAGATTCTTTATATAACTCATACTTTTGTAATATATTTAACAATGATTTTGTATCTCTATGTTTATTGAAATATTGCTTCATTATTTGAGATAAAAATGCTCTTTGTCCATCAGTATATTTAGCATGATTTTGATATTGTAATACAGTAGACATTAATTGCTCATGGCTATTACGCATATCTTGCATCTCTACTAATCTAAGTCTTTCAACCATTTGGAATAATGTACCAGGCTCAACTTCTGCAACAGCTCCTCTTTGAAATAAACCTTGTCCATCTTCAGTCCTTTTATAAGGCTCTATATAATTCTTGTATAGAGTTAAAGCGTCTCTTGCAAATTGATTGGGATCTTGATTGTTTTTTTCAGCAGCCTTTTTAAATGCATCTACTATTTTTGGTTCATTGGCGAATAATTTATCTAACTTAAATGCACCATTCATAGCATACATTGAAGTACTTCTGTCTACTCTCATTTTTCCTAAAACTTCTGTGACTTGAGGCAAGGCTGCTATCCTGTCGATAGTTCCTATAATATCAACATAACTAAAGTCCTGAGAGTTTACAACACCTGTTTCTATAAAGTCTTGTATAATCGCTCTATCTCTACCCATTAATGGAACAGCTTTCCCATTTACTATTTTCGCCCCACCTTTTAATCTTCTATCTAATGCATATCTATTAAAATCTCTAACAAATATATGCAAATCTTGAGGATTAGTAAAGTTAAAGCCATATAAACCATTATCAAGCAATTTTTCTTTTATTATTTTAGCATCTTTAAGAGGCATCGTATGTTTACCACCTGTTCCATAAACAAAAGGATTTCTTGAGTTAGGATGAGGCACCATAACCATTCTTAAAGCGTCTACCATAAGTTGAAGTTCTACATTTCCTCCATCACCTACAATAATACGATCATACATCAATTGATCGCTAGCTCGTTTAAAGTGAGTATTTATAAGCTTTTCTAATATTTCCCCATCTGTATCCTTACTACCAGGTTTTTTGTCCCAATTAGCACCAGATTTATTGCTAAAATCATATAAAAATCTATAATTCTTTTCTAAGCCATGAAACCTTCCTTGATACTCCATAAAAGATAATGATATAGGATCACCTACATTAACTTCTTGACTTTTATCTATTAATTCTTTTCCAAACCAAATTTTATTTAATGCTTGGTTAGCTGTTTGAAGAGTTGTTTGAACATTAGAAAGAATCTTGCTATCTAAAGCTGCGTGATCTTTATTTTGAACTCTATTAATTTTTAAATATCCTAATTTTTGCATCATTCTTGCAGCTGCATGATAATTTATATATGTTTGATGATGTTGATCAGATAAAGTTTTAAATTTAACATCACTTATAATAACAGCTTTTTCTTGTCCAGGCTCATATTCTACTTTAGATCCTGTAATCTCATTATAAGATTGAACAATTGCTCTCATATGTAGATCTTTTACCTCTTCCCATGATTTTTTATTTGATTTAATTAAAATATCATCAAAATCTGAAGGAAACTCTATACCTTTTCCACCTACAACATCTTCAAATACTGCTTCAGATAATTTTTTCTCAATATTTTTAGCATCTCTTTTGCTGATTTCATTTATATTTTTAATTCTAAATCCTTCAGGAGCAATTACAGGAAAGATTAATTGTAAATATTCATATGTAGGATGACTTCCTTCTACTGGAGAATTAGACTTTATAATAGGCTTTTCTGATACTGAAACTAATAATTTGTTCTTTTCAAGAATATCTCTTATTGTTTTGATATCAGTGGTCTCTTCACCTTTAACATAACTCTTTTTAAGATATTCTTCATTTAACATAGCATTAAACAGCTTATTTTCAGCCATAGTACGATCACCTGTATAATTCATAAGTTTGTCTAATTTAGCAAATTTATCACTATATGTGACTCTTTTGTATTGACCACCTACATTGAATCCAAAAATCTTTTTACCAACCTTTGTGTTACCATTAGCATCTGTATACCTTAATTCTCTTCCTCTCTTAGCAATAAAAGCTCCTATAAGAGCAGACATCCATTTATCATATATGGGTATCTCATCATCTGTCCAAGTACTAAATGAATTAACAACAGCACCTGCCAACATTCTAAAAGAAGAATCTCTCATATCTTGTGCCCAGTCTTTAGTAAATAAACTCCACCATTCTTTATTCCAATCTTTTGTAAATGTGTCTAAGGCGTGTTGAAGCATACCAGCACCTTCTTCTTTAGTTAAATTCTTAGAAGCTCCATTTAGCCTATAAACGCCATTAACCAAATCATCTATATCTTTAACGGAAGATAATACAATTTTACTTGTAGTTTTTTCATTTAATAAAGGCAAGCCTCCTTGTTCTGCAAAATGTTTAGCATGCTTAGCTATTGCAGCTCTACCAGTCTCTGTTGCGGCATCATAAGCAAATGTTCTTTCGTTCTTAGTTTGCCTCATTATTTTCTTTAAAAGAGGTTGCATAGCAGGTTGACTTTTTCCACCAGGAGCTAATCTTATTTGACCTAGTGCAAATCCTACTTTCATTGCATGCTTAGCTCCATCTTTTAAGTCCTCTAAATCCATCTTGCCTTCAGCCATTTTCATAGAGTTAATCCATGTATCAACAGTTGCAAAAATAACGCCTTCTTCCACACCAGCTCCTAATGCAGAAGCGATAAAATTCCATCTTTCACTTCCTCCACCTCCAACAGAACCTAGTACTTTTGCCATCCATTCTTGAAGATTATATATTGGAAGATTTGACTCGTTACTTGTGTTTAATACTTTATGAACTCTCCCCATTAAATCATCTAATTGAGAAGGTGTTAGTCTTATATTGTTCATTCTCAAATTAGCATCTACTACTGATTTAGAGCCTCTTAAAAAGTTTTTAACCCAATTTGCTCTAGCTATACCTGTTTTCTCTAAAGTATGACCGAGATTTAATACTTCTTTTTGCACATCTTCAAATACTTCTTTTTTATTTGAACGAGATAATTTTCCCCAAGCTTTAGGTCTTATTTTATCAAGCCTCTTAAATACATCTCCACTTTCCTTTGTTAAGTTTCTAGCTACAGCCCAAGTAGATGGAGCTCTTGTACTGGAAATCATTCCTAAGCCTTTTGCTCCAGCTCCTACAACTGCTTTACCTGCAGCCCAAGGTAGCATAAATCCTGCCAAACCTCCAACTGTACGACCTAAGCTACTGGCAAATCCAGTTTCCAATGTACCTTCTTCCATTGTAGGTGTGGCATCTCCATACACCAACCAATTTTCCAAGGCATCTTTATGATCCAATACTCCAGGTAGTCCGAATCCTGCTGTATTAATTAACTCCCATAAACCTCCCCCTACAAGATG
>CEUI01062505.1_pt1 | contig 13960 bp, 23 predicted proteins | sample 531411 | NCBI WGS metagenome assembly CEUI01 (sample SAMEA2622841, study PRJEB7988) | marine metagenome | isolation source: saline water (ENVO:00002010), including
GCTTTGATGTATGGCATTAGAAGTGAAACAAATAAAAATCATTTCTATAAACAAGGTTATGATTTTGGTTTAGTCTTATACAATGACCAAATAGATGAAGAGGTGAAAGATGCTTAATCATTTAGACTTATGTAGTGGTATTGGTGGGTTTGCTCTAGGATTTGAATGGGCAAACCTATCTAAACCAATAGCATTTTGCGATACTGATGAATGGTGTCAAAAAGTGTTAGCAAAGAACTTTCCAAATATTCCAATTTATAATGATGTCAAGGAGATTGCAAATGACACAAAAAGATTTATTCAACAACCAATTGATATCCTCACAAGTGGATACCCATGCCAACCCTTCTCTGTCGCCTCTCAAAAAAGAAAAGGTGCAGAGGACGAAAGACACATCTTTCCGTACATCTTTAGAATTGTTGAACAAACAAGACCCACTTATTGTATTTACGAAAATGTTTATGGGCATGTCTCATTGGGACTTGACGAGGTTTTGTTTCAAATGGAAAGCATCAACTACCATACGAGGACATTTATACTTCCGTCTTCATCAGTCGGAGCATGGCACAAACGAGACCGAGTCTGGATTGTCTGCAAAGACCTTACTGTATGCAACTCCGAACACAATGGATCATCTTCCCCCAAGAAGTGCAGAGGCAACGAAGAAAATGCAAGAGGGACACAGAAAGGGACGGAAGAGACCAAGCAACTTGAGGGAACAAGTAGACCCACAGACAATGAGTTTATATCCGACACCAACGACAAAGGGATTCGGTCATGCGTCAGAGGGTCAGACAATGATATTCCGAAAGAAAGTGGAGAACGGAGAAATGACGGAACAACAAGCACAAGCCATGATGAACGGAGTAACTCTTCGTCCACCAAGAATGAAAGCATGGAACTATCCAACTCCTCTAGCGAGGGACTGGAAAGATGCAAGTTACAACCCAACATGGAAGAAAAGCAGAGACAAATCGTTGCCAAGAGAAGTCTTAAAGAACAACGAACATGGTGGGAAATTGAATGTGAACTTCACGGAGTTCCTAATGGGGTATCCACAGAATTGGACAAAGATAGAACAAACAGATTAAAAGGTTTGGGAAATGCTATATGTCCTCAAAATGCAATGTATTTAGGATTAGCTTTAAAAAAGGAGATTGAAAATGAAAATGCCAAATCCAAATAAAATTTATAAGAGATATGATTCTCCATGTGGAGATGTTGTAGAGTTAAGTGTGCAAACTTTTGATGATTACGATATTCCAAATTGGAATTATGAAATTAGTTCAGATAGTGGATTTGATGCGACTAATGATTATGGAACGGCACTAGAAATTTTTAAAATAAAAGTAAAGGAGATTGAAAATGAAAGATAAAAAAATAATTGAAAAGATAAAAGAGTATTTAGAATTAGATACAAAATCATATATTGATGAAGAGTGCAAATTATATGCAGAACAATTACTTGAATGGATTAACAAATGGGAGAATCAATAAATGAAACATTCAATTGATATTGCATGGGGAGAGATGCAACAAGAAGAAGATATAACAAATTATAAATTTAACACCGAAGAAGAACTAAATGCTTTTTTAGATGGGGTTAATGAATGTTTGGGTTGGGCAGATTATAGTGTTATAGGAGATGGACAGACTTATAACACCATAGAAGAATGGAGAAAAGAACATGACGAAGCCACATAGTTTAACATTTAAAAATATTCAAAAGTTAAGAAACGCTTATGAAGAGCATTGTGAACTTTTAAATCTTAAAAATAATTTAGACCTTGCAGAGCAAAGAGGAGTCCTTTTGGGGTTTGATTTAGTGCTTGAGATTAATCAAAGTATTAAAGAATTTCAAGAAGATATAAAAAATCTAAAAAACAGTTCTTGACTTGCAGAAAATATCCATGCTAACTCTTAAAAGCACAGAGCAATTTCGGGAATTGCTATTTTATACCCATGTCGGAGAGTTGTTTTCTCCCCTTATTCTCTCCGACAACTTCATATTCACCTTCAACAAACGCAGAGGGATATGCTTTTCTTATTTCAGAGAGACGAGCAATGATTTCTTCACGAGAAAGTTTATCTAGTTGATGCACAACATTTGTTTCTCTTTTATCAATAGCAAGACCACCAAGAGAAGACCTAATCTTTTCTGCATTGACGGCTGCAGAAAATTGTCCAGTTTCTTCGGCCCCTTTAGAAAGGTCTGCAAACCTTTTAAGTTGACCGAGCAAGGTAACACCATATTTTTTCTCACGAGCTTCACGAAGGTCTTTAATATGCTCAACAACCAGAGGAAAATCTTTACCATTGAGGAGCAAAGATGCAGTCTTGGCTGCTTGTCCTTCAGAATATCCAGCTTTTCTAGCACATTCAGCGTTAGAATAAGTGCCTTCAACAATGAAACGAGCAAACTCTTTTTGTCTATTTGTAAGAAATTTCTCTTTTGGCATGGGCTTATAATAGTGTTTCTACCATACTTTTTCAATCTAAAACGAAAAAAAATGTTCGCGGTCTCACTCCATGATTAATATGAAGTGTATAAGTGTAACGAAAGTGTATAGTAAGAATGTAATAAAAACAATAACTTATACAAGTTTATACATTTATACATTTATACACCTATTTTTAAAAAAAAATTTATAAACAAAAAATTATGACAGAAACACTATGTAATTGACAAAAAGAACAAATTATGGGAATATTTAAGAACTTTTTAAGGAGGTCTTCATGCAAACAAGAATTGAAGAACCAGACTCTGATAGAAGAATCAATGTTTCGTGGACCGAGGCAGTTCAACGAATAGAGCGGGTTATATTTGACACAGTTGACGACTTAAATAAAAAAGAAGGTGGCGAAATATATGCAGAGGAGTTGGTAACTTGTTGGAGAAAAGTATTGGAAGGTTAAGTGTTTAAAGCATTAATACTTATATGCTCTTTATACACACAACCAAAGTGTATAGAGATACAAGATACTATTGAGCCAAAAGGATATGCAACAGAAAAAGAATGTGGTGCAAGACTTGGGGAGATGATGGTACAAATCCGACCAAGAATATATTATCCACACACTATGCACATGCAATGTAAAGAAGTAGGAACGAAGACATGATGGTAATAGATAGAATCATAAAAGATTTAGAAGAGAAGTCAGTTGAGTATTCTGCTGCAGGTGATACTGAATTAGCAAAAAGAAGTAGATTATTAGCTTCCAAATACAGAGAAATGAAATATAATGGACAAGTAACAGTATATGAGGAAAAAGATGAACGAGACACTACCAAGGGATCAGATGATATTAGATGAAGAAAACATTAAAGAGCATTGTTCTCCGAGATGTCCAAGATGCCAAGGAGTTTTACGAACAATTGAGATTCATGGACACACGCAATGTGTTATTTGTAAAGCAGTTGTTGAAGAATGTTGCCAAGGGCAACAGAAATGATGACAGATAATGTAATAAAATTTCCTGGAAAAGTAAAAAAAACAAAATTACTTTTACATCAAGTTTGCGACACGGCAAAAAAAAGATTAGAACAAGCAGTTATAATGGGAGTTACTAAACAGGGGAAGGTTGAAATGATAACAACTTTTGAAGACCCTGCCGAAGTTCTTTGGTATTTAGAAAGTGCCAAGTTGGGTTTAATGCAAAATATTCAATTAGAAGAGGGAGAGATAGATGAAGAAGAATGAAGAAAAAGACATACACTCTAAAGATAGAGATAACATCATCAAGTTTCCCAAATCACCCTCACCTAGCGATAGCAGTAGCGAGGAGAATGTGGAAAGTGGGGAGGAACTCAGATTCTATTTCACTCCAGATTGGGACACCGAAGGAGATGATCCAGAAGATAGCAAAACTTGAGGGTTGGACTAGGAAAGAGAGGACTTCGCTTGACTCGTGGCAAGGGTACTGGGGGCCTTTTCTCACTCCAGAGGAAGAACAGGAGATACAAGACGGATCGTTTGAAGATGATCCAAGAGCGGTTGCAGAAAGAGAGCCGAGGCATAGGGACAAATATAGACAAACCATGTCCTCTAGTTCAACATTAGCTTGGATAGACGACACATATAAATAATATTTTTTTTATTTGACTTATGGGAAAAAATGTGATTTAACTATAAAAAAAGGGATAATATGAATTTTACTTACAAGACAAAACCATACAAACATCAAGAAGAGGCACTAGAAAAAAGTTTTGATAAAAGAAATTTTGCTTACTTTATGGAGATGGGGTGTGGTAAGTCAAAAGTATTAATAGATAATATGGCATGGTTATATGAGAATAGACATATTGACTCTGCGATTATTGTTGCACCAAAGGGCGTGTATTTAAATTGGCGAGACAATGAAATACCCATACACATGAGAGAAAATATAGAGCATGAAATATATGTATGGAAAGCAAACTTAAATAAAAAAGAAACTGAAAAGCTCCGTGATTCGGTGACCGAGAGACATCAGTTTAGAATCATTCTAATCAATGTTGAGGCTTTTGCGACCAAGAAAGTATTACAATATTTAGAGAAGGTAACACATAGAAGTGAGTTTCTTTTGGCGATAGACGAGTCTACCACGATTAAAAATATCCAGGCGAAAAGAACAAAAGCTTTAATTAAATTTGGTGGGGGTGCGAAGTATAAAAGAATATTAACAGGAGCACCAATTACAAAATCGCCACTTGACTTATATTCACAGTTTGGATTTTTAAGCACGAGCATATTAGGACACAATTCTTATTGGTCTTTTCAAGGCAGATACGCTGTTATAATGAATAGAAGAATGGGTAATCATAGTTTTAATCAAGTCGTTGGTTTTAAAAATTTAGATGAGATGAAAAGTAAAATAGATCCTTATTCTTATAGGACAACAAAAGAAGAGGCATTAGATTTACCACCAAAGATATATACAACGAGACAAGTTGATTTAACAATGGAACAAGAAAGACATTATCATAGCATTAAAAAAACTTCGGTGGCTTTTTTGGAAAGTGGAGAAATGGTCAGTGCTCCAGAAGTCATGACACAATTACTCCGATTGCAACAACTATTGTGTGGTTATTTAGTGACAGATGATGGTGAAACAAAATTAATTGAAAACAATAGAATGAATGTATTGATGGAAGTTATTGAAGAAATGGAAGGCAAAATAATTATATGGTCTAGGTTTCGTCATGACATAGTATCTATAACAGAAAAATTAAAAACAACTTATGGGTCTAATACTGTAGTAAATTACTATGGGGATACATCAGTTGAAGATAGACAAGATGCGATAAAAAAATTTCAAGACAAAGAAAGTGATGTAAGATTTTTTGTAAGCAATCCTCAAACTGGTGGTATGGGTATCACATTACATGCAGCGACAAATGTAATTTATTATTCAAACGATTTTAATTTAGAGTCAAGGAAACAATCCGAGGATCGTGCTCATAGAGTAGGGCAACATCACCCAGTATTGTATGTTGATTTGATGTGTCCAAACACAGTTGATGTTCACATTGTTAAAACATTGTTATCAAAAAATAAACTAGCAAATATAACTTTAGGAGAAAGGGTTTTAGAATGGTTAAAAATATGAGACTTGAGAAATTGATAGGCATGGCAGGAGAATACTGCACGGCACTACAACTATGTATGCTTGGTGTTGATTGTGGTTTAGTCAAACAAGATGGTACAGATATTGTGGCAACAAAAAGTGTAGATGGATCATTGCTTGTGCCACAAAGAATAGAAGTTAAGACGGCAACTTATATGAATAAAGATTTATATAATTTTCAAGTTGTTCAAGGTGGGGATAAACGACCATACACAAAAGCAGAATGTGATATCATTGCTCTATGTGCAATAAAAGAAAGGTCAGTTATATTTTTTAATGTTGAAAAATTCCAAGATAAAAAAACTAAAAAAATACATATCAATGATTTTAGGAGAGAAGAACATATAAAAATGTCTTGGGAGCAATCGTTGTATGAAAGCCAAAAACATACAAGAATTGCATTAACAAAAGAAAAAAAGAAAACTTGAGATTTTATTTGACAATATGGTTATTATTGTGATAGGGATTATAGTGACACTCAAGTAAATTGTGTGTTGTTATGATGAGTGATTGAGGTAGTTCTTCCTAGGTTTTTTTGTTTTGATTTCCCTAGGTTTCTCCGTTCTACCTCTTTCATCAAATTAACGAAAGGAAAATTAATGGATCCGAATAAATGGAAATCAGTAGCAGTGCCAATTAACATTTGGTCAATGCTAAAAGAAATAGCCGACAGAAACGATAGGTCTGTTGGTGGTACGATTTCATATCTCACTAAAAGAGAGCATGAAAAAACCGTTGACAAGGAACAAGAGATTAGAGTAGTTTCTAGTTAACAAACTTTAACGCTGAAGAGCATAAACTTTAACGAAGAAGGAGAGAAAGATGAGTGATGTGTTTTCACTTTTTGAGAATGAGGCTGCTGACCCTCAAGCTTTTGCTAAAGTCGGTGAAGAAAAGACTAAAAACTTATCATCATTAATTAGGCAATCAATTGATTTAGACAAACAAATTAAAGATGCCGAACAACATCTCAAAGACCTTCAACACAGAAAGAGAAATGTAGACGAGGAAGATATACCTTCCTTGATGCAAGAACTTGGTGTTGAAAGTTTATCAGTAGATGGTAACAAAGTTACTGTTGATAAGTATGTATCTGCTCGTATCCCAGAGGCAAGAAAAGATGAAGCTTTTTCTTTTCTTCGCACTTGTGGTGAGGGCGATATTATTAAGAATGAAGTCGTGGTTGGCTTTAACATGGGACAAGACAATGTCGCGGGAGCCGTGGTTGATGATCTTACAAAGCAAGGTTTAAACCCAGTGAAGAAAACTCATGTACATCCAATGACTTTAAAGACTTGGGTTAAGAATAGAATTGAAAACGGTAAAGATATTGATTTTGATTTATTCGGGGTATACCAAGGTAATCGTGCAAAAATAAAGGGAGGTCAATAATGAACCAAGTAGCACAAAAAAAGACCACTGAAGTTGTGGTATCAGAACTTGACAAAATGCTTGAAGCAGACTCTGGTGCAGGTCTTGAAAACTTTACAACTGATGATATGCAAATTCCTTTTGTTAGGATATTGCAGGCTTTGTCGCCACAATTAAATAAACAAGATAGTTTATACATTAAAGGTGCTGAACAAGGCGATATTTTTAATACTGTAAGTCAAGAGATTTACAAAGCCGATGAAGGAGTAATCATTGTTCCGTGCTATTTTGAAAAGAAATTTTTGGAATTTGCACTTCGCTCAACAGGTGGTGGTTTCATTAAAGAATTGTCTCCGACAGACAATGACATTAATTTAACGACTCGTGAGGGGACGATTGAAATGTTACCGAGTGGTAATGAGTTAGTAAGAACTCATCAACATTTGGTTATTGCAAAAGGATCTGATGGTCAAAGTGCTCCAGCAGTTCTTGACATGAAAAAAACACAGTTGAAAGTGTCAAGAAGATGGAATACATTAAAGAACGGTATTCGTTTGCCAAGTGGTAAACCAATGCCTATTTATGGCACGGCTTGGAAATTGGGTACAGTTTCCGAGAGTAATGATCAAGGAACTTGGTATAACTATAAGTTAGATCGCATAACTGAAATTACATCTGATATAGAAGAGATGATGCTAGAGGCTCGTACTATGTATCAGAGTGTAAGAAAAGGGGACATTAAAATGGCTGCTGCTTCTGCCGATGAAATGGCAGAAAAAGCTGGCGATGAAGTGCCGTTTTAATAACTAAAGTTGAGCCGTATAAAATTCCTCCATTTATACGGCTCTTATTTTTTGGGGTGAAGAGTGAATTTAGCAGAAGAATTATTGAAAATATTTGAAGGTTTTAGTTCTGCTCATGGGCAGACAGAAGTTTCAAATCAAAGAATGAATGGCAAACAGAAAGCCAAATCATTTATTGTCAGACAACCACTTACACTAGAATTAATGCAAGGGCATATAGACGGCAAAAAAGGTGTCGGTGCTATACCTATAAATGAAGAGAACAAGTGTAGATTTGGTGCTCTTGACATAGACCAATATCCCTTGGATCATAATGCTCTTGTTGTTAAATTGAAAGAACTCAAGATTCCATGTGTCGTGTGCCGTAGTAAAAGTGGCGGTGCACATATATTTTTCTTTTTTAAGGAGTGGATGAATGCAGGTGATTTTAGAGACAAGGCTGCAGAAGTTGCTGCGGGACTGGGTCATGGTCGTTGCGAGATTTTCCCAAAACAAGAACAAGTTTTGGTGGAGCGTGGGGACATTGGTAATTTTATTAATCTTCCTTATTTTGATCATACTCAAACCCTCAGATACGCGGTCATTCAAACAGAAGATGGATTCGTTGAAGCTACACTTGAACAATTCATTGAGGAAGTAAAAACTCAAACATGTTCCCCAAATGATTTTATGCAAATACCTATTGGTGGACCTGTAAATTTATTTCCAGGATATGTTCCTTGCCTTCGTGCTCTTTTAAGTATGGGAGTGCACGAGGGTCAAAGGAATAAAACGGCATTTCAATTGGGAGTGTTCTTACAAAAGTCTGTACCTAATAATTGGAAAGCAAAATTAGAAGAATTAAATGTAAAACATTTTAATCCCCCTTTACCAGCGTCAGAGATTGTTACAATACAATCTACATTAGAGAAAAAAGAATATCAGTATCTTTGTAAAGAAGAACCCATGCCTTCACATTGTAATCAAGGTATATGTAGAGGATTAAAACATGGTATAGGGACAACATCTATGCCTACGATTAGTGGACTTTCAGTAATATTATCAGAGCCAAGACTTTGGTTTTTAGATATAGATGGCAGACGATTAGAATTAACAACAGAAGAATTACAAACTCCAAGATTATTTCAAAGGGCATGTATGGAGCAATTAAACTTTATGCCACCAAAATTAAAAGATTCTTTGTGGGAAGAGCAAGTCAACACATTATTAGAAAATTGTAACGAAATAAATGTTCCAGAGGAATTAACTTACAAAGGGCAGTTTATGTCTTTGCTTGAGTTGTATTGCACAGGTAGAGTTCAAGCACAAAGTTTTGAAGAGGTTGTATTAGGTAAACCATATACAGATGTTGAAGAAGGTAAAACTTATTTTCGTTTAGAGAGTTTAATAGATTTTTTGAGAAGTAGAAAATTTGATAGTTATACAAGAGCACAAGTACAAGAGAGAATAAAAGAGATAAATAAAGGGGATAGTTCTATTGTAAAAAATTTTCAAACATCACAAGGTAAATGGAAAGCCATGAGAGTTTGGTGGATACCAGAGTTTGGATCAGAGGTAGAGGTAAAATCTGTTGATATAAAGGAAGAGGAGATACCTTTTTAATGGTAGGTAGATGGGCAAAAAAAAGTAGAATTTTAAGGGAATATAATGACAAAATAAAATTGTCTAGGGGTTGTGAAATGTGTGGATATGACAAAGAGGCTATACATTTGCAGTGGCATCATGTAGATCCTAGTACAAAATATAAAGCAGTTGCAGTCATAATTAGTGAAGATAGAAATTTAGATACATTAAACAAAGAAATAGAAAAATGTATATGTGTTTGTAAAGCATGTCACGGAAAGTTAGAGATGGAAAAATGAGTGAGACAACTATATTTGGGCCACCAGGAACAGGTAAAACAACAAAACTTATAGATATAGTTAAGAATAGAATATCTGAAGGGGTAGACCCTAAAAGAATTGGTTTCTTTTCTTTTAGTAAAAAGGCAGCGACAGAGGCAAGGGATCGTGCTTCTGTGGAGTTGGGTTTAGATACAAAAGATATGGTTTATTTTAGAACTTTACATTCACTTGCATTTCAGTGGTTGGGTTTAAATTCACAAAGTGTTTTTAAAGGATCTGATTATAACGAACTTGGTAGACTTGTTGGGTTAGATTTTAGAACTTCTCAAACATTAAATATAGAAGAAGGACCTTTATTTAGTGTTGGTGCAGGTGGTGATAAATACATGGCTATTATTCAAATGGCTAGGGTAAAACAAATAACAACAGAAGAACAATATGTTAAAGGATGGGATTACGATTTACATTGGCAACAATTAAAGGTTTTAGACAAGGCTTATTCTGATTATAAAAGAGTAAAAGGTAAGTATGATTTTGTTGATATGATAGAAAAATTTATAGCAGAAGGTACAAGTCCAGAGTTTGATTTGTTAATTGTAGATGAAGCACAAGATTTAGCACCATTACAATGGAGTATGGTTAAAAAAGTTTTAGTTCCTAACTCTAAAGAAATTTATTATGCGGGTGATGATGATCAAGCAATATATTCTTGGATGGGTGTAGATGTAGGTCAGTTTTTAAATGCAAGTAAAGATAAAATGATTTTAAAAAAATCCTATCGTGTTCCAGAAGTTGTACATGATATGGCAGATTTTCTTATAAAAAAAGTTAGAACCAGAGAAAATAAAAAATGGCAACCCCTAAAACAAAAAGGTTTTATTACATGGTATAGGGATATACTAGATGTAGACTTATCAAGTGGCGAATGGTTAATACTTGCGAGAACAAATTATATTGTAAACAAGGTATGTCTCAAATTAAAAGAGGACGGTCATCTTTTTTGGAGAGAGGGCACTGGTTGGTCTATTTCCCCAAATGTTTTAAATGCAATAGAGGTATGGCTTAAACTATGCAAGAAAGAGACTTTGACTTCAGAACAATTAAAAACTTTTTCAAAATTAATAGATCCAAACATTATAACAAAATCAGGCAGAAAGATTATGGCTACTTTAGAGTTAGATCAAACCTATACTCTTCAAGACATTATAAACAAATGCAACTTACAAGCGACATCGGAAACACCTTGGCAGAATGTTTTGAAAGTATCGGAGCAGGAAGTGGCTTACATAACTTCGGTGAGGAGAAGGGGGGAGAAGATTCTGACGGCTGCTCCTAGGGTTCGTGTTTCTACAATTCATAAAGCTAAAGGTGGAGAAGCTGATAATGTGGCTCTTCTTTTAGACTCAACAAAAGCATGTGCAGACAGTTGGGATCAAGATTCAGAGTACCGAGTATTCTATGTAGGAATGACTCGTGCTAAAAAGTCCTTGCATCTTATTGAATCTACTGCACAATATAGGTTTGAATTATAGGGGAAAACATGAACAGAGAAGATATTTTAAAAGAAGCAATAAAACTTATTAATGTAGACAGAGCAGAAGATTATGGTCCAGCGTATGAAAACCATAAAAGAATTGCTGACTTATGGTCTGTGGTTTTTAGTGTTAAGGTTACAGTTCCTCAAGTTGTTTTGTGTTTAATTCTTTTAAAAATAGCCAGATTAATTTTTTCTCCAAAGAAGACAGATAGTTGGATTGACATTGGGGGGTATACTGGTCTTGGTGGCGAATTTGTAGAAAAGGAAAAAAATGAAAAATGACCAGTACCATTTATTAGAACAAGATATAAAAGACATTTCTTGGGGAAATGCTGATTCGGATTGGACTCCCCCTCAAACATTACCAGATTTATCACAATACGATACAATATCTATTGACTTGGAGACAAGAGATGAAAATCTTACAAAGCTTGGGCCTGGGTGGTGTAGAAAAGATGGACACATTATTGGAATTGCCGTAGCTGCAGGTGATAGTGCTTGGTATTTTCCTATAGCACATACTGTAGGTAATATGCCAAGAAAAGTTGTAATGAAATGGCTTGATGATATTTGTAAGGAAACAACAAAAACTGTAGTTTTTCATAATGCTTTATATGATTTAGGTTGGCTTAGAGCAGAGGGTATAGAAGTTAAAGGTAAAATAAGAGATACCATGGTTGTTGCTCCTTTGTTAGATGAAAACAGAAGATATTATAATTTAAATTCTTTGGCTAGAGATCATTTAAAAACATACAAAGATGAAAAACTTTTAAAAAGTGCAGCAGAAGAATTTGGAGTAGATCCAAAGTCTGGCATGTGGAGATTGCCACCTCGTTATGTTGGTGCGTATGCAGAACAAGATGCCTTAATAACTTTAAGATTATGGAACGAATTAGAAAAGAAAATTGTTTCTGAAGAATGCACTGGCATATTTAATTTAGAGACAAAACTTACACCTATTTTATTAGACATGAAAACAAAAGGTGTTCGTGTAGATTTAGACAAAGCTCAAAGAGTCAAAAAAGATTTAACAAAATTAGAAAAAACTTTACTTGATGAAATAGCTAAGGACACTGGCGTAGCGATGGAACCTTGGGTCGCCACATCTGTAGCAAAAGTCTTTGACGCTGTGGGACTTTCTTACTCTCGCACAGAAAAGTCTGGGTCTCCCGCGTTTACAAAACAATTTCTCGCTAATCATCATCATCCTATTGCGAAAAAAATTATAAAGATTAGAGAGATAAATAAAGCGAACACAACTTTTGTTGATACTATTCTTGAGCATTCTTATAAAGGTCGTATACATTGTGATTTTCATCCTCTTCGTTCTGATGGTGGTGGTACTGTAACAGGTCGTTTTAGTTCAAGCAACCCCAATTTGCAGCAGATCCCAGCACGAGATCCTGAGATTAAAAAATTAATTCGTGGTTTGTTTATCCCGGAGGAGCACCACAAATGGGGTTCCTTTGATTATGCCTCACAAGAACCAAGATGGTTAGTTCATTACTGTGCTACCTTGACAGGTGTTGATAGACACCCACAAATAGATGACATAGTAACCATGTATAAAGAAGGTAATGCAGATTTTCATCAAATGGTAGCAGACATTGCAGGTATACCTAGGAAACAAGCGAAGACAGTAAATCTTGGATTGATGTATGGAATGGGCAAAGCTAAATTAGCTAACATACTTGACTTGTCTGTAGATGAAGCAACTTCTCTTTTAGAAAAATATAATGAGAGAGTTCCTTTTTTAAAATCTGTTTCGGACAGAGCGACAAGAAGAGCATCTGAAACTGGAGTTATCAGAACATGGTTGGGCCGTAAATGTAGGTTTAATATGTATGAGCCAATTTCTTATCAATACAATAAAGCATTACCTATGAAAGAGGCAATTCAAGAATATGGTTCTAAAGGTAGAATTAGAAGAGCATTTACATACAAAGCATTGAATAGATTGATTCAAGGGTCTAGTGCAGACCAAACAAAGAAAGCAATGATAGATTGTTATGAAGAAGGATTGTGTCCAACACTTACAGTGCATGATGAACTTTGTTTTAATATTAAAAATGAGAAGGAAGTTGAAAAAATTAAAGACATTATGTGCAATTGTGTACCAGATTTAAAGATACCCTTTGAGGTAGATGCCGAATTAGGTAGTAATTGGGGAGAAGTTGGATAAAGGCTTATTTCTTAAACATAGAAAGCATTACACCTTTTTAGGATATAATCACACACGAGCACTTTGTTTTGCCTCTGTGTGGCGATCTGAGAGCCTAATTTTTCTTCACAGGCTTACAATATGCAAGAATTTTCCCAACTTTTCCTTCTTTCATTGGAATGTTAGGTTGATTGGTTAATCTTTCTGCAAAATATAAACAACGATTTATATTTTGAAATCTTTGTGTTTGATTTACAATTTTATCATCTATCATAAAGATAAGAAGAAACTCTATCATTCATTAACTTTTTGATCCTATACTTTTCCAATCATCCCCAAAGCTTAAAACACAAGCACTGTTATAACTAGGATGATACTCCATAATCGTATATGTTTTAGTTTTTAAATTAACAAATAATTGAACTGGTATATGAGCAGGAACTACAGAAAGACCTTCTTTGTCACGAACTTTGGTGCTCTGCACTCCAGTAAACATTGGTATTTCACCTTTGTCTTTAACTGCTTTTAAAGCTATTTCTTTTTGTTCACACATTACTGGTTTTTCATTCCATTCACCTGCATGTGCGTATGTATTTATAAAAACAATTAAAATCCAAAAAAAGAAAACCATAAAAAA
>CEUI01015288.1_pt1 | contig 13911 bp, 12 predicted proteins | sample 531411 | NCBI WGS metagenome assembly CEUI01 (sample SAMEA2622841, study PRJEB7988) | marine metagenome | isolation source: saline water (ENVO:00002010), including
GATGGTGCAGAAGTTAATGTAAATGCTGATTGGAATTCTGGTTCTGGAGATAGTCAAATATTAAATAAACCTACTTTAGTAACTGCTTTAGATGGTTTATCTGATGTTACCTATTCATCTGGTGATTTAACAATTTCTGGTTTAGATAAAATTATATCAGGTAGTTTAGATTTTGATTCAAGTGGACATATAAACTTTGATGGATGCGCAGCGGGATTTACAAGAACTACTTATGCGGATGCAGCTAATGTAGAAGTTGATTTTACTACAGGTAATAAAGCACATTTAGATATGACTGGTGGTAATATATCTGGAACATTAACATTAAAATTCCCAGCAGTATCAGGAAACTTTGTTTTAGTGGTTCAACAAGATGGATCTGCAAGAACTATAGCAGCCTATGCTACTAAAGATGCTGCAGGTAACGCAGGAAATAATGATGGAGGAACTGGAGGGGCTATAAGATGGGCAGGAGGAAGTGCTCCAGATCTAACAGATGGTGGAAACAAAAGAGATATATTATCCTTTTATTGGGATGCGACAGAAGAAGTTTGTTATGGAGTAGCGAGTTTAAATTTCTAATGAGAAAAGCAATAAATAGAACAACAGTACAAGTAGGTGAAAATAAATATAGGATTTATCCTAAAGGTGGTCCATTGTTCTATAAAAAACCAGATGGTACTTATGATGATATAGATCATACTTTTAATGATACAACATCTTCAATAGGAGATATATCTTTAATGGATAAAGGTGTGGTAAGCGTTGGTAAAAGAAAAGGCAATAATCCTCACAAAGTAGTTGGTATAAGACCTGATAGTAATCAACATTTAGGGACTCAACAATTAGAATTTAGTTTATTTAACGTAGAGCTTGACGGGGAATCACAAGAATTTAATGTAGAAGATGATCTAGAGATTAAATTGAGAGCTTCTAAAGTATTTCAATTAGTTAAAATAAACAAAGAATTTAAAGATTTTAAAATTGAATTTGATATACATGCAAAGGGATTGCAATTATTAAACGATAAATATTCTGAGTCAACTAATATAAGAGACTATGGATTTAACTTAAATAATTTAGGAGAGATAGATTCAAGTAATACTGATTCTACTTTAGATAATGTATTTCAAGAAGATTCAGATATTCCGTATATAGATTGTTGTATATCTAAAATAACAAACAACTATATAACAACAGGCGAGTATTCTATTGAAGAAGAATTTGGAGATAACGATCTATCTAATTACACATTAGACGATAACGTATATCCTAATGGTAGTAGTATATATTATAAAGATTGTATAGTACTAGTAGCAAAGACTAGTAATCTAAATAATATAGAAGAAATATTTACTAATCAAATATGTAAAAAATATGGACTTTCTACTATATTTGAAGATAATAAAAATGGTCAATATTTTACTAAAGATAATAAGAAAGTAGCTGGTTACTATTCAGATGGTAGTAAGTTCTTTATGTTTATAAATACAAAAGAAATACCAGATAATATAAAAGATTTATTTCAAAAGAAAACATTTGAAGATACATCCTATTTAGATATTACATTAAGCGATTTTGAATCTGACTTAAATGATATATTTAATAAAGACTTAAAACTGGAGTTAACTTCTGATTATTACAAACCTATAGATGAAAGCTTTGTATTTAAAATAAGTAAAGAAAATATGTCAATAGGAACACCTTTATTATTTGATGAGAATTATAATCTAATAGATGTAAAAACTACACATTCATTAAAAGACAATGAAGATGGTAGTTATAGATATACAAAGTATTTTGACACAGAAGGATATTTATTAAATAATTCTAATATAAAATATATAGATTCTACTTTATATGTATCTCAATCAAGAGATTATACTATTGCTTATACTTTTTCGTCATCACCTAGTCAGTTAAAAACTTCCTCTAATCTTACTACTATAAGGAATGCTTCCGCTGGTACTTTTAATCTTGCTGGTTTTAATCTAACCGATGGAATTTCCATATCTGGAGACTATGGAACAAAATCTGTAGGACAAACAACTACTTACACATGGGGGACATATGCAGGTTTTTATCACTTTGATTCTTCTGAAATAGATACTACGGTATCATCATTATCGTTCCATCATCACGCATCATATAATACAGTAGGAGGGTCTCATAACGATACAAGTATTATTGTATTAAAATCTACATTTGATAAAGATGATAGCACAGTTAATAATCATTGGAATGATTTTACAGGACATACATCAGGATGGAGTTCAAGTGATGTTACTGAATATTCATCAGAATATGTTGTCGATGGTTATGAGGGGGGCTCTTCAGACTATGCTAATTATGTTGACGAGGAAATAACCTTAAACTCAGATGCAAAAACAGATATAGAAGATGATGACACTTTTAAAGTTTCTATTGTTGAATACGATCAATTTTATTTAAATAGTATTGACACTAGTTATGGTCATACAGATACTGGGCGTAGAGTAGTTCATTCTGGTCAAATAGATGCAACTGATACAAGTCATAGGCCTTATTTAGAATATACAGCTGCATCTGCTGGTGTTACTTACAATGCAACATTTTTTGGGACTAACTTTTAATGAAGAGATCAAATTATATAAAAAACTATTATAATAAATATTATACCAATAATCTTCATGATTTCTGGGGTAAAAGTAAAATATTAAATGCTTTTAAAACTTATGAAAGTGATAGTAAACAAGGCAACTGGTTATCTAAAAGAATGCGTATAAATGGAAATGAAAAGATATTAGACTGTGGATGTGGTATAGGAGGATTGATGAAAGAGATTTCTGAACTATATCCTGATACAGAAATTCATGGAATAAATATAAGTAATAAGCAAATTGAAATGGCTGAAAATATTCTAGAAAGTTATAAGAACTGTCATCTTTCTATACAAGATTTCACAAATACTAATTATAAAGATAATAGTTTTGATATAATATATTTCTGTGAATCTATATGTTACAGTGATTACTCTAAAGCTTTAAAGGAATCTTACAGATTACTTAAACCTGCAGGTACTTTATATATAAAAGATTTAATTATAAAATGTCCTAAGGATAAATTGAGTGAAAATGAATTAAAAAAATTAAAGAATTTTTCAAATAGTTGGTATACTGAAGTTTATGATACTGATACTATTATAGATAAAATAGATAAGATAGGTGGATTTGATTTAATAGATACTAAGAGATTTATAAAGCCTAGTATCAATTGGATAAATGCAGTTAAAAATAGTAGTTTAAAAAAATATCATAAAGCTAAATTATCAAACATACCTCCTGTAAGGGGAGCAGATTTCTTATATATAAAAAGGGGAAAAAATGAATCTTGAAGATCTAAAGAAAAAATATGAAGAAGATTTAGAAAAAACAAAGATAGTATTCTACAAACTACAAGGGGCTATAGAATCTATTGACATTCAAATTAAAGAAAGTAAGGAAAAGAGTAAAAAATGATACCAGCAATGTTAACAAAAGTAATAATAAATCAAGTTATGAAGGCTATTGAAAAAGCTTCAGATAAAAGAATTGCAAGTGATCACGAAAGAAGAATCAAGAAGTTAGAGGACAATTGCAAGTGCAATAAGAAAACAAAAAATAAATCTAGGAGAAAATAATGTTATCATTTATTAGTGCAAACTGGGAATATATATTATTAGGCTTATATGTTGTAGAAAAAGCAATAAAACTATCCCCATCTAAAAAAGATGATTTAGTCTGGGATATGATATTAAAGCCTATCGTAGACAAACTAAGGAATAAGTAATGCCTAGGTTTGGTAAAAGAAGTAGAGAGAACTTATCTACATGTCACGAAGATCTTCAGAAAGTATTTAATGAAGTAATCAAACATGTAGATTGTTCTGTCTTAGAAGGTCATAGAGATGAGAGAACACAAGAAAAACTCTTCTCAGAAGGAAAGACTAAAGTACATTACCCTATGGGTAGGCATAATTCAAAGCCTAGTCGTGCTGTTGATGTTGTGCCTTACCCAGTGGACTGGAATGACCGAGAACGTTTCCACCTTTTTAGTGGGTTCGTGCTTGGGCTGGCTCGTGGGATGGGTATTACTCTTCGCTGGGGAGGAGACTGGAATATGAACTTCGAAGTTGACGATAATAAATTTGATGATTTCCCACACTTTGAGTTAAGATGATTTATGGATATATCATATTACCTGAAGAATATTGGGAGTCTAGTATTATATGCGAGTATGTAGAAGAGCAGTAGTAATACCAGATCAACACTTTCCAATTCATGATAAGAAGGCTGTTAATGTTGCCTTACAAGTCATTGAAGTTGTAAAGCCAGATACATTCATTAATTTAGGAGACGTTGGTGAATGGAGTTCGGTATCAGCATGGAGATGGAAAAGAAAGAAAAAGCCACCTCTTGAATACCAACTTCCATCTATTAAGAAGGAAATAAAAGCAGTCAATAAAGAAATTGATAGATTTGATAAAATACTTGATAAAATAAAATGCACCAATCGTTATATTTTAGCAGGGAATCATGACGAATGGTTAACGTATGGGTTTGTTTCAGAGCACCCATACATGGAAGATTATACATTTAGAAAGGCATGTAATTGGGATGAAAGAGGTTATAAATACCTTGAGTACAATGAACCACTTGTGTTGGGAAAACTATCCTTTATACACGGTGCATACGCTACTAACTTACATGCAAAGAAACATCTCTCTGAATATGGCGAGAATATTATATATGGACATACTCACGATATTCAAAGGCACACAAAAACTAGGCGTGGTGGTACTATCGCAGCTTGGTCAATGGGTTGCTTGAAAGATATGTCACCTAAGAAAAACAAATGGTTACAAGGTAGACCTCACAATTGGGCACATGCAGTAGGAGTTGTAGACTGGTTTACAAATGGAGACTTTAAAGTGGAAGTAATAGAAATAGTTAACGGTAAAACAACAATCTGGGGAAAAGCTATTTATGGCTAAACAGAAGTTTGAAATAACATCTTTCCAAAGTGGAATTGTAGGAAATCCATCTGAGACAGATATACCTCAAGATGCTGCTGCATTCTCATTGAATGTTAACCCAGTAACAGAAGATGGTACCTTAAGAGGTATAAATAATGATACTGTATTAACAAAGACAAAAGGATGGAAAGAACTTGCTAAACAAGTTGAAACAATATCTGTTAATAAAATAGCTAGTTCGGATAACAATATTAGTGGATCTGTTAGTTCCGTTGCCGATTCCGATGGTGTTGCTAAAATAACATGGAGCACTACCCATAACCTAGTAACTGGTGATTATATAATATTTGCAGGGAGCGGTGGAACAGATCCTGATTATTATGATAATGAAGATTCAGATGGTAATGCACAACCTCAACAAGTAGAAGTTGTCGACGGAACTAATTTTAAACTTCCCGATGCCGCTCCTTTTTCATCAGGTGAAATAACTGGAGGTACATTAAAGATAGCATCTAATGCTACACACTTTGATTATTCAAGTCAATTTATAGAAATTAAAACCAATTCAGATGCTATGTATATATGGTTTGACCAAGGTTCAGGTGGAGATGTAGATCCAAATTTAAATACTTATGATGAAGCATTGCAAGAAGAAGGGCAGGGAACAAATTTTGATGAGTATGATAATTCTAGAAGAGTAGAAGTTTCTATTGCTAATAGTGCTACAAAAGCAACTATAGCATCAGCAATAGCTTCGGCTATAGGTACTACAGGGACTATCAAAGCGACATATTCTTCTGGGGATACATTTACTTTAGAATCAACAGAAAATGGTGAAGTTGAATTAATGATAATAACACCAAGTGGTAACGGTGGATTTGGTATTGATGATTCTGTTATTAGTAAAACAATAACAACAGAAGGACAAGGAACTCCTTTTAACGCAAATAATTTCTGTGTTATTAATGAAACAGACGATATATTTACTATTATAGGAGTTGATTATTCTGAGAATGAAATAATAAAGTGGGAAGATATTTATAAAGGTGATTCAATTAACGATGATAGATCTGGAACTTTAATAAGCTTAGGAACAAATGCTTTAAATGATAGTATGTCTACTTTCTCAAAAAGAGATAAAGCTGTACATATAGGTCTTGGAGATACTCAAACTTCTCATACTAAATGGGTTGGTAGAATTGATAATACTCAATTCGATAATGTATATAATGATTGGTATGTAGAGAATGATAAATTAGATGCTATGAGTGAAGGTTTATCTCCTGTTAATTTTGATCATATAGCAACATATCCATCATGGGGAACATCAGCAGGAGCTGGTAGTACAATAGCATTTGCTGAAAATCAAACTCACCATGCGACAATAGCAGCGATAGATGATACAAGTGGAGTTCATTCCACATTAAACAAACTATTTCACAATGCGGCAGGCCACGTTTATATACATGGAGATCCTAATTATAATAGATATGCTAAAACAGCTAATTCTGCTCCTAAAATAGGATGGGTATTTGCTATTCCAAGTACAGCAGATACTGGAGATGGAGCATTATTAAAAGCAAAAAATTGGGCATATGATCACAATATTGCATTGGAACCAAATGATTTATTTATGGTTGTAGACCCAGGTACGGATGCATCTTCATCAGATGCTCAAGTTGAATATATAGGTAATATTACTGGATCTCCTTTTGGATATGGTTTCAATGAAGGTGGTAGATATATATATAAAATATCTATGAGTTCAGATACAGATGCGAATATAATTGGTACAGATGAAACTAAAGCAACTGCCAGATACAGAAAATATGATATTATAGAGCATATAGATGAATCTGGAATATCTTCCATGACCCCATGTAGGACTCCGATAACTTCAGGTAATTCTGTTGGGAAATCAGAATACTTAGTATATGGTGATGGAACTATAGATAAAAATCATATAGCAGATCAAAGATGTAGACCTTTATACGGTATGTGGTGGGTTTCCACTATGGCTGGAAGATTATACAGAGTCAATTTAATGGATATAGATAGTAAGCATCATTCAGATGAATACAAAGGCCCTAAAGCAGACTGCGAAATGTATTTTGATTATGGTAACATAGCAAGATGTCAATCAACTGAAGATACTGGTGTATTTAAACATTGGTACGGAGGTATATATGGAGCAAATAAATCAGCTACATATAAAGATGGAGATGGAGCTAATACAGAAGAAGGAATGGAAGCTGTTATAGCTAACGACTTTACTAGTGGTGTAACATGGAGTAGAACTCCTGTTAATTCTAGGATAGTTGCTATAATAGAAACATTTAACAATAATACTGAATATTCAGCAACAAGAGGAGTTATATCACAAGTATCCGATAATGATAGGTATGTTTTTGATGACGATTCCGATAATGCAGGATTAGGAGCAAACAATTACGGAGATGATAACGAAGGTGGTTTTATGGATCATCATCACGCTTGTTTAAATGGGGAGAGTAATAAAGAATTATTTACTGCTTCTAATTTAATTGATGTAGAAGTACCTTGGCATGGACTTGATACAGGTAATGTTATAACATTTTATAAAGGTGATAGTAGTGGTAGTGATTTAGGACACGTTGATAACGATGGTAATAGTATTATAAATAGAGTTATAGGAAGTCATCAATTTAGATGTACTGGGACTTATAATTCAGGTGATGGTGCAAAGGCAACATATCATTCTTCTAAAGTATGGGTTCTATACCAAAACAAAGATGGTGCTTATTATTCAGGCTGGGATTTAATGTTATATAATTGGTATCCAACTACTGTTGATAGTTCTAGTACAGCTTTAGTATATGACAGAACACCTCCTTATGATGAAGTTGATATAGGTGAAAGAACAGGCGGTTTTGGTGGTTCAGACCCATTCTGGTTAAGTGATTTAAGTAATAATCAACAAGAAGGAGCTATAGTTTGTCAAAAAAGTTCACAAGCCTTTGGTAGGACTGGATTTCTATCTCAAGATGGAGATTATGCTGGGGACACCACAGGAAACGATCCATATATATGGAGATACCAAAGAAGAGATGGTAGTGTTATAACTAAAAATATGAATCGTAACAATTTAGTAAATGCTAGTTTTGGTAAATTATTAGGATGGGATGGTAGCGCTTCTACTAATAATCCTAGAAAAGTAAAGCCAATAGAACATACACTACACCATCTTTTAGAACCTGTGGAAATCCCAGAAACTGCACATGCTACATTTACAGATGCATCTTCTTCTACTGCTCCTGATTATAGAGACACTAAATTTGATGGAGCTCATTTAAGAAGTGGTGGTAATAAACATCAAGTAGGATTTTTAGCAAGAGTTAGTGGTAGAATGGCCATCGATGGGTACGCATGTTATTTCAGAAGGCATGAACACCATCAACATATGGATCAGCATTACGGAGCATTTAAAACATATAATGATGAATTAGTTCAATTTACGATAACAGATACAGGCTCTGCTTATAATGACACAAGGACATATAACGCTTCATATCATGACCATGAAGGTACTGATTATGTGTCTACAAATCAAACAAGTCATTATTCAGATGGTGGAAAATTTAAACAAAGAGTTTATTACGATGGTAGTACTGTTAAATATATAAGAGGTAGTACAGGTAGTGCATTATATGATACACCAGGTTCTAAATACAGTTCTTATTCTGGTACATTTTTAGTGCCCAATCAAGTTATACTTGGAAATTCAGGAACAAGTGGCGAGACAGCAAGACAAGGTCAAATAGGAGATTATCTTTATATAGATAGAAAATGGTTAAGTGGTGAGCCTAATGTAGGAAGTGCTGGAGGAACCGAAGCAACAGCTAGATCTTTAGCAAATCCAGATAAAAATGAATTAGTTTACTCAAACAAAAAAGGCGCCTATTGTTGGGAGAATTTTGGAGGAGAAACTGAAGTATATATGCTTATTGAAGGAAACCAAAGACCTTATTATTCAGCTCAACCTTCTCAGAAAATCAGAGGATACGGTGGAAATTATCAGAATAATGGAAATGCTCACAGTGAAACTGAAGCACCAGCTGCATCAGGTAATGGTCATTATGGTCCTTCTAGATCTAGTACTATTATAGCCAGTGCTTTTTATTCAAAAAACGATACTACTAATAGAGCAAAATATCATAGTTCATGGGCTCCATTAATATGGGATTTAAATAGATGGAATGTAAGTTGTGAGATTATGCATAGAAATGTTTGTCAAATGAAATCTATAAATGAAACATTTGGAAAACTAGTAAAGGTTAGATCTGCACATGTTATTACAAATAAATTCTTCACATCTCTCGCAGAAAGAGACGCCTCTCTTACTTCAAGTACTGGAGATGATGCTAAAGAAGGTAAAAATAATTTACTATTTATCAATGGATCTAAAGTAGGTGCAACTGATTATTCAGCTGTTTTAAGTTTATCTTCTCATAATACTCATTCATACTCAAGTTTAGATTCTTATTATAATGATAACATAAGAGAAGTAAATTCTTATGATGATACTTTGATAGCAAAAGAAATATCAGATGCTCCTAAAGTAGTATCTACATTTTGGTCAGGTCATTGGAATTATGATGAGGATGGTTCTGGTACTGAAGATACTAGAATGTTTTATACTGGTCAAAAAGATGGTAAGACATTTATGGCGCCTCCCGCTGCACCTCATACCATAGATTTAGAGGATAGTGCAACAAACGCACATTTTGAAGATGTTGCAACAGTAGGAGATTACACAAACTTTCCTTCTATAATAGAAGTTATAGCAGAAAATACAGGAACTAAAAAAACATTCTTAAATGGACAAAATATAAAATACAAACTATCTCTTTTATATGATGGATTTCAAGATGGTCCATTATCTCCATTCTTTGCAGACTTTGATTGTACTCAAGATTCGGAGAGTTTAACTCTTGAGATTAAAGTAAACTTAGATGGTAATATGAGCAAGAGAGTTACCCATATGATTGTTTGGAGAAAGAATACAGATAATGAATTATATAGAATGGTTAAACAAGTAAAACTAACATTAGATAATTGGAACTTTAGTAGTGCATTAGGTACATGGGTTCATAGATTTACAGATTCGGGTAGTTTTGCTTCATATTCCGCTACGACAGGCATAGATGAGGATGTTACAGATTTCTCTCTAAATTATGGCCTTTCTGCTAATATAAATGACCAATTATTTGCAGCTAAAGGATTTCATCCAGAAATAGAAGATGCTTCTAAATATATATTCAGATCTAAACCAGGAAACTGGAGTCAGTTTGACTACTCGAAAGACTACTTAGTTTTAGATACAAAACCAACAGCATTAGCATCTTATAATGGTAAGATATATGCATTTGATAGAAAGAATACTTATAGGATAAATCCAGAACAAATGTATGTAGAAGATACGTTTGAAGGTGTTGGATGTTTAGGTCCAGATGCTTTCGTAGTAACAGAGTTTGGAATGTGTTTTGCTGATAGAAATAATATCTATATACATGATGGAGCAAAACCAGTACCAATTGGAACACCTATATTAAATGTTTCAACATATGACGGAGCAAATATAGGATGGAAAAAAGCTGTGGTTAAATCTGAAGATGTTTATAATACACCTCCTTCAGTTTTTTATGATGGAAGAACTCATTCTTTTGTAACATTCCTTTTAGGTAGTTGTGATCAAAACTGTGCAGCTTATGTGTCAAGAGCATGGGCTTATAATATAGGTAGAGGTAGATGGGATTATTGGGAAGCTCCTCAGACACAGAAAGTAGCGCAAGGTAAAGATGGCGATATATTAATAGCAGGTCAACCAAGTCCTACAGATTCTACATTACTGTATAACTATAAAGATTCAGATGAACTGAGAGATTTTAGATGGTTAAGTAAACAAATGTCTATAACAAAATCTATAGATAAGAAAAGATTTCATAGAATAAAATTAAGTGGTAACCCAATACTATCTACAATATCATCTCCTGGTAATTGGAAAGATGATATAGTAGTTTATGTAGATGGTAAAATACAAGACCTGTCTATAATAAATAAGAGTTATACTCAATCTTCTACTAATGTATATACTTCAGGAAATCATAGTACAGGAACAGATACTATTACATATGCAGGTATAAACGAAAGTACTGTTATGGGGAATGTACCTACTGCTGGAAGTTATATTAAAGTACAAGATGAAATAATGAAAATAACTTCAATTAACACAACATCAAGGGAAATGAAGGTAAACAGAGCTCAATTAGGAACAACCGCTCAAACACACAATCATGCAGATGCCCCTGGAGATGGATCAGAAGGATATGAAGGACATTCCTTGTTTATTATATCACCCACTATTAAATTACCTTCTAAGTGTAAGGGCAAAAATATACAAGTGATGCTTAGAAATCAAAAATCATTTGTTGATAGTTTTGGTATAGAATTTATAAGTAAGAATACTAAATAATGGCTGAGAAGATAAGTCAAAAGAAAGCCCCAAGAATTAAGGATGCAGAAATGCAGACTGCTTTAAATAGAATTTATGATCATATCAATGAACTGGTTACATCAGTTAATGCAGCATCAACAGATGCTGAAGGTGTTGGAGATGGTAAAGAAGGTGATATGAGAGTAGTTAAAACTTCTGGAAGAGAAGTTAAACTTGAAATAAGAGTAGATGAAGGATGGTATTCAAGCACTGTAGTTGACACAGATCCTGATGTTACTAAGTTAACAGATTCTTCAGGAGGAGCATCTACAAATAATACAATTGAAGAAGTAACTGATGTTCCTACCGCTAAAAACGGTATAAAAGAATTAGCAACTAAACTTAATGAAGTTATAGACATTATAAATAATATGAATTCAAGTGGATTTAAAATGATAGACAGAAGGAGTAATTAAATGGGTTTATTTGATCCAGTTATAGATAAAAGTTCAGTAGATCAATTTGGTGCTGGTAGTAATGCAGCTAATCTAATGCAAATGGCTGGAGTTCAACAAATGCGTGGTAACGAGTTATATGATATGGGTAGTACTCGTAATCAGATGTTTAAACAACAAGCGATGCAAGATGCATTTGACGTTCAAGCACAACAAGGTATAATGGCTCAAAGACAAGCCGCTAGATCAGGTCAAGCGTTTACTCCTGCTGGAATGGATAGTTCTGCAGCAGTTAGAAGTCAAGTTCAAAAACAATGGGCTAATCAAATGATGGCTCAACAAGCACAGTCTGGTTCTTTTATGGGACAAGCAGCAAGTATGCAAGGACAAGCAGGTTCTATGAGAAACTCTTTAAATCAAATGTATAGACAACAACAACAAGCCAACCAACAAGCAAGACAGCAAGCGAAATCTGCTAAGTTAAGTTTAGCTAGTGGACTTATGGGTGCTGTTGCTGGACCAGCTCTTGGAGCATTAGGTGGTGGTATAGCAGGAATGATTGGTGGTGGTGGATTTAAAGCTGGAGCAGCAGGACAATCAGGTATGCAACCTGTAGGCAGTGGTGGCGGTGGTAACATGGGCCAAAACATTTTTTCACAAGCATTTAGCAACTTTGTATAAAGGAGATATTGATGTCAGATCCAGGATATGGTAGTTATATATTAAGTGCAGCAGAAGCTGAAAGGAATAGAAGAACAGGCAATGCTCAACTTATGAAGAAGTTGGATATGCAAAAATATGGTATTGATACACAATCTGAAACCACAAGATATGGAATTGATAAAAGTGCAGAGACAGCAGCAAATGCACTAGCCTTAGAACAGAAAAAATTTGAAGCACAGCAAGCAGAGTACAATAGAAGATTAAATAATTCTATGGAAGTAGCTGGTACTTATATATCGAATGAAGCTGAGAAACAGAGATCTGGAAATGTAATTGAAGATTTAAAACAAGATGAATTAGAAGCAGATCAATATTCTGGATTTTTATATAATACTAAAGGCGGTGGATTATTTCCTAATTTAAAGGAAGCATGGAGAGGTGATGAGGCATACGATGAAAAATATGGTATTACGGTAGATGGAGTTTCAGTGAATCCTCAATTAAAAGATTTAAATTTAACAGATAATAAAATAACTGTAGAAGAATTAATGGGACCTTTAGGTTACGCTGCACAAGCAACAGATGCACAAAGTGGAAAGACATCCACTGAAAGTCACTTAGATACTATATGGAATTACTTTGGAAAATGGAGATAAAAAATAATGGCGACAGGAATTAGACAAGAACATTTTACACCAGAATATCAAAGATATAAAGCTTTAAAAGATTTAGTAGATAGATTTAACAAAGGAGAGTTAGACTATCTTCCAACTAAAAAGAAAGAGCAGATAGCAATGTTAGCTGCTCAACATGGTATGGATTTTGGTGTTAAGTCTAAACCTATTAGAAAAGGTTTATTTGATTTAGTAGATACAGCTTTATTTGGATTAGTTCCTAATAAATGGAGACCTAAGTCTATAGGAGAAGATTACTTTGGTGAATCTAGAGCAGATAGGATTGCAGGGACATTAGGTACTATAGCAGGGTTTGGTACAGGCTTTGCAGGTGCTACTAAACTTGCAGGTAAAGCAGCAGCTGGATTAGGTACTACAGGATGGCAAGGAGCTGTAGGTAGAGGTGCTGCTAAAGTATCTGATTATGGTTCAAGAGGTATAGATGCCGCTAAAAGGGGTGGTAAATCACTATGGGACATGACCACTGAAGGTGGAAACGCACTTAGATCTAGAGTTTTAAATAATCAATACTACAAAGGTGCTCGTGATTATGATTATTACGATGCAGGTAGTAGATTTAGAGAATTTACAGGATATTAAATATTACATTCACGCTCTCGCCAAGAGCTTAAAGTATAACTCATAAAGGAGGATA
>CEUI01008224.1_pt1 | contig 13905 bp, 9 predicted proteins | sample 531411 | NCBI WGS metagenome assembly CEUI01 (sample SAMEA2622841, study PRJEB7988) | marine metagenome | isolation source: saline water (ENVO:00002010), including
TAAGTTTCCAATTATACCTCGTAAAAATGAGGGCATACCAGAAAATATATTACCAATACTTCCAAAAATACTTCCAGAACCACCAATATCTGCTGCTGTAGAAAGTCCTCCCACACCGGTTCCAAAATCAGCAGCAACGCCCGTTACTTGTCCTATTCCTGAACCTGTGCCCATTAAGCCAAAACCACCAGAAGCAACAGCTAAAACCGCAAAAGCTGCAATAAGAATAAAGCCTCTTTTTCCACCACCTCCAATAACCATAGGAGCTACATATATAACTTCTCCCTCTTTTATTTTTTTCATCTGTTTAGTGTTGTAATCTAATACTCTAAATTTAGAATCAACTAAACAAACATCTTCTTGAGACTCTTGTCTTTCGATAGATTTTAAATAGGCCTCAAAACGTGGATGTATTCTTAAATATAAAGGAATATCATCATAATCTGCAACATCAACTTTAAAAGACGGAGCATCAAAATATTTTTTATAAGTAGAATGAATACGAACTTCTACTAACATTTACGCTGCCTCCTTATTCACTATTGCATTTGGAGTATGACCCGCATTAAATAGTGTTTGAACAGAAGGATCCTTTCCCTTACCATGCCTACTTGTGTGCAAATAACCACTTACAAACTGTCCCGCTACCCTTGTCATTCCATAATGAAGAGATACTGGTGTTCCTGACTCTGTAGTATTACTCAAAGCACCAAACATATTGTTTTCTGTTCTTGCCGCTGAGTCTGGTGATCCTTGAACTGGATTTTTTGGTTTTTTAGTAAAGGCACCCATTAACATATTTAAGCCCATCATTCCAATCTGTACCATAAGACTACTCATCATACTACCCATAACAGAGAAACCAACAGACATTGTACCCATAAAGCCACCAGTGAAACCGCCCATAGCACCAGGAGCCATAGCTGCTATATGGGCTGCACCTAATGCATAAGGGACAGCTATTGCTACTGCTATAAGAGCAATACCCATTATAATTCCACCCATTTTACCACCAGCTCCAGCAATTACAGGACTTATATATACTACTTCACCATCTTTTGGTCGTTTAACATTTTGAATATCAGATGATATACAATTAAATTTACTATCAACTAAACCAATATATTCATTAATATCGCCATTCTCAATTTGATGAATGTAATTGGCAAACCGAGGATGCATACCTTTTAGGTAAAAAAGAATATCAGAGTATGTTGCAATGTCAACGTCATAACTGTCATCATCAAAATACTTTTTATAAGAAGAGTGAAATTTAACCTTAACTTTCAAGATGTTTTTCCTCAAATTTATCAAATTTTAATGCGTTAACCTTTTTATCATACCAGTATATAAAAAATTTAGAGCCGAAGCCAACCAAAAATTTATACTCTTCAAAAGCAGCCCCGATTTTATCCTCTTCACTAGGAATTGGATTATCATCACCTGGATGTGAATGAAAAATACCCCAAATACGCTCGTCATACTCAATTAACGCACCGGGGTCTAATATAAAACTTAAAGTAGGTTCATTACTTAAATTCAAGCAAGGAACATATGTAAAATCTTTTAAAATTACACCACATGCTTCGCGAGGATAATCACGAAGAGCATGTGCAGACATTTCATCTATTAATTTGGTAAACCTATCCATCTAATTATTCCTGTTGTATATTGTTTGTACCAACGACCATATGGTGCAATCCAGCTTTTATGATCAGTCATTGTTTGTAACATTTTTTCCTCACCTAAATATAAAGAACAATGATTAGTTACATTTGTTGATCCGATACTCATAAAAATAATGTCAAACTTATCTGGTTTTGACACAGTTTTCCAACCATATTCTGCGGTTCCACCTCTATGAAACCATTGTTCTGAAGTTTTAGAATACCAATCTTCATCAACTATATTACAAAAATCAGAAGTTGTATACGGAATATCAATATCTAATTCTTCTTTATAGACATGCCTACAAAGATTAAAACAATCAATTCCCGTTTCAGGAACTGTTCCTAGATGTAAATACGGAAAACCTACATATTTTTTATACCAATGATCTGTGCCGGTATGCTGAATGGATACAGTCTGTCCAGGTGGTGTTGATAAGCTCATAACGTGAATGGGACCCCTCCTCTAAATGTAACATGTTGTATGGTAATAAAAACATCCCAAAGTGAATAGGACGATTTAATTTTCTTGATTTAAACAATATTACATCATAATCTTGTATATCTGTCAAGGTAACTTTTATACCGTGTTTTAATGCCCAACCATCAATATCTTCTAAAGAAAAATTTTTCATCCAACGGGAATTTGTTATATTAGAAGGTATTAATTCTTGTATACAATCAATATTTAATTCTTTCTTATAAAATTCATGTATTATTGTTATACAATTTAGTCCTGCTTCATATGAATGAGGAATACCTAAATACTTTGTTATATTTGTTCGTACCATTCTGCCAACTCTGGATAAATTTTTATAAAAGATGTATTATTAACAATATCTACCTCACTATTATAAGTTTTAAATCTTTTTAATAAGTTACTTTCATTCTCTATATTTTTATTTAAAAACTCTACAGTTTTATTAATATTTCCTAACTGATCCGTATTAAAAGAAAACTTTCTTTTAAGTATTTCAAATTTTTTATTCACTTTATTTTTTATATTATCAGGTAGTAATCTCATATCTAAATGATGTGGAGTATCAAGTATACTTAAATATGTTGAAATATTTAAAGTTCTCATATGAGCTATTAACTCAGGTGTTGTTAATATACTATAAATTGATGTAGTACAGCTCACAGTATTTACATATTTCCTAACTTTTAATAAGTTAGTTATAAACGTGTCCCAATTAAAATTAGTTCTACTATATTGACAGTGAGATTTATATCCGTCAACACTTGGCCAAAGAGAAATATTATCAAAGTGCTTCCACAATTCAAAAACATCATGATTTTTATAATTTAGTGTACTTAAATTAGTATTATAAGTTAGTTCTACATCAGTTTTATTATTATCAATAAACCATTGTAATAGTTTATAATGACCATCCATTAGTAGAGGTTCACCACCAGCAAAATAAAAATATTTTACAGACTTCTTAATTTTATTTAGATATTCCCAAAATTCAGGAGAGTCTGTATAATAATCTTCTAATTGAGCTTTTGCATTTTTATGTGCTGAAACATTTTTTGCATCTTTAAACCAAGCAGAAGATGCGTATGGGCTACAAATACGACATTTAAAATTACACTTATTACCAAAACGTACATCGAGATAAATCGGATTATTATTTACAGACCCATCATCGTTTGTATAGTCTTGTAATTTAGTAAATTCTTTAAATCGTTTATTTACTTGTTGTCTATTAGATTCTCCACCTAAATCTTCAATGTCATAACAAGCTATCTTGCACATGTTAGGTATTTGCCCTGATAGCATTTGTTTTCTTACTTCTTTATATTTATCGTTATTAAATAAAGATGAAATAGGATCTTTATGCGATCCCATAGTATGACTTGATTGCGATACATGACAACATATCTTATAATCACCAGAAACATCTGCCATTATGTGCATCCACGGTAATATACAGCCTTTAACCATTATGCTCTCGGAATCGTTCTGCCTGTCGCTGGGAAGCCACCAAAATGACTTTGATTGTTTCTCAAAGTACATGCTTCTAAACTTTTTGAACATACATCTTCATGATCATTACTAGCAGCGTTATTAGCAGCAATATTAGTAGTGGCACTTTTTAGTGCAGTTCCTGGGATAGCTATCTGTCCCGGTCCCGGATACTGGCACTCATCACCCTTATATAACCACTGACAAGTATTTTTATAGTATTTACGTTTTGGAACAACAATCTTAAAATATTGTAACCAAGATACTAATCCAAAAGTAGCTGTAGTTATATTTAAAGACTCAAGTTCATTAATTTTAAATACGTCTTCTACAAAAGATTCTACATCTGCATCAGCATTTACAATATAAACTGGATCTCCCTGTGATGTGTCTGCTGCAAGCGGTCCGCTTAAAAATAAAAATCTATTTTCTTCTATTGATTGAATAGTAGCTTGTAAAGTGCCTTTAGAAGATTGAACATTATCACCTACACGATATGGCATTGCATTTACAACCTCAACCACATTAGATGCAATAGTCTTAACACCACTATACTCAGGCCAATGATCTAGAAAATTCATAAAAGTAGTTTTAATTTCAACAACAGCACCAAGTAAATCGCGACTATCTTGTTTTAACTCTGTCCACGATCCACCAATTGATATTGTTTCGTCTTTTGTAAAAGATGCATTAGATTTTCCGTATATACCAACATTAGCTTCACTATAAATTAATCCATTAGCTCTTGCCCTTGTTAAAGTATCAAAAGCTTCTTGACCTGCAACTCCAACATCGCTTGGAGCAGCATTAACAGTTCTAGGATCAATACCATGTACATACTCATCGTTAACAAATGCAACTGTTGAGTTTGACGAATTATTACCCGCTAGAAATGGGTCTTCTACAAGTGTAGAGATTATATTATCCATATTAAAAGCAGTTAGTGTAACTTCACTAATTTTACCATCAGAGGCAGCCTCAATAGCAGATACATTAAGAGGATAAGGCATATATGATTGACCATCAAAGGTAACATTATACTGTAAATCAGATACAAAATCTCCATTAATCTCTGCAATTCTAAATGGAAAATCATTAGGCCATGCCTTACCAGCACCTTGAGAAGATGGATTACCATTAGAATTAGGTGGATACCATTCTCCTGGGTAGTATACAGATATTAAACGAACAATAGGATTTTGAGTAAACGCATTTTTCTCTTTTATATACGGAGAAGGAGCGATTGAACTAATAGTAGTAGTTGCAGTTAAAGTTTGTCCTGTAGTTATTGCAGGCTCAAAAGGTTGTGCTTTAGTATTTGCTGTTTGTATAATTACATCAACTATTACATTAGCTGTTGTATTAGCTGCTTGCTGTAAAGTAACTTTTGCATGATCTTTAGGTTCAGCTGACGGAACCGTATAGGAAGCTCCATCATACATAACATTACTTGCCATCCTAACTGCATCTATATATCCTGTGAGAACTTCTCCAACAGTATTAGATTTTCCAATTTGAATTTCACCTTCAACATTTGAAATTGTAGTTGAACTACTTGTAAAGGTATATGCCTGTGAGTCAACCCTAGAACCATCTACATATAAACTTACATTTCCAGAATCAAAGTTATTAACTACTGCCATATGGACATAGGCATTACCTGTTATCGAGCCACCTTGAAGATTAATATCCTCGGTCATTCCAGCATCTCGATATACAAAGTTTACTTTACCGTTAGCAGCAACTCGTAAAAAGTAATTATTTGCTGTAGTCTCGTATCTTGAAATTAAAGATTGATTTGCGCTAAATGGTGCTGTAATATTTGCAAATAGTTCTAAAGTTTTATTACTATTCATAATATCAAAATCAGAATGTGATGCTATATATAAATAACTATTAGCTACACCGGTAAATCTAGCAGAACCAGACCCAAACTTTACATTAACATTATCTTTAATTACTGTACTTTCAGAGCCTGTAAATACTGTATGTTGATAAAATGTTGCTTCGTCTCTAGAATATCCCTTTCCACCGCCACCTTTATTAGATAACCTAATACCTTCTGCAATATAGTTATGATAAGTATTAACCGTTAAATTATATACAGTATCATTTAGATAATCTTCTTTTTCTATGTTAATAATTTTAGTTTTTGAGTTATCTTCTAAAGTGAGATACTCTCCAACTTTCCAATCTTTTGCTTCTTTATATTCATTATTCTTATCATATAAATAGTGATTATCTGTGACTCTAAATGATCCATTTTCATGAGTAATTGTTAAAATATAATTTACTGTCTCTGACGGTATATGTTTCCAGACCTTCTCAATAAACGATATTTGTTTATTATCAGTTGCATCAAAACACCAAACTTTATCGCCTAATGTTAGTGTTTCAATAGGAACGTTTCCTTTAAACGGTGTAGATACTAAAGTACCTGCTGGAAAACAGGATCCTTTAAAACTTGGACCAACCCCTAAACCAGTACCCTCAAAATTTAATATTAAATCATTTTGAGCAAGGCTAACCTCATATTCGTTTGGATGAACAAGAACATTATTTAAAGCTACATGTACTTCGTTTACATTGTTGGATGTGCCTAAACCATAAAATACATTTGATGAGCCATCAGAAGTTGTTCTATTTCTAGTAAATTGTGATCTAATATTTGCCGCTTTAGATTCTAATGTTTCTGATGCAAAAAATTCTTGCCTAACATTATTTAATTTAACTTTTAGTATATTATTCGCTAAATCGACATTTGCAATAACAGCTTCTGTTTTAGTTGTTGTTCCAACAACGACATTACCGCTGTCAAAGGCAGCGGCGTTCGCAACGGTCAACATAAGATCGTAATTACGCGCAGTCATTTAATCATATACCTCTTGTAAATTAAAACTTACAGTATAAAAGTTTTCTAAAAGGTTTGCTCCTGTTGAAAGAACTTGATCAACATTAAGTGGACCTTCAAATCTTGCTGTTATTGTACCAGATTCACTTAAATGTGACAAGTCAAAATTAAATGCTTCATGTCCGCCGCTTCTAGCGTTAAAGAAGTTAGTTATAGCCGTTTTCTCAACTCCTGTTATGTTCGTATACTGTAAACTATATGCACGTTTAGTGCGGCGTGATTTTAATCTACGCTTTTCATAACCTGACTGCGAAGTAAATGTTGCAACATCAAAAGCGTGTGAGGTTGTAAATCCTTTGTCTGGTTTTCTATCCGCCATTGAATTAAAACGATCAGTAGTTGATATTTCTGCATCAAATACCCTAATAGAAAGAGTGTCACCTTCTTGTATTGCACCTAACGGAGCACCACCAATAACAGTTGGTTCTGTTACAGAGGCATCAGCTGTAGCAACAGTAGTAGAGTTCTTATTATAGTATCTACGAGCATGTGATATCCTAAGACCGTCAATATGACCTTTAAATGGCTCACTTATAGAATTAGCACGTCCAATCTCAACAGGTCCATCCATAGTTTGTCCAGCTACATTAGAAGTTGCAAAAATTCCATTTGAGACAAGTACATTATTAACAAATAACATAACATTATTAGTAGAATAATCATGAGAAACTGCAACATGGTAGAAAACAGCACCGTTAACATTACCACCATTAAGAGTAATATTAGCATCATTTGTAGGATCTCTGTAAATAAAGGCAACATTAGAAGTTGCTCCTACTACTCGTAGTGCATAATAAGTTGACGCACTTTCAAATTTAGAAAATATAGTAGAGTTTGTAGTAACACCCGTATCAAGCTTAATCATTGCCTCTAATGTAAAATCTTGTGGATATAAATCAAAATCAGTTGAGTCAGCAATTGATAAAAAATCACCCGTACCATCTAATTTAAGTGAAGACTCACCATACTGTTTTACAGTGTTATCTGTTCGTGCATCACCACTAAAAGCTACTGTATGTGCAGAAGGGCTTGCATCTGTTGTAGAGGTGGCGGTTGCATTAGAATTAAAATTTAAAAGTAATTTAGTTGCAGTATTATCACCAATATCAATACCTTGTGATCCTAAAGTTACAGATGGATAAGTATAAGAGGTGCTATCTTGAAAAAGACCACCAATAAATACCATAAAATCAGCAGAAGATGAAACATTAACACCTGAAGGTAATGCAAAAGTCTCTGTATTTGCATTAATAAGATAGGAATTAGAATTTACTACTACCGCAGATGTATTAGAATAATCTACTGAACGAACAGAGGGAAAAGTTCTTGTTAATCTAAAGCGTTGTGGAAGACTAATTGTTTTTAAAGTTAAATTTGATGCGTCTGGTGCAGTTGTAAAAGTAACAGAGGCACCACCATTAGATACATCATAAGTTGTAGTTTGTTGTAAAACACCATCTATAAAAGCTGCAACCTCACCACCATGAGATACAGTTCCTGGTAAATTAAAAAATGTATTCGCACTTCCTGTATTTGTAAATTTTACCTCTGCAACTACAGGAAAAGCTGTTATAGGGGCTGTTGCGTCATCAGGATAAGTTGCCATTATCTTTCTCCTCGCAAGGACTTTCTAATCGGTCCATTATTTCTAATATCACGAGTTACAATATCAATAACAAACTTATCGCCATCAAATCTTGGTTGACTTGCTTGCGCATCTTGAGGAGTTCCTTTATTCTCAATATTAACTACAACATTACCTCCGGGCATAGCACCAGTTCCATTCATAGCATGTAAGGCAGGCCCACCAATTGCTTTAGCCATTGGTTTACGAATTACAAATTCACCTGGCTCTAACATAGCAGGTATACGGTCTCTTCTTGAAGTACCACCAGCTGCTAAGTGTGCTAACCCGCCCGCAGCACCAAACATATTAAATACAGATGAAATAATTCCTTCTTCTCCAAAAATTGCACTCCCAACGCCACCAACCATACCAAGAATACCAGAACCACTACCATTAGGACCACCACTAAAGCTGCCTATTAAACTTGATGCAAATTTACCAAGCCCTCCAAGAGCTTCCATTAAGCCACCACCAAATTGTGTTAATTTATCCCATAAAGTACCACTTACAGTTTTAATTTTATCAAAAGCAGTTGTAAGCACATTAGTACTTTGAGTAGCTTTTTCAGTAGATTTATTAAAATCCTCTAAGCGATAATCTTCGGCATCTGGATCAAGTGGGTCACCCCCTCCTACACTATTAAGTAGTGCACTAGGGCCTCCTCCTGCACCTGGAAAAGTAACATGAAGTGCTTTCATAGCAGAACTTCCGTCAGGTTTTCCACCTAATCCTGGGAAAAATCCCTGCAAACTTTCTGCTAACATATCTTTTAAAGGATCAACAATAAATTGTTCTGTAATTGATGCTTGAATATCATTTACAATATTAAATATAAAGTCTTTAAATCCTTCTTTAAAGTTTTGTACAGTTAATGTTCCTTCTCTAATAGCAGTAAATAGATCACCTAAACTTTTTTTAGCGTTTTCACCAAAACTTTCAATACCAGCAATTGCAACTTTTATACCCCTATTATTAGTTATCTCAGCCTGTTTCCTTAAATTTGCCAAGGCATCTTCTGCTTTTTTAATGGCTAATGTTGATTTTCCTTGTGCAATGTTATAGGCTTCAGTTGCTTCCCCTAGTTTTGCTTTTAATTCATTCTCCTCAATTAGTCTAGTTAATCTTAAAATTTCTTTTGCTTCTGCATCGTCCATAACCGATAATTGAAGTTTAAGTTGTTTTCTTAAATCTGCAAGAGCAATATCAAATGATTTAATACTTAATACAGCTGGAACCTGTGCAGCAAGCTGACCTTTAACATCTCCCATTGCTGCACTTACACGCTGTTCTCGAGTTTGTGTAGGAATTATATTCTTAGCAGCTTCAGCAGCTATCTGTCTATCAACTCTATCTGTTGCTAAAACTCTGGCTAAGGCATCTATAAATTGATTAAATAAGTCTCTCTCTTTATCAATTACCTTAAATCTATCATTAAGTGCTGTTCGTTCTAAATTAAGTGCGCTTAGTCTAGCAGTAAGTCTAGCCTTTGCTAAGATTTTCTCTTGTTTTAATCTTTGATCCTCTAAAGCATTTATTTTTTCATTTTGAGATAGCTGTTTATTAATAGACTCTATTTCTTTATCTCTATCCTCTGCTGCTCTTTTCATTGTTTCTTTTTGGTCAGCAAGAATTCTTTCAAGCTCTTGAGTAGCAATCGTAAGTTCAAGACCTTGTTTCTGCCTGCTCGTAAAAAGACCAGAAGCAGCACCCATAATAGTTTCTCGCATACGAAGCTGATCATCAGCTAAAAATCTATTAAGTTCTTTCTGTATATCTGCCTGTTCTCTAAGTTGCTCTGTTTTTTTCTTTTCAATTTCTAAAGTACTTTTTCTTAATTCCTCCTGTTTTTTCAAAAGTTCCATATCTTGATTTAAATTAGCAATTTTATTTTGTATTCTAAGTTGTTTTGTTTGTTCTATCATTTTAAGAACTCTTTTATCGAGTTCTTTATTAAATTTCTTTATTGCTTCTAAATTTTTAACAACAGAACCAACCAGAGCTTTTTCCGCTGTCGCAGCTCTTGCTGCCAACATCTGTTCTGCCTCGCCTAGCTTTTTCCCTTCTCTACGTTTCTTTAGAGCTGCTTCACCCTCTCTAAGAGCTTGTGCAGCCTGTTGTCTTTGTAAGGTTCTTGCTTCAGCTTGATCCTTTATAAGTATTCCTTGTTCATTAAATATATCAGTCAATCGTCCTGCAGCTTTTATTTCAGAACTAAATTGTCCTTCTATTACTTTACGTTGATTTTCTAAAGCAGTTAACTGATCTACTAACTTTTTGGATCTTTCAGCATCCATTTTTGCTGTTTTTAACTGCATCCGTTCTGTAAGAGCAAGATTATGTAAACCCTTTTCTTCAAGTTTTCTAATTCTTGTTTCAATCTCGGCTTGATCTCGTTGTGCTTTTTCTAGGCTTGAAGTTCCCTTCTGTAACTCAGTTAGAAACTGTTGTGATCTAGCATAAATACCTGCTAGTTGTTTCCCACCTTTTGCTGCCATATTAAACGTTGCTTCAACGCCCAGTGGACTACCAAAAAACCGTTCAAAAAGACCTCCACCTTCTTTCGTGGTAAGAGTTACAAACTGACCATCAACTTCTGCTTCTAGTACAGCTAAAATGGAACCAACACTTTGTCCAATTTCTTTTCCAATACCGCCTAATAGCTCTGCGGATGTTAATGAATCTACAATTGCTTTTCTGGTAGCTTCAGCTATTACTCTTGCAAGAGGATTATCTACTATTTGTTGTTCTACTGCACCTGCCGCTGTACCAAACTGTTTATCTAAATTTTGTTCAATAGCTGCCTGAATGACCGCTTCTTGATCTCTACCCTGTGCAATATCTTGCAAAGCTGAGTCTATAGATTTAAACATAGCTCTTTTAATTTTATCTGTAGTAACTATGAAGTCAAAACCAAAACTGTCAACATTACTATCAGGCCCGCCCAGCACCTTTTTTCTAACTAGTTCATTAACATTTTTTAGTTGCTCTGATTCATTTATTATTGTATCAACAATACCCGCAATGCCGTCTTTAACTGTTTTTTCTTGCTCCTTACCAAAAAAACCACCAAACAGTCTTTGGTTAAGTGACTCTAAAATCTCATTTAATCGAGTACTAAATCCAAAAAACTGTCCAAGCGCAGCAGTTAAGCCGCCTGCAATAAGTCCTATTATACCTAATTTCCTAAATGCTGCTACAAATTTTCCAACTGTCCCAGATACCTTCTTAAAAATACCTTCAAGTTTAATAAAGGCAGGACCAATTTTTGCAGCCATACCTCCGGCAGCTGCTAAACGAGATGTTAGTACTGATAATCTTGGATTAAGTTGTCTAAGAGCAGCAGTATTTGCTCTATACTCTTTTTGGAGAGTTTTAGAAGATTTAGTAAATCCTCCATTTGCTTTTATTTGTTTAATTATTTCTGAACGTCTAAGTTTAAGTGTTTGTTGTTCCTCTTTAAGTGCTTTTTGAAGCCTAACTGCGCCTGCTGCATTAAGCGTGCCTTCTCTTGCCTGCCTAACTAAAGGATTAATAGTTTCTTTATCTCTTACTCTAGATAAAGAAAAACCTTTAGTGGTAAACCTATCACCTATACCTTCTAAAGCGGCAGTCTGTTTTGCGGCTGAAGGACCAACTTTAGATAGTTTTAATAAAACACCATCAACTACATTACCAACACCCCCAAAAAATGATCTTACACCAGCTCCTACTGCTTGTAATCCAATTCCAAAAACAGTTTTAGCTACTACACCAAAAAGGGTAAATTGTGCTAATAAGTTATCCGTAAAAAATTCTGCAAGAGGAACCAATGTTTCTGCTAAAAAACTTCCAACTTTTGTAGCTAAATCAATAAAACTAGCTGCAAGCTTTTCAAAAGCTTCTGCGGTAGTTGGTACAGAAGTATTTATGTTTCCAAACTTACGATTGCCTTCCTCGATAGCTGCGTTAACAAAAGCTTGTCGTCTTTCAAATGCTGTTAAACTTTGAACTGATTTTCCTGTTTGTAATGCATACGCTTCTAATGCTGGTTCTAACCTAGTAAAAATACCAAGTTCATCTAATAGTTCTGGTTCAAGTTTAGCAGTACCTCTAGATAATCTTGTGAGGGCATCTGTTAAATTTCTTCCCAATGCACGAGAAGCTTTTAACGATACTTCCCCTAACTTATTAATTTGATCAATGTTAAAACCAGCAGATAAAGCAATATTAGCTGTAGTAGCAGCCTCTGCTATTGTTAGTTGTTCATTAGTTATTTCTTTTAAGGTACTGATAACCTCTGAACCCATTGCACCGACAGAGGCTGCAAGCGTATCAGTACCTGAAATAAGTTGTTCGAACTGAGCTGCTTTACTTAGTGCAGAAAAAGCTTGTTGCAAAGCAAATACGTTAGCGGCAGCTCCTGCGTAAACAGCGACTAAACCACCAAGGCCTTTAGCCTGTGAAGAAAATTGTCTACCAGAAGATGCAGCAGATTGACCAAGGCGAGTTGTGGCTCGGTCCATCTTAACAGTTCCTTTTTCAAGCTTCTCCGCACCTTCAGAGGTATATTTAGTTCTTACTTCAGTAACTCTTGCCAATTATCTTCCTCTCTTTGCTTTTGACAAAGACTCTTGTTCTTTTGCTTTTTGAGAATAATACTTACTAGCCTCTCCTTCTGCTACTTTTACTAACTCAAAAACTTCACGACAATTTTCAATTTCATAAATTTCTAAAATTGCCGATAAACCACTATAGTCTTTTCCCATCCAGCTACCAGACATTCCTTCCCATATATCAGGAAGTGCATTAAACACAATTAGTGCTTGTTGAACATTAAGAGAAAGAGTTGATGGATCAATTGGGATATGTTCTTCTTGTGGTTCCCATCCCATTTGCTCACACATTTCAAAGTATTGTTCTGAATTCATACCTCCAGCAAAATAAGCATTGCGGAGGTATTCAGTTAGTTTTTTACGTCTTCCTCTTTTTTCATAGTAGAAAATTGTTCAAAATCATTCATACAGTCAGTGATGAACTGGTCAAAAATTGTAGAATTTTTAAGAAGGTCCAGTGCATCATCTTCAGTATACTCGACATTTTCCTCACCGTCCAGTGTAGAAATGTCAACAGGAAGAAGGATGGGCAAATGTTTTACTTTAAGACCTCTCCACCCTTTAATTGCTTTTTCTGCATAGGCTTCTAAGAACTTATCGTTATCCACTTCCTCTTCGCGTTGGCGAGTGCGTTTATTAAATTTATAGGTAAGTGCGCGATTACGAACTTTCATCAAGTCATCGCGTGTAAGATATATAAGATTGATTTCAAATCCATCAATCTCTGGAAAGTCGACCCAAGTCGCTGTTTCTTTTGCGATTAGATTTCCAATTTTACTCATTTATTTTTCCCCTCATAAGGTGAGTGCTCATCGGTTAATTTGCTTTCCGTAAGGTGAGGGGAACCTTTGAATTGCAAGCCGATGAGCACTCTCTGTGTTAAAAATTTTATTCCCCTCGAAAAACTTATTTTATTAAGCTACGGATTTAGCTGCAAATACTGTAACTTCACCTCCACCACCTTTATTAGCTGTAGTTTCTTGTGCCATGAAGTTAACACTCATTGAGATAACATCTTCCGTGGCAAGTTGTGGAAATTCAAACTGAACAGCATCTAATTGAAACGCTACTTGTGGGTCACCACTAGTAGCTCCACCAACAATCAAGTTAGCATTAGATGTTTGTGCAGAAGAAGTACG
>CEUI01014000.1_pt1 | contig 13891 bp, 13 predicted proteins | sample 531411 | NCBI WGS metagenome assembly CEUI01 (sample SAMEA2622841, study PRJEB7988) | marine metagenome | isolation source: saline water (ENVO:00002010), including
CCTACTAAACCATGATTGAACTTTTCTTATGGAGATGGGGCTTGTACCTCATAATAATATGGACTTTCCTTTTTAATGGGTGCTCCCCTATTCCTCCAGATAGAGCTGGGTATTGGGTTAATGATGGCCCTTATCGTGGGACATTAAGGGCTAACAGAGCTTACGTAAGGCCGTATTGGAATTGCATTGATAAGACATTAGATTGCAGCAATGAATGAGCAGAAGACTACACAAATCACTTTTAGGTGGTGGAGGTGATCCTCTTGAAAACAGAAAACTATTACTCTTCTGGGCACGATTTACTATTTCGGTGGCAAATGCGGTTACGTTTCTGGCGTTATTATGGTTATTGTTTTATGCAGAGGTTAAGGATACTTCAAGGGATTTTCTTAATGTATTGCTCGGAGCTTATGTGGCGGTTCTCGCAAAATCCACTGATTATTGGTTTAAGGACAAGAAGGATGCAGAGGCAGAGGAAACAAATGGAGGAGAAAAATAATGGCTAATGGAAATGGCAGTGCATTAACTGCTGCTACAGATCATGCTTTAGTAAAAACATTCACACCTTTAGTTGTTGCAGGGTTATTAGGAATTGTAGGGTGGTTATTCAGTACTGTATTAGATTTAGAAGAAACAGTTTCTCAGCAATCAATACATATAGAGCATTTACAGGAAGCTGAAGATACATTCTCATATCAAATGAAAGAACTAAAAGAAATAGTTACAGGTATTCGTATTCACTTAGGGAAGGTAACAGCACATTAAACATGAATCAGCCTATGTCTGTAAATAATATATTACTTGTAGTTGGCTCGTTAGTAATAGCCAGCATATCATGGTTACTTGTCACTGTCTCCGAATTAAGTGGAGATGTTAAGGTAATTAAGTTTCAGGTAAACCAAAATTCAGAAAAACTAAACTCACTTACAGGAGAAAATTAATGATAGGTTTATTAGCACCATTGGTAGGTGCAACAGTTAAAACAATGTGTATGTCGATGCTTAGCGAGAAGCTTCTCCAGCAGGTAATTTTAATACTCTTAAGAAGGCTTGTTGAATCTACTAAAAACGAAGTTGACGACAAGATATTACAAGCCTATGAAAAGAGTATCGCTAAGTAATATTAACCTTAAAAGGTTATATCGTTACTCGGAGACAATTTGGAGGAATTCTAATTGGAGGGATAGGTATGCTTATAACTAAGAACTTTACAACTGATGAAATGGCCTGTTCTTGTTGTGGCAAATCTGATATGGATGATGAATTTATGAGGATTCTTCAATCTATTAGAGATGAAATGCAAAGGCCACTGAAGATTACATCTGGTTTTAGGTGTGAGGAGCATAATCAGAGGGTGTCTACAACAGGGAAGAAGGGGCCACATACATTTGCTAAGGCAGCAGACATACTTATATCTGGTGCTGATGCTATGAGGTTATTTACTATTGCACAAAAGCATGGGGTGAGTGGGGTAGGTATGAGTCAAAGAGGTGTTCACGCAAAAAGATTTGTACATCTTGATATATTATCCCCAGATGAAGGGCCAAGACCAACTGTATGGACATATTAAAATGGAAATTATTCTTGAACTGGAATGTGGTCTTACTGCTGAGTTTGAGCCTGACTGGGAGTTGTCAGAAAACCACTCAGATCAAACCAAAGTACGATGGAAACTTCAGTACGATGGAGATCAGGAGTCTTTGGCAAGTTTGTTCAGTGAGTTGGAGACAGAAGAATCCGTTCATGAATCAGATATTAGTCTGGCAAACCTGCGATTGCTATACGGATACAATCCGTGAGATGCTTACGCCTGAGGAAGTTCAAAAGGAAAAGATAATTAAGGAAGTAAACCTTACAAAAATATTAGCAGATAAATGTAATCCTAAGGTACTCCCTCAGAATCCTACATGAGACATAAACTAATAACTATAGGGGTTGTGATAGATGCCAAGGAATGTACTTAGACAATTTACTGGTGGTATATCAAATGAGATTGATCCCCAGAATCTACGTGATGACCAAGGAGAAGAAGCCCTTGATATTAACTTAAAGGGCTTTGCTCTTGAACCCGGAGATGGGTTAGAAGAGTTAACAGATGCTGGTCATTATCATTACCGGGGTGAGTGGATACGTGATTCAGAAGCTGTATCATTTGAGGAATCTGGTATCGGAGTTGTTAAAACATTCGATAATAAAAGACCTCAGTTTGAAGAGATAGTAAATGATGATGCAAATGTATCTAGGAACCTTGGCCCTTCACTACCTCCCAAGTCTATTATCACAGGATCTGTTGTCTCAGAAGGTTCTAGGGGACTCAGACCCGCAGAGGGATCGCATCTATTAAAACTAGAAGGTGACAAGTTTGGTATAGTAGACACAGGAGATAAAACTTTAACCCCACCATACAGTAATGCCCCCTCGCTAGAAGAACACAGGGCAGATACTAACGCTACAGATAAAAAAATATACTATTACAGTGGTCAGCCTTACTGGATAGATGATAGTACATCTAACTGGAAGGTTACTACTCGTCAGCCAGATGGTTCTGGGGGATGGACTACTAATCTAGTACAGTCTGGTAATCTTACACATCATAGCGGTGGTTATTTATTTAAAGAAAACTACTTTATCTGTTGGGATGCTCAACATTTAGATACTGTGCAGCTTAGCACATCATCAATGACTGTTAATTCATTTGATACTGTTGATGTAAGTCAGGGTGGGAATGCAGGCAGTGACTTTGGTTTTACCTCTGGTGCAACAGGTCAGGAAATTAGCAGTGTTGACATATGTAATGGTGTTATTACCTTTGCTCAAAAAATAAAAACAACAAATACAACTCCTACTGAATACACTGGTAGTGCAGATGAGAGGTGGATACTACCACCTTCTCGTACTTCAATTCTTTTATTAGTAAGAGATAATTTTACTGATGGAGAATCAAGTGGTAACTGGAATGCAGGCAGTGATGATATAGAAATATGGTCAAAATCAGGATCTAATCCTCCAGAAAAACAAGGAGGTAAGGCTAGTTGGCAATCTACTACAGTGACAGTAAAAGGTGGGAGAAATACTGCTTATAATAGAACTGTTAACCAAGGAATTAAATGGGCAGCATGCCTTGTTCAATCGAATACATGGACAAAAGTAAAAGTAGGAAGTAATAAACCTCAGTTTTTTCTTATAAATAAAAGTAATCAAACTCCAAGTCAAAATGATGTAAACAATATTAGCGTTTCTTATGCAGAGAATTCCAGACAAGTGCTTAGTACTAATGACAGAGGTTTCCCCGGAGGTGGCCCTGAAAGTTATCAATATTACACTATAGCTCCACATTATAAACTTAGAGTTCCAGCATATGATTTTGAAATAACATATACAAATAATAGCATTCCTAAAACATTAGGGAGATACTGGTCTAGTCAACAAGCATGGAGAGATTATTATGTAAAAGGTATAGTCACTGCCAGTAAGACTGAATTTTATTATCACTATAGTATGAGAACAGGTAAAAAAGGAATACAACAACAACACTATAGTTGGGCACCATCAGTTGGTGGTTCATGGCAAAATCATCATACTCTTTCAAGTAGTTGGACGAGATCAGATCAATCTAATATAGTAAAAACAAGTAGGCACTCAACAAGTAGAGCCAATGTTTACCAGAATAAAATTACAGGTAGTTATGACTCATATATAATTAGATTATGTAGCTATACTCCCGGTGGTTCAATGACAGTACAAACAGGATTTGCAAGATCTAAGCTATGGGCTAAAGCAACTATAAATAGGAGTGAAAAAAGCATATCTTTTACTGGTGCATCTGACAAAACATTTACAGTTGGGGATGTTATTAAAGTGCAAGGAAACGGCAATAGAACATTATCATGGAATACTTCTTTTAGAATTAACTCATCAGGAAGTATAGTAAGGCCATCAGAAAGTAATATGAATGAACTTCCTAATTCACATAGGAAGCACGAAAAAGATTATTTTTTGGCTGAGATAACAAGTATTAATAATAGTTCATCTAAACTATTTTTAAAAAGAATAGGCGAAGGAGCAACGTACCCCGGTGATGGAGATTTTAGAGATGAAGAATGCTATCCGGTTATAAATTCTATTGATCCATTTAATGAAGAAAATGCAAGTAACTTTTATATTTATAAGCCTGCAACAGTAGATGAAGCACTTGATGGTTCTGAGAGGGAAGTGCTACAGACTGACCTCTTTGGTCATGTATTAATAGGACATCGGCCTCCAATTGAACCTAACAGTGATACAAAACAAACCATAGAAGTAAGAGCAAACTCAGGAGCAGAAGCAACAAACTCTGATTATAAGCATACTATCAAATGGAAAGATAGCACTGATGGTATGCTTGATGTTAGGGCAGTAACTGCAACATCAGGTTCTCAACCTAGAATCTTTTATGTAAAGGGGGCTGAAGGGAATCAAAAGCTTTACTCTCAGAATGGTACTGACAGTGATGTAGCTCCATCATCTAGGGTATTTAGCAATGCTGGGGTTTATTATTTAACAAGTGATTACCTGTCTGTTGTTGATGACAATAGTATTACTGTATATGACCCATACTATAATGTTAAATATACCAAGGCAAAGCCAGAACAAGCAGTTGGTCTTGGACTTACAGGATTGGTTGAAGATGCATTACATTTAATAGCAAGCAGTGTTGTATTTGTATTTGTAAAGATTAAACCTAATGCAGATTCCACACCTAGATGGAGGTTGGTTAAGACAGGCTCAACAAAACCAGAAACATCTATACTATCATACGACTTTGTTAAGCCATTACACTTTGATGGACTGAAAGTTTGGGGCATAACAAGAACAGATAACACTGATGCTTCTACAGAAAAATATGATGTACATACAGCAGTACCATTTTTTGAATCTGATCTTAAAAATACTTGGATTAATCATTCTTCTAGTAGCAATAATATATCTGCTTGGGGACAAGTAATAAAAACTAGAGAAGGGGAGGCAACTGATCAGGGCACACCAAGGTATCTTTCAGTAGAATGGAAGTTTGATTCTGGGGTTTTTAATAGTACTGGAGATCCAACTATAGGATTAAACCATGAAGCTAATAAAATGCTAGGAGATCAAAATGAATTCACATGGTACATACTAGATGCTCCAGCAACACTACAGTCAGGAGGGGTAGGTTCACAAATAACAAATCCTAAAATTGAAGTTAAATTTAAAAGCAAGGTTATTCGTAACGTAGCATTCTTTAAAACATCTGAGACTGTACTGCCATCTACTGGGCAAACTGGTGCAAACAATAGAATTTCATTTACTAACTATCAGGAAGCAGGTCAAAACTTTTATGTACTAAATGATAAAGCAATACCACTTAAAGGTGGTGTTGATGCTACAGAAATAGGATATACCTTAGGTAATGCAGATGCAGCAAACAATGCATTTGATGCCTCAAAGGTTGGAATCTCTGCTTTCTTAGTTGGTGCACCTAATATGTTTAATCCTTATGGGCCGAATATAGATTTTTATTATCGTGCTTCTTTCTTAGATAAATGGGGGAATGAAAGTGCTCCATCAGTAGCATCTGCTGAAGGTATACAACCATTAGATAGTGCAGATGATTGCATACAGATTAACTTTGATGAGAACTTCTTTCACTTTGACAATACAGATATAGAAACTATTCGTGTGTATCGTTATGGTGGTGATTCATCAGAATGGATGTTCCTTCGTGATATAGATATGCCTGATCTAACAGGCTTCCCACTTACTTTAGGTAGTCTGACTGGTTCATTTGCTCGTGTATCTGCCTTATCTAAGTTTTACAACTTTAAAACATTTAAAGATATAACTAAGTTAAGAAGTTTTACTAATTCAAACTTTGATTTAACTGCAACAGGGATAAGTGCAGGGCAAACATTTACAACAACTTTTTCATCTAATGCTAATAACTTAGACTTTGGTTCTGCACATGGGCTTGAGGTTGGCAATAAGGTAAGGCTATCTGGGGATGATCTCCCAGAACCTCTTGTATCAGGGAATGATTACTATGTAAAAACAAAAGTAGACGCAGATACTATTACTCTAGCTACTACTCCTACTGGTACTGTAATAGCTTTAACAGATGATGGTGTAGGAACCCATACACTTAAGAAGATAACATCACCATCTGATATGGATGGTTCATGGAATATAATTCAGCTTAGTGAAAATGTTTCTCCCAGTGTTGCTTACACAACTACACTATCATCTGAGATTAATGAGACAGCTACAACGATTGCCTTAGCCAGCACAACAAACCCAAGTGCTTGGCCTACTGCAGGAGTTGTTAAGATTGAGGAAGAATATGTATCGTATACTGGTATATCAGGTACATCATTAACAGGATGTGAACGTGCACAGTATGATTCATCTGCAAGCAGACACGAAGCAGCAAAGGCTGTTAATGTAATTGAGTGGGTGCTTGAAATAGAGCATAGAAATCAGGATACCACAACACTTGAAACAGATATTATTAACCCATATGCAGCCGCCACTGGTGCAATAACCATAGAAGTTGAAGATGCTGCATTATTCCAAGCCTCAGGCAGGATTCTTATAGGCAATGAAATATATGATTATACTGGGAGAGATCTAACAACTACTCCTAATAAACTTACAGGTTGTACAACTAATGCAGCAGGAAGCTTACCATCTACGCACAATGCTGGAGTAACAGTATTCAGTTATGAGGAGAACTTTACGGATCAAGATGTAGAAAGTATGTCAATAGAGATTAATAGTTTTGGGTATAGGGACAAAGCACGAGCACCAGTAACATCACTGCACTACCTACAAAATGATAACTATCCTCCAGTAGGTCTTACATATAATGAAGAAAAGAAAAACTTCTTTGAAACAGAAAGTAGTGAGGATTATTATAGGTATATAACAGCAGTAGGATCAATGTACTTTGGTGCATTAGATGCAAACTTGCAGTTCTCAAGGTATGGAACTCCTGAGTACTGGCCTCTTGATGCAGTTGTTACACTAGACTCAGAAATCAGGGCAATAATGGAGCATGCAGGTGAAGGTCTTGTATGGACAACTAACTCATTATACAGGGTGAGGGGTACTGATCCTAAAGCAATGATAGCTTTTAGGGTTCCAGATGCACATGGAATTAAGGATGGTGACGAACAAACAGTAGCAACATTTGGTGGCGGGGTATTATGGCTTACTGCTAATGATGGGATTGCATACTATCAGGCTGGTAAGGTTCAGTATTTAACTAGGGACAAACATATAATAACTAATCTTGTTAAACCTAGAGCTTTAGTAGCAGATGGAGTTTACTGGTTATTCCAGAAGCCGGGTAATGGTACTGGATTCAGACTTGAGATTACAGGCGGTGACTTAAGACTTTGTAAGACTTCAATAGAAGCCTACTATGCACATTATTCAAAGGCTCTTGGTAAGGCTATCGTTGTAACTAAAGATAATCAGGTATCAGATAGTGACAGCACATTCAGTGTAAGTGAGATAGGCTCAACTAAAGCTACTAATATATCATGGAGAAGCAAGAAGATTGATGCAGGAGAGCCTGCACTTGCAAAAGCATTAGGTTCATTAGCTGTTGTATATGAGGTGCTTGATTCTAAGTCAGCAGTTACATTGTCAGATGGCATACGAGGTCAGTCTCTAGCCGCTTCCTTATTGGGTATGAACCCAGATGACTTAGATGCAGGTGATTTAGCAGCAGCAGGGGCTGACTCAGAAGTAGATATGTATGATGTGTTTATCAACTATGGGAATGCCGAACAGTATTTTGAGATTGATATAGGTGGTGGTAACTTATCTGAAACAGAACGTAAAAAGATAGTTATGCCCCTTGATTTTGATACATCAACAATTAAGGCTGGTGATAGAATATGGAATGAGATGCTTGCAGACAATACTATTGTTAGTAGTGTGACTACTTCAGTTGTTGGTGGTGTTACATATCCTGCACTACTTCTTGATAAAGAGCCACTAAGGAGTGGGTCGGGTACAATATACTGGGGCAACCTACCTGTAGTAGATGTATTCCTTAATAATGATACAACAGCAGCAAGAACTTTTGTTCTCCCTCCGAGTGATAGGATTGAGCCATTGTCTGCTGACTTATACCTAAATGATCTTCGTAGATTTAGAACTATATCTGTAAAAATACAGGGTAATGTAAGGGTTCAGACATTATCAATAAGACACTATCCACTTCAGCAGTATCAGGCACACACGCTAACTCATAGTGCTGATGTATTCTATAAGGGTGATATTGATTTCAGGGTTATGTTAGATGGCAAGCTTATATACAGGAAGGAACTAACTAATCCAGAAGGTGAGTTTAAAGAAGAAAGAGTTTATTTACCAGCATCTTCATATGGACAAAGAATACACTATATGAATGAGAGTATGTCAGGTACTATAGAATCAGTACAGTTCAACGGAAATATGGCAGCATAATGGCAGAGTTTCAACAGTATCCAGCACCAGTAGTTTTTCATCAGGCACTTGTTGGCGTAATACCTAGAGAGGATGGTGATGATCTGAAGTTTAATTTTGCTGTGGATGGGGATCATGCAGGCACAGAAACAATTTCTGGTGCGGGGCTTGCAGTGAAAGGGAAGCTTCTGCCTCTTAGAATTTTCCCTAACCCCTCCCAAGCTGGATCATTGGTACAGGTTAGTATAGAGGAGGGCTGTGACATGGTTAGTTGTGAGTTAGTTGCTGCCCCAATAGCTTCTCACAGAGTTGTTAAAGAGCTGTCAGAAGCACAGATTACATACAAGGGTGATGTTACTATAGATATGTATTTCGATGGCACTAAGATAGGTTCTAGTCGTTTCTTTAGCTCAACTGGATGGAAGACTGAGAAGTTTTATATGCCATCAGGAAGTAGGGGATACATATTTCAATGGAAGCAGATCGATAATACTAATAATAATCCAAGAGGTTATGTTGGTTCATTTGAAACTGACATTAGTATAAGTGATGTTGAAACTCCAGCAGTACCCAGCTAATGGCTGAAGCAGAACGATATGGAATAAATGTAGTTGCTTCCCAGATAGAAGATCAGATAACACAGGAGGCTTTCAGGGATCAGGAGAGAATTAATGCAGAACTTAGATCTAAGGTAATTGCATTGTCTGGTGAGGTGGCAAATCTAAGGGAAATGATTAAAGAACAGTCTGAAACACTAGCAGTATTAATGGATGGGTAAAGTAATATCAGTATCTTTTAATTTTCAGTATGGTATTTGCAACTATCACGAAGAAATAGAGGGAAAACGAAAAAAATATTCATTAAATCCAGACCATAACTTCTCAGACTCCCCTGTTAATTCTGAAATACAGGCATTGTGTGAACTATTATGGACTGACGAAAGGAGATCTAGCTGGGCTGAAAGGCAAAGATATTCTAAAATGACACCAGAGGAGAGGAAGGAAGCAGGTTATAGCTAATGAGCTTAGCAGAAATTGATATAATACAATCGGAGAAGATAACTGCTCTAGAAAATGATGTTAGTGATTTAAGGGATAAATTAAATCTTGTTGTTGCAGATATTCTTGCACTAACAACTAAGCTTAATACAGCAATTTCAGATGCAGATGATTTAAACACTGTTATTAATGCAGGTTATTCTGTGGCAAGTGGTGGAGGTGAATCGAATACCGGCATATTAAAAAGATTGGATCAATTGTTTCAAGCACTTGAAGATCATAGGTATTTACCTACTGCAGCAACTGCTCCGGGTGGAGCTACATATGAAGAATCCCATCCTCCTGCAAATGAAGGTTCTTCTATATGGCAGACTGGAGGTACATCTGTAAGTAACTTAGATGGAACAGCTCAAGGAAATAATAACCCAAGAACTACATATACTGCAACAGCCCAGACAGCAACAATGGTTGCTAACTATGCTCCTGAAGAAACAGCAGTTATGACATTAAAAATTAAAAATGAAAAACGAGCAAGGAAGGTAGCAAGAACATTAGTTAAAAGGACTACATAGTATGGCAACTGAAAAAATAGATACCTTACAGACTGCACAAATTAGAACATTAGAGGATAATATTAGCGAATTAAAAAATAAGCTTAATCTTATGGTTAATGATGTACTTGCTATAACAGCTAAAGTTAATACAGTTATAGGTGATATGAATAATATGAATGATGTTGTAATGGCAGGATATACTACACCCGGTTCTCCAGAATCATATGGAATTTTAGAGTCAATGGATAAGTATAAAGATAAATTAAAAGATCATGAAGAAACTGATGGATCTACATGGCATTGGTGGCCTGCTATTACGTCATTGGGTGGGGGTAATACGGGAAATTACAATACAAGCGATATATCAGGAACATTAACAGGGGCATCATGGTCTTCTGGTTCAAATGCTGTTACATTTACAGGAACCACAGGAACAATAACTAAAGGCCAGAGAATGCAAAATAGTGGATCAGTAGTAGGACATCCAATAGAAGGGCCAGCGAATGGAGCTATGATAGATAATATCTCAGGAAATACTTTATGGCTTACTGGTGGCAATTTTTATTTATCAGGTAGTGGAACACTTTCTTTTGTTGCAAAGAAAGGCACTATACATTATGGCGTTTATTATGACAATTACTGGACTGATAGTGGGCCTTGGAATCAGGATTGGTTTGAACACCCAAGAATGAACAGAGCAGGTACTACTAGTGCAAAAAGTGGGAGTGCTGGTGCAAGTTCATATGATAATCCAGCCTTAGGTGGTACTGGTCAGGCAGGAAATTCACCGCATACAGCAGGTGCACAAAACTCAACAGCATCAGGTAATTATGAAACTCCTACTAAAAGAATGCTTACAGTAAAAAGATCTGAAGCAAAGCGAGCTAAAAAATTAGCACGACAAACATTAAATAGACTACGTAAGTGAGGTAAAACTATGGCCTTAGGCAGAGCAATTAGAGGAATGTTTGAGAGTCTTGGCGGCCCCAAGATGTCTGATCCTAGAAGACTCCATAATCCAGAAGAGCTAAGGAAGTGGAAGGAAAGATCCGATAAGTCATATGATAGATATGGTACTAGGAGGGATATGTATGAAGGCCGTGCTCAAGATGAGTATGGCAGATACCTTACCGATAGTGACGAAGCACGTAGATTATATGGTAGATCAGAATCACAAGCTGGTGCAGCACAAGCAGGTATTACATCAGCCGCCATGCGAGAGAGAAGAGCTGGCGAACTTGCAGATGATAGACAACATTATGCAGGACTACGTGAAAGATCAATGCAAAGACAGAAGCAGAGAGAAGCTTACAGATTAGATCTTGAGTCACAAAAGTATCAACCCGGAAGCTTTGATGCAGTGCAAGCTATGGTAATGGATGCCGCAAAGATGGGTAATGAAGCTGCATTACAGCAGACTCAGGCAGTAGCTTCTGGCTTAGCAAAAACAAATCCTGTGGCAGCAGCAAAGCTTATGATGGATGCACAGAGTACAGCAGGTACTAACCTTGCTAAGGCTAAACAGCAGGGTTGGTTTGCAGGTCAGGAGAATAGGATGAAGGAAATGCAAGTAGATGCTAACAGGATAATGCAACAGTCAGGTATGCTTGGTCAGGAAGAACAGGCAGATCAGATTATGGCACAGGCACACCAGTCACGTATAGCAGATCAAATGAATCTTGCTACAGCAGGGCTTAATAGATCACAGGCTAACCTTGCACTATCATCTCAGTATGGTGCTACAGGAGATAGGTTCGCTAACCTAGCAGGAAGATCATTGCAGGCAAGCCAAGCTTATGATCAGTTTGGTGATGCAATGTCTGACAGGAGAACCAGTATAGAAGAGCAACGTATGGGCAGGGAACAGGAGCTTATGCTTAGTGACCAGATGGCACAGCAACAGGTTGATGAATACAATGCTGGTCGTATGGGCAGGGGTATACAGACAGGTCTTGCTATTGCAGGTACTGCGGCAAATCTTTACTCAGGAATCCAAGCAGGTAGGGCAGCTAGTGCAGAAGCTGATATGTACAGCAGGTTTGGGAGGCAAGATACAAATGAATTTGCAACTTCTTTCCCAAGTTTAGAAGACCAAGTTTCGACTTCAGGCAATGAAATAACACGAATTTCAAATACAACTAATAATATACCATATGAAAATCGTATGTTTCATGGCTTAAAAAAGCCAGCTCTATCAAATGTAAGTGGTGGTGGTCAAAGTATATATGACATGCCATCTTCAAGAACAATACAATATGGGGGTACTTTTGGTCAACCTCAAATGACCTCTGGTGCAAATATGTTTCCTGCTCCACGTTCAAATGAACTAGGTGGTATGACCGCACCCTTAGGTACAGGGAAAATGCAACCTTCTTGGAAAAGAAATTTAAAAAGGAAAGGGTGGAGTTATTGAAAACTATATTTAATTTTAAGAAAAGGAATACGTTATGGCAATAGCATTTTACGACAGTGGCAGGTTACTTCCATATCGGCATAAGCAGTTATCAGAACAGATAGCACAACGGAATCAGGATGCCGAAAGAACTAGGCAGTATATAGGATATGCTGGTGGTGCATTTGCTAACATGGCTGAGAAGACAGGCCAAATCTTTGGTGCTGATCTTTACTCTGGATATAAGGGGCAACAACCTCAAGAAGCAGGAGCACAGAAAGTAGGATTAAAATTAAAAAAAGACCAACAGCCTCAGGAGTATTTCGGTGGTACTATAGGCAGGGATATGCGTAAGGCTGGCTGGCAGAAGGATATCACAGATCAGGAAAATCAAAGGCGAGAAGTTACCCATAAGCTTGGACTACATATGAAAGCTGTTGAGATGGGTAACATCCAGCAAGCTGGTAGAGCTTGGGGATGGAGAGATCGAGATAAGATAGAGAAAACGTGGAATAAAATCTATGATGCTTATATAGCTGATACTCAGCAGTTATCTAAGTATGATTTGGTTGTTAAATATAAAGGATTATTTCCTAAGGCTACCCAAAGACTACTTGAAGACTATGCTAATTACAAAGGAGATGATATAGAGGAGAGAAGGGAGGAAATTATTGAAGAGCTAACAACAAATCCTCAGCATACTGCTACCACAGATTTTATGCAATGGGCAGAAGATTCCGGGTACTATAATCCTGATGTGTATACAGAACCAAGGGATGATGTTAATAATATGGTTGCGTATGTTAAGAATCAGCTTGGTTATACTATTAACACACCAGAAAAGAAACCTGCTGGTTTGAAGAAAACTTCGCTACATGAGTTCAATGAACAGTTGCTTGAGGAGAAGCATAAGAAAAAGAAACAAATAGATTCTGGATCAGAGACTATACCTAAATTTGAACCACACAAAGGCCCACCATCAATTAAAAACCCTGTAAATAAAAAGATTATTAATAATGATCCAACTACATTAAGGGAAGAAGCAGAGGATAATATAAACAATGGTGGAGGTGTATTAGATATAGAATTTTCTAATATCAATCCAGATGGAACCGAAGCTAGTATCTGGCAGATCATGGCAAATGCAGGGAAAAAATTGGGGGCATATTGGGATGAAGCAATAAGAAAAAACAAAAGTCTTGTAGGGCCGGGAGATGACCCTCGTGTTGGAGATGTTGACACCATAGTTAATAAGATTATTGCAGGTGTATTGACTGGGGATGAATTACCTCCAAATATTAAAAATCAAATTAAAAATACTGTAAGTACTATTGTTAAAAATGCAGAAGCAAAGCTTGAGGTTGTTAAACAAAAGGCGGGGCCAACTATTAATACAGCGATTGAAAAAATTGAGGACAAATTTGGTGCAAGTGAACCCGGATTTCGTGTAGATGTAACTCCTTCAACTGTTATTAAAAA
>CEUI01006761.1_pt1 | contig 13859 bp, 17 predicted proteins | sample 531411 | NCBI WGS metagenome assembly CEUI01 (sample SAMEA2622841, study PRJEB7988) | marine metagenome | isolation source: saline water (ENVO:00002010), including
GTTAACAACTGATTTTTGATCAGCTAATCTACCAGATAGTCTATTAGCAAACCTTAATTGATCGAGTTGTACTACGATGTCGTACGCTCTTAATGCTTCTTCATTACCTTCGAGAGTGTTATCTCCAACAATACCGTCACCAGTCATGTCAGCTAAAAGTGTTAATACCGCTCTAGCTCCCTTTTCTGATTGGGTTAATTCAGATATTCTCTGAACCATTGCGTTAGATCCACTACCCGCGAATTGGTTAATGAATGACATATTTCGAGCTACACGCCAGAAATCGCGTGACCAGATTGTCAATTGTTCGCTGGTCAACGCGGCAAAGTTTGTATTTGCCATAATAATGTCTCCATTAATTAAAATTATTAACCAGTCGACTTATTGGAGCGACTATTTATCCGTGTACCCTTTATCGTTGGGGTGACGCTCTCGTTAGTTTAACGGGTACGAACCCGACTAGATTTACGCCGTAGCAGGCGGATTTACGATTTTTTACTGGAACGACCCAGGTTAGATATCGCTCTAACAAGCGAAACTTTTTATTTTATACCACAGATTATCCAAAATCTCCACGCATTCTTCGCAATGTTTCATCTGGAAGGGCATCAAATTCATCTGTAGAAAGTAAATCAATATCTACTTTTTTATCCACTTTGTTTTTACCTTTCATCTCCGGTGGCTGAGACTCCGCTGCCTCTATTTTTTTAGTAGTATTTGCTACTTTTTTCTTTTCCGCCACTTTTTTCTGGACTGGGTCTGCCTTTTTTTCTTCTACTGCCGGAACTTCCGTAGTAGGTTTTATAATGTAATTGGCTGCTTTTTCTAAAGCATCTGCCCCTGTAAAACCTTGTATCATAAAAGCATCCCTAAGATCCATAATTTCTTGCTGTAACTCTTGATTAAAAGTAGCACTCGCTTCATCTAATTCAGGGTATTTTGTTTGAAGCTCTACTGCTTTCGCTTGTAAGGCTACAGCTTCTGTACTTTTTTGAACTGTTTGCCCCATTTGTGCTTGTACTTCATACATCATCTGACGTTTTTCTGCCTCTCGCATTTCATTACGAAGTTGTGTAGCTTTATCAGTATCCCCATTAAGAATATACTCTTGGTATTCTAACTCTTTACTATTAAAATCGTATTCAGGGGCTTCTGTTATATTTTCTACAGGGTTATTGGCTTCTTCTAATTGTTTTTGCAAAGCTTTCTGTTTAGCTAACACTTCATCAAACCTAGATTTAGGAATCATTGGCTCTTTTGGTGCTTCTTCATCAGCTCCTTTCGCAGCTGGTTCTTCAGATTCTCGTGTATCTCCTTCAGGTACGACATCCGTTCCTTCTTCGCTTGTGCTGTCATCTCCTTCTGCTTCAATTTCAACATCCTGCGTTTCGCTCTGCGGCTCTTCTCCTTCTGCTGATTCTTCTTCAACAACTTCGGGTTCTGTTTCTTCAACTTCTTCAACTTGGTCCTCCTCCTCGATTTCTTCCGTTTTAGATTCGTCTTCAAAATTTAAGTCAACATCAAAAGGCTTAACATCCTCATCTGTCACTTTATCTGCTCCTGGTATACCGTCATAGACAACATCTAAATTATCTTCGGTTTGTGGTGCGTTCGCTTTCTTCTTTTTTGCCATTTCTAATTACCTCCTGTGGTTTTCATGGCTGCAGCTGCCAATTTAGAAGCTGCTGCAGTATCACTCTGGTCTTTACGCATTTGGTTCGTCATATCTGACAACCTTTCACGTAATTCGAGTTCCTCTCGTTTAGCCTGTAGTTTACTTTGTAATTCAGCAACCTTCAACTGTGGATCAGTTTCAGCTGCTTCGGTCTTAGCTACATTTAAAGCGGCTTGTGTTTGTAGATTAGCAACTTCTGCTTCTAATTTAGCTATCTCAAGTTGCGTTGATCGTATTTGTGATTCCATCTGGAACTGTTGTAGTTGTACTTGTTCTTCTGTTGGTGGGGCAGTTCCTTCCATTTGCCTAATTCTATCTGCAATTTCTGCTTTACGTGATAAATGTGAATATTCAACAATCATATCATTTGGTATTGGTACTCCAACCCCTCGAAGCTCAATAGCCTCAGCAAATTGCATTTCATCAAAGTTATCCCTAGCTGGAGCGGAGGAAACAACTACATCATATTCCCCTAGGGTTAAATTATTAATAACTTCCCCTTCTGGGGTCATAACATTTACTGCTACAGGTTCTCTTGGTTTATAAGGGTCAGATTCATCTGTTACTTGTATGATTCTTTCCTCTGTATAATAAGATTGCACCAGATTTAGGATCTTTTCTGCTAAATATTGTCTAGTTTTTGCTAAATTAGTAAGAGGGACCTGCAACATAGTAGAACCCCTGTTCTGTTTTGCTTGTATCGCAACACCAGAGACTTCAGGACTATCCATACCAAGCATAGCATCTGTAATCCCACTAATTTGTTTAATATTTGCTGCTGCTTTTTGCCCTAATCTATCTAAACCTGTAGGAATTTGGTTTGGTGGGATTTTAGCTGGGGGCGTAGAGCCACGGTTAAACTCTAATACTAGGCCAGTTTCTGCACCATGCTCTTCTAGATCATCTGCTGTCATACCGGATAAAGAACCGTTCTCTACGATCCAGCCACTATTTGCCGTAGTATTTACGATATGAAGTTCTTGAGAGGTTATTTTGTTTAACTGCTCCTGAGGGGATAGGAGATTTCGTACCATCCCAAAAGGTCTCCCACGCCTAAAGTACGGAAAATAAGGAATTAAAGTAAAATGTCGATAAGGAGACCAGTCATCAAAAAGGACAACTGTATCTGCGGACACTGTCCAACGGACCTTCCGGATTTTTTTCTCAATAATATCTAACCCATATTGGTCTGCAAAATTTTCTCTTTTCTTTTTACCCCAACCGTAAGGTACTTGCCTTTGGTCTCCAGTTAAAGGGTCAACATAAAACATACAGTTTTCTAATCTATAGTATTGCCTCTCTATTACCCTAATGGACCTAAGAGATCGTGCATTTTCTGGATCATTTGGCATTTGATTGCCATACTCATTTTGATCAGTATCACCGTATCGTACTTCTTCAAATTCCATAGAATCAGCACCTAAAGTAGTGCCAGTCTCTGCTAACATCCTTAATTTGTCAGCTTTACCTTGTCCATACACTTCTTCTATTTCATCTAGACTCATCCACTTAGTTTCAAATATTTCATTCCAAGTTCTTGGATCATAGTGTTTTGCGTCTGGGTCAATAAGAATATCTAATGGGTCTTTTGTGGTAATTCGAACTTCGCCATTAACATGGTCATCAAAATCTATACGTACATCAAACCAGCCTCTATCTTGTATTAATCCATCTTGGAACACCTGAGCTTCTATCCATTCTAATTTATTATTATCTGCTATCTGCGCATAGACTCTAGTGAGTACATCCGCAACATCTTGGTTGCCCCCACCTCTAGGTTTAAATTGAATATCTGCTTTTTTAGTACTCTGTTCCCCAAGTACAGCATTAATGGTAGGTAATATAGTATTAATAGTTAGAGCCGGTCGCCCTTGGTCATCGAGCTGCTGCATGTCAAACTCGTCCCATTGGTCCCCTCTATAATATGCATCACATCGCTTTGCCATATCAATGTATTCATCATGCCCAGCATCTCGAGCACGAACGTAAGCGTTCCATTGGTTCTTTGCTAAAGTAAGTTCTTCAGCTTTTGTTAGTTTCTTTTTTGGTTTTTTATATGCCATTATGCGCTCATTGCAGTTTTACTTTTTTTGTCTTTCGCAATATATCTTAACCTATCTCGCCAAGAAGGTATATGCTCAGGCCTCTCATAAAAAGTTGCAAACTCAACCATCATTAAACCTACCCAGGCCAAAGCATCAACTTGGTCGTCATTGACCCCATTAGGAAAACGAAGAAGTTCAGCCACCATTGGGCCGGTCCAAATTGCGTCCTTCGGAAAGTATACCATGCCTTGTTGCATTCTACCTTGAATTGCTCTAGCTCTAGCTTCTTTATCTCGTCGCCCAACTTTTAAATCCTTAAAATAAGCAGAATGTAATTTACGTTCTGCTACACGTTTCTCTAGGAAAGGCCCAATAGCCATTTCGATATGACCACGTTCTATCCCCACGATTCCTGGTCGCCATTGTTCGTACAAATCCAGGATCTTCTCTACAAGCTCGAACCCGTCATACTTTCCACGTACAACATCAACTACGAACATATTATCATATTCATCCACTCCGACTACAATCCCAACAGAAAAATCGTTCCTTTCTCTTTGTCCTATAGCCAAGTCCCACGCGCAATAATATCGTAATCTGTCGTATTCAATTTCTTCAGGTTCATAATACTTAATCATGTCCCTAGTAAAATAATCACCTTCATCTGATACTGGGTTCTGTTGGTATAGCGCGGTCCAGTCCCTTGGACCAATCGCTTTTTGTATCATTTCTAAAGATTCTAGGTTATATCTTTCTGGGTGTAGCGGTTCGCCTGTTTTTCTAAATTCTTCATCTTCTTCTGCTACTGCTGGATATTTGACCACTTCCCATTCATCTGCGCCATCTTCCGCATGTTGCAATAAACGGCCAGCTAAATCATCATCGTGCCATCTAGTAAGAATAACTAGTATACCTCCACCGGGGGATAGTCGGGTATATGCTGTAGAGGTATACCAGTCCCACGTTGCTTCGCGGTTGTTTTCAGATTCAGCATCTTCTCTGTTTTTTACCGGGTCATCGATTAATAATATATTTGCACCTTTACCTGTAATACCACCACCAACACCGGCCGCGACATAACCACCCCCTTGGGTCGTTAACCAGGATTCGATAGACTGCGAATCTTTATCTAGTTTTGTTTTTTCAAAAACATTCTTATAGTTAGGCTCTCTTAGCAATTGACGGACCTTCCTTGAAAAACTCATTGCTAAGGAGCCCGAGTACGAACAACTAATAAACTCATGTTTTGGATTCTTTCCTAAATGCCAAGCAGGAAAAGCCACACTAGCCAGAGTTGACTTACCATGCCTCGGAGGCATGAACAGCATCAGTCTTGGGGATTTCTGATCAGCCACATCTTGACTAAATTTCTCCAATCGTTGGCAAATATCTTTATGAACCCAACCTGCTTGGTAATCAGGATTAAATTTTTCTACAAAGGGTAGAAGACGTTTTCTGGACAATACACGTATCGCCAGTTCTTTTTCTGCACGAGCTTGTGCATCTAATTCTTTTTGATCTGGACCGGGGTCCGTAGGTGGAGGTTTAGGCAACTCGTCCGCTTCATCCGCTGCGCAATACACACAGAGCCCTTTGGGCAATACAAGATTTTCAGCTAATAGCTTCTTGCACTTGTAGCATTCGAGCTTTTGTAAATCTGGCATTAATACCTTTTACTTTTTCGCTTTCTTGCTTTTTTTGCTGCCGCTTTTCCCTTTTTTGTGTACGGGAACTTTTTCTTTCCTACTTTTGGCATTTTTTTTCGCCTCCTTTTTTTCCGAGATAATAACACTACCCATATAAGCAAAGAAAGCTAAGCCAATAAGTAAAGCTATTCCAAAAACAATATCCATAACGAGCTTAAGTGTTTCCACTAGGTTTAGCTAATCCAGTTGGTTTCCCTTTTATAGAAGTAAGTTTCATACTTCCATCTTTGTTTTGGGAAATCTGCGTATGAGTAGTTGTTCTTTTTGCTCTCCTAGCATCTGACGCTTGTCTATATTTAGTTGACACTTTTATCCTCCTTGCTCGGCTCTAAGTAATTTGTCTCAGATCCTGCTATTTTTAATAATTCAGAATCTGACATACGCTCGAGTCTCTCTAAATTATCTACATTAATATTAACCTGTGTCGCTTGCTCGGGTGCAAATAGACCGTGAAGCTTGCATAAAGAATCGACAACATTTTTTTCTTCCGTCGCGTTTGCAGATTTTCTATGCGCTTCTAAATACATAGTAGTCGCAGTAGTACGGTCAAATTTTACTTCTTCCCGCATTTCAGACCGAAGATATTCTACCGCCTTCACAATAGTAGGGCGTTTAAAAACCTCGTACACGGAATCCTGGTTACGGTACCCCGCTGCACGGCCCGCGGCCGCTTTACTCATCCCTTTCAAGTAGAATAAAACTAACCTTTCTTCTTGTACCGAAAGCTCGGATAGCTTTACCCCCGCGTAAGGGAAATGGGATTGTAACTCTGTTCTGTCTTCTTCAGTTACTTCGACTGCTTCATTATTTAACAGGCTCATGTGCTAAATATAACTTATTGAGGCATATATTGTAAATTTTTTGTAGAAAATTTTTTTTGAAAAAATATGAAATATATTGCTCACGCATCTTCTCCTACTATCATTATAGAGACACTCCCTCCCCGATTGAAATCCGTGTACATAAATCCGAATTCATCTTTTGGAACCTTGTTTTGGAAAAAAGCGCCTTCGGCCCTGTTAGTGTCAATGTGATTGGTTAGTGGTTAATCAATCGTTAATATACCTAGGAGGTAGTTATGAAATATGTTGTATCAACAACACTTTTATTTAATAAACATTATGACCGCACGATTGAAAATCATAATGGTAAATTCGTAGATGGTAATGCTGAATGGAAACGCTTTGGCTCAACCGACTTCGTCGTCTCTGGGGCTGACCGCCCCACAACAGCTTTAGCTTTTATTCACGCTCTCTGTTCTAAGTTCTATGAAGGCAGTGAGATGGTTTATAAAGAATATCCAAAAGCTGTTGTACCCTACGATGATTGGTTAGCTGAACTCCCTCAAGATTCTGATGTACAGGCTAGTGAGGAAAGAGACTTCATACAACCTGTTCAGGCTCATGTCGATATCAATGATGAAGAGTTTCCAGCACCAGGATATTCGGATGGTACATTCTCAGCTCCGATTCATTTCTGAGCCCAGGAACAAGGTACGCACTGTCGTGTGTACCTTGTCCTTTTTTTATATCTACTATCATCAATGATGTGCGTGCGTGCTTGATTTTATCCAGCGCTTGTCAGCGCTTGTTAGTAGTTTTGTGTAGTTGTTAGTAAAGAGGAGCTAGCTACTATCATTATTAATCATCCTCATATAAGGAGTCTATCATGAATAGATTACAAAATATCTTAAATAAAACCGTTAGGGTATTCACTTCTACTGTTGATGTAACAGTCAATGGGATAAGTGGATTTATATCAGATGTCAATCAGGCATATGATAAAAGGGAGAAAGCAGAGAAAGCTATGGCTACTAAAGTAGAACAGCCAACAACTGAAACTACTACTCCTACCCCTACTCCTACTCCTCAACCTGTTCAGGCTGAGTTCGATTTCGATAATTCATAACTACCAGGGGGCGTTTCAGCCCCCTTCCTTCTAACGCCTTTCTACCAAAAGGTCCTACGCCTAAGGGCTATATACTCCCCTTAGTTGCGCGAGGTGCGGTAGCCAGGAAGTCCTAGCATTAAGACCGAAGCAGTGGTAATGGTCCACCTTAATGTTAGGGCGTATCTTTCTTCTTCTACTATCATCACAGAGCCAGGGCTCGCGCCTACGGCGCTCGCCTACTTACGACGTGCTTGCTTGCCTGCTTGCCCGTCCTAAATCCCCTTTTTTAAACCAAGAACTACTATCATCAGTGCGTGCGAGCTTTGCGAGCATCGCACCCATGACGGAGAATCTGGTTCCGTGTGTTCCACGGCAACGTGCCGATGTGGAACCACTTCGTGGAACCAGAATTATATGCTTGCCAATGCGGGTTGCAGGCTGATAGGCCTGCCCGCGGTTCCATGGTTCCGTTTATTTCAGAACTATGTCCTGAAATGAACCCTGGACCGTAGTTCTTGGATAAAGGTTTAGAAGACCTAAAACTAGTGGAACCAGTGGAACCATCTCCTAAGACCCAGACTTTTACTGGCTAAAATGTGTTCCACTACTCGTGGAACCATGTGGAACCATGTGGAACCAAAGTTCCGTCGCTCGCGCCGAGAGGCGCTCGCTCATTGCGCTTGTCAGCGCTTGTTAGTGTTATTTTGAACTTGGTACGGGTGTATCGAGTCGTAACCTTAACTTAAGGAGTTATTATGAATCAATTATATTCATTATATATACTAAAATCTGGCGCTGATGGTAAAAACAGAAAGCGTGAGGTTGGCATAGCTACTACTAATAAAGATGGTAGCTTAACATTACACTTTGACGTTGCTGTTCCGCTAACTGCGGATAATGAGCAAGCTAAAGTGTTCATGAGGGTTATTGAGCCAAGAGCTCAAGCCCAAGTGAATGGGCAGTCAACTGAGAATGTTGAACCAGCTCAAGCTGTAGCAAGTTAATTGCTAGTACAGTCTGTCCCAACGCTGACACGCTCATGGCGTTGGGAGTGACTTTAAAAAACCGAGGCTCTCGGTTCCAAGGGGCGTGGGTTCATGGCCGAACATGCACGGCGAGAATGAAAAAGCTCGCCACCCCTTAAATATTATGAAAAAGAAAAAAATGACTATCGTAGAAAAACATGGCAGAAGTGGAGCTTCCATCTCTGTTACATGGGAAGATGACGCTCTCTTAGAGAACTTGAAGAAGCTGTTAGGTCTCAAGACCAAACCAGCTGTAATACGATTTCTTATAGAGAGATTTCGAAATGATTTAATTAATCTAACTAAATAGGAGGTTATTATGTTGGAATTTATGCTTGGATTACTTCTCGGTGGCTTTCTAGGCTACTTAGTGGTTTCTTATGCTTTTTATCAACTCGCCATAGACTCATCTTGGCGCGAGTGGATTGAAATAAGAGATGAAGCCAGGAAGACCAGAATACAACTCGAACTCGAGGAGTGAGTGGAGGTAAAAGGGAATTAGTAAACGCGTGCGTTGAACATTCCCTTTTTTTATGTTTCGTATTTAAATCGTGCTACATTGCTTCACGTGGAACAATCCGTGCGTGTTGCTACTGCCCCGCCTAAAATACGTGGCTGATGCTACGCCATCAGCCACCCCGCATCGGTTACCCGTGCGGTTTTTAGGCCGGCATCCGCAACAGCGCACTCAGCTACAACTGCCTAACTTGCTTATAACACAAATCCCCTATAGCTAAGCGCCTGTCGGCGCGTGTTTATGGGGGAGTATGTTTAATGATTATTAAACATGTTTAATAACTTATTCCATAAGGAGGTAAATATGGAACCAATACATGTACCTGAAGAGGTATTAAATCAAGCTGAGGAAGCAGAAATGCGTTCGCGAGCTGAATACATGAATTCTGGTGAGTATATAGAAAGATTTATCAGACGAATCAACGCTATAAGAGGAGGAAAACAACATGGCGAGAACTAGAAACGTGGATCATTTCGATCCAGCGGACCAGGAAACAAAGGAATTGGTCACTCCACAACAAACACCGGAAGACGCTTGGTTACCCGATACCAATGCAGATCCTGATGGTTCTGAAATAAGAGATAAGCAATTGTCTATACATTTGCCTGACTTTTATTTCAGGAAATACACTTTAGATGATTTAGGTAATCCTACCTTTATCGCCTCTAGAGTGGAAGGGATTATGGCTGTCTTTGAAGATAAGAAAAATTCGACAATGACATTCAATAACCCAGACGATGAAGCAAGAAAGAAGGAAGAAGAATATTACCTTAAACAGTGCACTACGATAGCAGACGGCCTTATGCCTCTATTGGAAGTTGATCCACAGTCTACAGGTATTAACTTTTTGCAACTCACCACTAGAACGTGGGCAGAGTTCGCTTCTATTGCATATGAGTACAAGGAAGAAGCAAGCATGGCTAATCCAAACGATGATTTACCAACATGGTTAATCGAACGTGAAGATAAGATGTTTGGCCTTGGACGAAAAGCAAGAATGCTTTCCGCTGTAGTCGGACTTATTGGCCAGGACTTTGGACTGCGTGATTTAAGTCTTAATTCACAGCGTGTCAGAATCGAAATTGAGAGACGTCAACAACGTTTAGCTGAATGGAACTTTAAGAACCATGCAGATCAGTCGGTGAAGACAGCAAATACTTTAAACAGTGCAACACAAGAGCACACTAATAGTGTGTTTAGTAGCGCATAGTTTAAGTAATCGGGGAGAGCTTTAGGGCTTTCCCCACTTTTTATAGTCTAAATGGAGGAAAATTATGGCTAACGTAAAAGAATTTCAAATTAATCCACCTAACTTTCAGAAAGTACAACTGAAAGTCACAGGTTTAACACCGTTAATTCAGAATAAAATGAAGGAAACAGTGATACAAGAAATGGAAGATGTTCGTGCGGGTAAGAAGACGAAAGTCAATGCCCAGAGAACAGCTATCGACCCTAAAAAAGAATATCTTAAGTCTGCTTATAAGCAAGACGATGGTTCTTTTGGTTTTCCAGCATCTGCCTTTAAACAGTGTGCAGTGCGTGCCGGTAAAGCCCTGGGCTTAGCTATGACCGACGCAAGAACATTATTCTTCGTGTTACCAACTGCCCCTGACGGTGAGTGCGTGAGCATAAAGAGTAAGAAACCAGTCTTGCGTAAAGATCCAGTAAATGTAAAAACCGGAAAAGATCTAAGATTTAGACCGGAATTTAAAGACTGGAAAGCTGATTTATTAGTAAGTTATGACGCCGATAGAATTACTATTGAGCAAATAGCTAACTTACTTAACCATGGTGGTCAAACTGTTGGCGTAGGCGAATGGAGACCAGAAAAGAATGGTACGTTTGGTATGTTCCAAGTAGGAGCTAAATAATGCCACGCGGAAGAAAGCCAAAAGCTGATATCAGAGATGAACTGCTAAAAATTCGAAAGAAATATGGCAGTCTCTCTGCTTCCGCAGTCGTTACAGAGGCTAAAAAGAAACGACACCCGTTACATTCCTTTTTTAACTGGGATGATACAGACGCAGCCAAGAAGTGGCGTTTGCACCAGGCAAACATGCTTATTGTGCGTGCGAAAATAACCTTCACAACACATGAACAGCAAACTATTAAAGCTTTCATTAGTGTTGCAGATGAAGAGAATGGTAGAAATTTTGTTTACACTGCAGACGCAGTGCAAGACAAAGAACTTATGCTTCAACTATTCGATCAATTACATACACGTATTGAGAATATAGAAGCTCAACTAACTGCGTTAAGTTTACTTAAAGGTGCAACTGCTACTGCATTGAAAAATGCTAAAACACCTATTAAACGTAGAAAACAACAGCTACAACGCTTATTACAAGCAACTGGCTAAACACGGCAGTCAGCGTTGGGTTTGGGCGGTGCCGTATGGCGGCGTTAGGTCGCGTTTGGTGAGGTTTAGCAAGGCAGTTTCGGTTTGTTGTGGTTGGGCGACTTGTGGTTGGGCGGTGTATGGTAAGGTCGGGCAGATCAAGGCAGTTGAGGCAGCGACAGGCAGTGTTGGGTATAGCGAGGTATGGTTTTTCAAGGCAGTTAAGGCATGGTTCGTTCGCGCATAGTACTGTTCGGTAGGTTTTGTCGAGGCAGTTTAGGCTCGTCACGGAGTGGCACGTCGATGTTTGGCGCGTTAAGGCAAGGCAACTAACTAAAGCTAGTATAAATTATATATTCCAAGGAGGTAATTATGGGATTAGATCAATATGCTGGATTTGCTAACGTAGCAGATCTAGAAACAAAAGATAATAAGGTTGTGCCGATCATCAATAATGATGACGAAGACAACCCTTATGTAACAGTTTACGATTGGCGTAAACACGCAAGATTACAAGAGTTTATGGAAAAGCTCTGGCAAAGAAAAAACAATAAAGAAGATTTTAACTGTAAAAAAATGGATTTACAGAGAGAAGATATTTTAGAACTACAAAAACTTGTAGAAAATGACGACTTGCCTTTCTGTGGCGGTGGATTCTTTTGGGGACATCAGTTCCAAGAAGAATCTATGAGTGAGTATAAAGAACAAGACTTAAAGTTTTGTGAAGACGCACTCAAATGGTTAGAAGAAGGTAAAGAGGTTTGGTACGAGTGTTGGTGGTAAATTTAGGAGGTAATTATGAAAGATACTATAACTTGTGATATATCAGAGTTAAAGAATCACATTAAAGCTTGCATAGCAAGTGAAACAACACCGATGATTTGGGGCGCCCCAGGCGTAGGAAAATCTGAGGTTGTACAACAAGTAGCAGATGAGCAAGGAGTTGCTTTAATTGATTTCCGTGCAAATCTGTTTGATCCTGTGGATGTAAGAGGTATACCTTTTCTCCATCAGAAAGATATAGATTCGCCGAAACAGACAGGCTGGGCAGTACCAGATGTATTTCCAAGAGTAGAAAGAGACGGGGACCGTGGTATCTTGTTCATAGATGAGATAACAACAGCCCCTACTGCAACGCAGAACTCTTTCTTACAACTGTTAATAAAACCTTTTAAAATAGGTGATTATAAATTGCCTCCAGGTTGGAGAACAGTTTGTGCTGGTAACAGAATGACTGATGGAGCTGCTGTATATCAAATGCCTGCAACAGTTAAAGATAGAGTTATGCATTACACTTTAACCCCTACTTTAGACGCTTGGTGTAACTGGGCATTTAAATCTAATATCCATCCAGATATTATTAGTTTCATTAGATACAGACCTAATCTTTTATTAGACCTGAGAAAAGATGAAGCTAATCCATCCCCAAGAACTTGGGCGTTATTAAGCAAAACACTACCTAAGTTAACCCCTGATCTTATTATGTCGGGTGTAACTGCTGCTGTTGGTGAAGGTGCTGCCGGTGAGTTTATAACTTTTAGGCAGATTGCTAATAAGTTACCTAATTTAGATACACTTATAGCTAACCCTACTACTTATGTTAAGGACGACAATCCAGCATTATTATATGCTTTGTCAGTAGGTCTAGCATCTAGAGCAGACCAAAATACAATGGCAAATATCATGGAAATAGCTAAAAAGATACCAATAGAGTACCAGGTTGTGCTTGTTAAAGGTGCTTTAGCTAAAGATAGACAATTGTTACAGCATAATGATGTTGTTACTTGGTCGCAAAAGAACCAAAACGTAGTAATGTAACAAAGGAGGAATAATGAAAACAGTTAGATTATCACAAACGTTAAAACATGACATTTTACAAACTGCTGAAGAGAAGTTTCGAAATGTTAACCCAGGAAAATCATATCCAGAAAAAGGACTAGATGTGCTGGAAAGCCATGGAGTAACTCAAAAAATTGAAAAAACTAGAGCACAGTTTAAAGAGATTTGGGACATGGATATGCCTTTGAAAACCATTGATAAGGTTAAGATTAAAGCAGAAGGCATAGAAACCATAGATGATGAAGGTCACCCCAGTGAACCAGAATCTAGAGCTTATACTCTTTCAATACCAGAAATGGAAGTGCCCTCTTTTATCTGTAGTGATTCTTATTATGATACAGCTTTAAAAGTTAAAGTAGAGCCAGATGATCCTGTATTTTCTGAGTGTTATCAAATAGAGGTCTACAATGAAAATCTTGAAAAACAGATGAGAAAACAGAGAATGGAATTAGATATTACTTTAGATAAATTTCCAACGTTAAATCAATTGCTTAAAGCTGCACCTTGGATATCTAAACTCGTGCCACCTGAAAGGATCCAAAAAATGCACGAAAAAGATGATCGCAAAAGAAAGCAGCAAGAACAGCAAGAAATAGCTGAAACTGAATTATCTAATCTAAAAAACACTGTCCTTTCTGATTCTTTATTAGGTGGTACTAGTAATGAATAAATATGAATTCTATAACGACACTATAATGTTTTGGAGAAGTGGGAGAATGATTGTCGAAGTCAGATCTATTGGTCACAAATGGGTATGGCTTCGACATAATCCACGTAAAAACTTTCGTAAGATTCCTAGAGCCCAATGGGATAGGATAACAAAA
>CEUI01007505.1_pt1 | contig 13854 bp, 22 predicted proteins | sample 531411 | NCBI WGS metagenome assembly CEUI01 (sample SAMEA2622841, study PRJEB7988) | marine metagenome | isolation source: saline water (ENVO:00002010), including
CTTAATGAAGAAGTGCCACTTTCTAAAATCACATACGAGATAACCAATTTCAGGTTAAATTTTAACTTATTACTGAAAGATGCCATTCAGAGTGATTTTTATGCAAATATATCAGGAAGAAATTTAAGTAATCTTGGTGCAGAAGGTTGGAGCAATCCAACATATCAAAATCCATTATGGCAAATAATTGATTTGTTTGTTTCAGAATTAGGATTAGAACATAATTTGCAATATCAAACGGCATCGGAAGAAAATAATTGGGTTGGATCTTTAGGGGGAGATAGTTTCCTTGATATAAGCACTCTAAGGCAGTCGTTAGGTGATTTAGAATCTGATTTTAAGTATGATTTTTCTTTGATAGAAAGTAAACCTTTTATGGATATAATAAATTCAATGATTAGGTATCTTCCTATTATATCACATTTTAATTATGAAGGAAAACTTAAATTTAATGTTATTAGAAAATCTTATTTTGAAGAAGATTACAGATTAGCAAAATCAATTAAAAATGATGAGATAATTAAGTATAAATTTAGAAGAACAAATACAGAAAATATTGCAACAAAAATTGTAATTAAATATAATTATGATTATTCAGATAAAAGTTTAAAAGATATATATACAAAAAATTTAGATGCTAATTATTTAGCAGATTATTATAATTATTATAACATTCCAAGTGATCACTCAGAAACAACTCTTGAAATAGAGGTTCCATTTATTAAAAGATATCCTGATAATAGTCCTTTAGAGGCTCTTTCTAAATGGATATTAGGTTGGCATAGTAACGATCATATTATTGTAGATTTAAAATTACCTTTGAGTTATATGGAGTTAGAGTGTGGTGATTTAATAAAATTTGATGAATTGCCTGATGGAGTGAAACCTTTTGGGATAAATATTACAACAATTCAGATTCCAAATTATGTATATAGATATCCATTGTTTATGATTTTTGATATAAAGATTAATTCATCTCAGGTAATGATAAAAGCAATTCAATTAAACGATTTAGTTTCACAAGATACAAAACTCGCAAGATGGAGTAATTTTTGGCTTGGAACTCAACAACAAGAAGTTGATGAAGATATTGAGGATCCTGTTGAAAATATAATATATGGTTGCACAGACCCCGCATATTCAGAATATTATGCGAACTCTAATTCTATTTGCGTTGATGATTTGGATAATTGTGTTGATAATGGATCTTGTAATGATTTGGCGGTTTTTGGTTGCACAGATATAAATGCAACGAACTATAATCCCTCATCAAATGTTAGTGATAATGATTTATGTGAATATGAAACGGAGGCTTTTTTATCAGATAGACCTAAATTGAGAATAAGTATGTTTTTTAAGAATCTTATGAATACAAATCAAAATCTAAATATAACCTACGATCAATTAAATTCTTCGCTATCAAACGGAATTCATCGTCTATTATATAGCAGTAGATACGAAATATCAGATGGAGTTTTTGATGAAGAATATTTTATAGACCAACAAGATACAAATGCAACGATGCTTCATTTGTTTAATGATTTATTAAGTGAAGTTTGGCGTAAACCTGTTTTTGAAGGAACTTCATTATATAGAAATTTAACAATGGCGTATTTTACTGTTGCATCATCTCATGCCGGATCAGATGTTTATATAGATGCGGGAGAAATATCATACTCAGGATATGAAGGTAATTATGAAACTTGGAATGGATTATCCAATGTTCAATTATCGGCATATATAGAAGATGATTGGGTTAATTGGGAAGAAGAAAACGATCACGATGTATCTCCCATATACTTTTTTTGGAGAAAATATTTAAACAACGCACCTGATATTAGTGAAGAAAACTATGCTCTCTTGGCGGGAGTATCAAGTGATTTTGGTGGTGGAACATCTGAAAGTTCTCCTGTAAGTCTTTTAGATATAGAAGAAGATGAAAATGGAGTGTCAAGTTTAGAATGGTCAAAACAAAAATTGAAATGGTTGATGGGGAAAACAATTACCACCTACTCAGATAATCCTGAGAATCCTTTAATTATAGATAATGGTTCTCCAACTCAAGAGCAAATACAAGATCAAAATCTATATAATATGAAATTTGCCAATAAAATATCAGATCTTTCTTATAATTGGGGTGTTTCTGCATATAACATTCAAGGGAATTTAAGTTCTGACGATTTTCGTTCAGGTTGGGGAATCAATTTAGATTTATTAGCAGTTTATATGTGGTATCGCAGAGGGTATAAATACGCATATACTAACGCATATGTAAATCCTGATGAAGCAGATGATTGGCTTGGAGTTACTACTGCGACATATCCATTTTTTATGATTAGAGTTCACAAGGACGATTATGATACCACTAATGGAAAAGGTCATAAAGTGAGAGTTGGTAGTTATATTTGGGATAGTTCTGATTATCCAAATCAAGATATATTAAACAATGTATCACTTCAAGAGCATATTACGATCCCAATGCCTTTCCCACATTATCTAACGAATCAGTTGCCAAATTTTGACATTTCTACCTTTGGATTTGATGTTGTTGATTGCTCTAATTCCAATATGGATATTAATGACGACGGAATTACCAATATTTTAGATGTTGTTCAAACGATTCAATATATTTTAGGGGAATTGGATTTTAGTGATTATCAAAAGTGCGTAGCCGATGTAAATCAAGATGGGATCGTTAATATCTTAGATGTAATACTTGTTATTCAAAATATTTTGGATTAATAAATGAGTGAAAAATTAAATAGATTAAAAGGTAAGGTTTCAAATAAAGTTGAATTTATATATGATGGCGGAAATGCAATCATTGAAACTGATGGTTATTTGGCGGGATTTCAAATTGATTATATTGGGAAGGTTGAAATTGTAAATGAAATGCCTTCAGGTTGGATTTTAGAGATTGGAAAATCATCAATTATTGGAATCAATATTGGAGGAACAGAAGCAGATATTGGATTAATATTTACATATAGTGGGTTTTTTGAAGTGAAAAATGCAGTTGCATATAGCTTTGGATCTCCTCCAATAGAATATGTGGTATTGATTAGAAATAAACAGGGAGATTTTCTTGATTCCGATCCTCAATATATGGACGATTTTCCCGAAAGACTGTCTTCAGATAAGATAAAAAAAGTTAAAAAAAGTAAAGTTGTAAACAGAGAGCAAAAATTGAAGGAGGTAGAAGATGGCGTTTCAAGATATTAAAATTCCAAGATTTTGGATCAATATATTGCCATATATACAAAAAAATTATGGACTTGGTACTATTACTCCATTTATAGAACATACTGATTCTTCAGGGAATATCACCATTGAAGAAGATATGAATTTAATCAATTTAATTTCACTAAATAGCAGAAGTTTGTATTCAATAACTCCAAATCAAAATATTTCATCTATAAAATTAAAATATATTGTTGGTTCTCAAGATTTAGTATCAGGATCAGAAACACAATATGACGGAATTGAAATACCTGATTTATTTGAAAATATAAACTATTTTTATATATTAGGTCATTCATTTTCAGAATATGGAATTAAAGCATCATTTAAAATAAATTATTATTCTGAAGAAGCGATCTCATCGCAATATCTTCCTATTAATTCTGATTTTTTAAATTGTAATCCAACAGAAGATGAAACATCAATCGAGCCGGATCACGATGGCTTTACGATTGCAGAATCTTCAGGATTTTCATTTGAAACTGCATTTATAAAGATTGAATCATTTGAGATTATCTTCACAAAAAAGGATAATGATGATTTTACGGGATCTGAAAAAATAGAATTTTCAAACTTTGGATTTGGAACATATTTTGATATGCCTCACGCACCGGAATTAAATGTAAGTTATAATAAATCATATGATGGTGCTAAAACTCAAAAAACAATCAATGGATCTACTTTAACGCATTTTAATTACAGTAGTCCCCCATCGTTTGGAAATAATGGATATTTTGAATTATTTGATAAAAACAGACCACTACCTAAAACAACAAGAACAGGAGTAAGATCTTGGGGATTATCATTTAAAGGCATGACAAATTCAACAACTGTTGGAGATACCTCATTATTTCCAAGAACTGAAAGTTATTATAATTTCGGATCCGATTTTGAAGATGATTCATTCCCTACAAATGATAATATTTTCAATGAAAATAGTTTTTTTGGTAGAGTTATTTATCCATCAGAAGGCGGAACAATACCTTTTATATTTCAAGCAGACAATGATAATAATAATCCGGATCAATTTGCGGTCTGTACTTTTAGACAAAAATCTTTTAAGATATCTCAATCTGCAAATCAGATATATACGATTAGGACGGAAATTTTAGAAAGTTGGTAGCGTAAATGTAGCCTGCATCGGTTACTCCATAAAAAAACGGGAAGCCTGAATTTATTTTAGACCTCCCGTTTTTCTTTTATAGGAAACAACTTAACTATATTGATGGATCTGCTCTAAATCAGATTTTTTATTTGTATCAATTACTATATATGAAACATCATATTCATCAAGATTAAACTGAACATCATCAATCCAAAAGCCATCAAATTCTTTTAATGTTTGTTTATATTGAGATCCATATCCATATTTACGACCACTAAAAAAGATTGTATTTTTAATATCAAATTGAATTGAATGATAGGTGTTTCCATTGATCTGATCAAACCATTTTTTTACAAAGACTATTAATTTCATTATTTATCTCCTTTTATACGATCGTTAGTGAATAATAAAAATCGTTTCCTTTTATTATTCCAATAATACGACTTAATTTCTAATCCTATTTTTTTAAAATGAACTAAAGCAATTTCTAATATACTATTATAATTATAATCGTAAGGTATTTCATGCATCCCAACATCATATCCCATTACTCCATCTAAATCCATTATATGTATATTATCTGTATTAGCATCTTTCCAAACCTCAAGACACCCCCACATTTCTTTAAATCCATAATAATCTATCAGCTTAACTTTTTGTTTTGTTTCCATTATTTCACTCCTTTTTTAATATATTTAAAAGCTGATTCAACAATCTCCCTATCTTTATTATCTAACGAATAAAGCCATTCATCAGAACATTCTTCAAATAAAGATGAGCCCATTCCTTTATCATATCCACCATTAACTAACATAGGATATATCATTCCTGTTTTTATATCAATTACTGAACCTACTGAATCTAATTTTATCATTTTTTTCTCCTGTTTTTGTTTATTCATTTATATTATATAATAAATATTTATTATAATATGAGCCAAACTATTTTTTAAAAAAATATAAAAAAAATTATAATAATCAATAAAATAAAATTTAAAGAAATTTAAAAAAAAGGTTTGGCTATGTAAAATTTTAATGGTAATATATAGATGTAGCAGATAAGTAATAGTTTTTTGAAATAAATAGTACTGATTGAATTGCGAAGGAGTAAATATAATTAATAGCAATGCTCGGGGACAAGATATTAAGTGAAGATAATTAAATAATAGTGCTTAATAAAACTCTCTCAAAAATATCCGCAGTTTTGATTTAATATGATTGAATTTATATAGTGCTATTTATTTCAGAAATAGAAAATAAATAAGAAAAAACAGGAGTTTAAAATGATAGCAGAATGGGATATGATATTCAATTATAGTAAAATTAATAAAAATAATATTGCATCACTTACTAATTTAGAAGGTGTTAAATATAGTATTGTAAAAACTGATGATGAGCAGTTAATTATTAGTTCTAATGGTATTTGGACAATTTTAGTTAGTGATGATTGTCGCATCATTGATAATAAAATTATTTGTGATGATTGGGAAAGACCAAATACTTATACAATTAATTATAAATAAATAATAAAAAAACAGGAGTTTAAAATGAGTAGAATTAAAGAACATTATCATCAAGAAATTAATGATCAAAGATGGGAGATGGCAGATAAAGATGTATTCAATTTCAAAACCCATAATACAGATAAAATAGATTTTAATTTTACATCTTTAAAAGGATATATTAATTGTTCGTTTCGTGAATTAACTCGTGCTTTTGGAGATCCTCATAATTCAGATGAATATAAATCAGATGCCGGTTGGGATATTGAGTTTGCAGATGGATTGATCGCTACGATCTATAATTGGAAAGATGGTAAGAATTATTGTGGTGATGAAGGTAAAGATGTTTTTGATATTACAGAATGGCATATTGGGGGACATGAAAAAGAAGTTGTTGAACGAATTGAATATATCTTAAAATCAGGAGCTAAATATGAAACTTACTAAAAGAATGGAAAGACATTTAAAAATGGAACATGGACATCTCCCTGAAGAAGAATGTAAAATGGATCAATGTTCTGAATGTTCATCAATATTTTATTTATGTGTACCTCATAATAAATTGTTTATAGTTGATGGAAAAAAATATTGTAAAGATTGTGCGTTTGATTTATATCACCCATATAGTGGATTATATGATAGATTTACGGGAAAAAGAAAAGGCACAAATTAATGTGCCTTTCCCCCCTTGAGATTAATTCCAAATTGCACAAAAAACCATTTATAATTAGTAGATTATTTTTGTTATTAATTAAAAACAACTTGGTTATTTGTTTACAATTTAAAGAGTAAAGTTAAGTTAAATAAAAGGAGTAAAGCAAGATGCAAAATAAAAAAGATGGAATAGTAGATATTAAAGGTAAGCCATATATGTTAATTAATCAGAGATTAATATCGGCTCATAATAAAGCAACCGACTTTGAGGTGAGAACAGAGATGTTGAAATGTGAAGATGGTATTATTGTATTTAAAGCAGATGTTATTTTAGATAGCAAATGTTATACCGGACACGCAATGGAAGAAATTGGATCAAGTCAAATCAATAATAATTCTGCTTTAGAAAATTGTGAAACATCGGCAGTTGGTAGAGCATTAGGGTTTGCCGGTTTTGGATTAGATACATCTATTGCGAGTGCAGAAGAAGTAATACAAAGCAGTCTTCAACAATCTAAAGGTGAGGTTCAAAAATCAATTCGCAAAATGGATATATCAGAAACATTTATACCATTTAAAAATGGAAAAAATGCCGGAAAGCCTTTACATGAACTTGATAAAAATAGTTTAGAATGGATCCGAGATAAATCAACAATGAATGAGGAGATTAAATTATTTGTTCATAATTATATAAAGAGCAAATTTGAAACCGAGATAGAAGAAGCACCATTGAATATTGGTAGTTAATTAGGTGATCACCTACGAGTGGGATTCGGTTTACCCTGTTTTCTTCCGGATCTCACTCGAAATTTTAATAAATAGAAAATAGAGGAGTAAACGATGAAAAAATTAAAAGAAATTGATGCATGGTATTATAATGATAGACTGATAGAATGGTCAAAATATAATAACAGAAGTAATCAATGGATCGCAGATAATTTAAATATTAGTTATGTAACTGTAAAAAATTGGTTTGATAAAAAATATCCGATCCCATTAAAATATTCAGATAAGATAAAAGATCTGTTCAAAATATGGGGGAGAAGATAATGAATAAAGGTTGGATCTCTTTACATAGAAAAGTGCTTGATAATCCATTATTTACAAGAAGCAGAAAATATTCAAATTTTGAGGCGTGGATATGGCTATTGCTTAGAGCAAATCATTCAGACGCAAAAGTTTTAATTGGAATGCAGATGATGAAGATCAAAAAAGGACAGATGATCACAAGCCAACAAAAACTTTGTATTCAATTTAAATGGGGAAATTCAAAATTAAGAAATTTTTTAAAATTATTAAAAGATGAACACATGATTGAGATAAAAACGACAACTCAATTAACTTGTATAACTATATTAAATTATAATAAGTTTCAAGAAAATCAAATCATAAATAAATCACAAATAAATAATGATCAAAATGCAAATAAATCACAAATAAATATAAATAATAATAATAAAATAAAGAAAAATAAGAAATCAATAAAAGATCGGGAAACCGAATTTATCAATAAAGTTTGTTCAGAAGGATTAAAAAGAGTTCCATCTGTTGATCCTGAAATTATTAAAGCCTTTTGCAGTTATTGGACTGAATCAAATGAAGGTGCGTCAAAGATGAAATTTGAAATGCAGAAGGTATTTGATATATCAAGGCGATTAGGCGTTTGGATCAGAAATGATTTTGGATCAAGTAAATTAAAAAGATCAGATGATTTAAGTAAGTTTAAAAAAACACCAATGGGTGAATATATGGTTTATTGTTCTGCTTGTTTTCATACTTTATTTTATAAAGAGTATAATATCATGAGAAATACTTTAACAAGTTGTTGTAATCAACCATTTTTAGATCATAACCCAAAAAAAACAATAAGGAGATCCGATGCTAAAAGTAATACATAAAATACTAAAAGAGTTTAAAAGATCTTGGAATTTACATATCTTAGATAAAAGACCGGTAGGAAGACCAAGAAAGAAATGTTATTGTGATTCATGTCAATTTTTTAGGAGTTAAAATGAAAATGATGGAAGATTTTGTAGAAGGAAGATGGGACGATTTTAAATATAATCCAAAGGAACATCTTGCAAGAGATATAAATTATAGAATATGGATTGAATGTTCAGTTTGCGGGATTCCTAAACTTATTAAAAATTTTATGATAAATTTAATAAAAAGGAATAATTTTGAAGTTTGTGATAGATGTAATTTAAAAGATGTTTCTCCTTTTTTTATAGAAATGGAAAAAAATATAAAAAATGGAAAAAAATATAAAAAGGAGATAAGGTGAGTATTGAAAAAATATTTGATATCATATGGTCAGTGGATTTAATAGTTACTATTATATTAAAAACAGTAATTATAATTGCACTTAATTTTTGGTTAATAATAAAATGGAGAAAAATGTAATGGCTCGTCCTATGTATGAATCAAAACAGGATTTAGTTGCAGAAAATGAGATAAAATCAACTCTTGAATCTTATTGGAAGATAAAATTACAAAAACTGCATTATAAATATATTTTAGATTTTTGTATGTTAGATGAAAATAAGCAAATTTGCGGTTGGGTAGAAGTTAAAGACAGAAAAGGATCCGGAAATTCAAGCATTAAAATCATATTATCTCTTGATAAATTCATGAAAATGCAAGAATATTCAGAACGAACAAAACTTCCTGTGTTTATGGTTTGGAGATTTCAGGATTGCTTTTATATTTATGAATATAGAGATTCAGAATTGGAAATATTTTGGGACGGAAGATGGAATAGTCAAAGAGATGATCAAGATCTTGAGCCGTGTGTTCATATTCCAACAAGATTAATGAAAAAATTTGAAAGGACAAAATGAAAAAAAAATACGAACCTTTATCAATATTTTTAGGATTATTTAGTTTAATTACTTTATGGACTTTTTTTTTAATGATCAATTATGCGTGGCTAAAATTAGTGATTAAATTAATTAATTTTATTTTTTAAAAATATTTCATAAATTAAAATAGGGAAGGCATTTCATATTTTTCAATAAATAGGTATAGCGCCAAAATCACATCTTTAAATCCTTCCCTAAAATTTTATGAATGAAACAATAACCATACCGGCAAGAGTTTTCAGTAGAAATATCATTAATAAACAACATTGGTCTCAAACACGAAATCAGATGAAAGAATATTGTCTTCTCATAAGAAATCAAATGAAATTAAATAAAATTGAAAAAGTAGGATTAATCGCAATATGTAAAATCCATATAGAGATCGCTACAAAAAAAATTATGGATTACGATAATATGGTAGGAGGAGCCAAGCAATTAACGGACGCATTATGGCGTGAAGGATTTATGGGAGATGATTCGCCAAAATATACAGATCTATCTTATTCTCATAAAAAATCAAAAACATATTATGTAAAAATAACAAGGGAAGTGATTGATGCTAATAACGAAATCAGTTGAATTTGATATGGGACATAGGGTTCCTTATCATAAAAGTAAATGTAAAAATCCACATGGTCATAGATATAAAGTAGAAGTCTGCTTACAGGGAGATATTGTAGATATTGAAGGTAAATCTGAAAATGGAATGGTAATGGATTTTAAAGATGTAAAAGAAATATTAATGATTTATGTTCACGATAAATTGGATCATAAATTTATGTATTGGAAAAAAGATATGGTGATGAAAAATTTTTTTACAGAAAACCATGAATTTGAATACATAGAGATGCCTTTTACTCCAACTGCCGAAAATATATGTGAATGGATTTATAAAGATTTGGCAACGAGATATAAAGATGTATTTAATAATAATTTAAGATTATATTATGTAAAACTATGGGAGACACCAACATCAGTAGCAATATCGAAACCTCTATTTTAAAAATAACTGAAATATTTTATTCATTACAAGGAGAAGGATCAAGAGCGGGAGAGCCAAGTATTTTTATTCGGCTTTCAGGTTGTTCTGCAAAACATTCTTGTTATCAATCAGGCGTGATCTGCGACACAGAATTTGAGAGTGGTAAAGAATGGATCTTGAAAGATTTAAAAAAATTCATTGATAATTTAAATATAAATAAATGTAAATGGATCATTTGGACAGGAGGAGAACCAACAGATCAACTTACAAAAGAGATCATAAATTACTTTAAACCCTATAAACAAGCGATTGAATGTTCAGGCATAAAACAACCGCCTGAAAATTTAGATTGGATCGTATTATCTCCAAAAATAGCAGAACACGCAATATTAAAAAAATGGGAAGAAAGAAAAGGATATATTTGTGATGAATTAAGATGGGTAAGAAGAAATAGTCAAGAGATTCCTGAAACTAAAATTACTGCTAAAAAATATTATTTAAGCCCACATTCTGACGGGAATGATCTGAATATTGATAATTTAGATCATTGTATAAAATTATGTCTAAAATATCCAAAATGGAATTTAAGCGTTCAATTACATAAAATATGGGAATTGGAATGAATGATATAAAAAAAATAAAGATTAAATGGGGTGAGATATATAGCAGATTAAACAAGATCTTGAATAAATATCCAAAAGACACAAGATATTATGGGATCCCAAGAGGAGGACAAGTGATCGCCGGATTAACAAGAAATGCGGAAATAGATATTAAAAATGCAGATGTGATCATTGACGATGTTTATGATAGTGGAGATACTGCCCGAAAATATGAAAAATATAATTTGCCTATGGAGTTTTTATTTGATAAAAGGGAAGAGCCAAATCTCCCTTGGATAATCTTCCCATGGGAGCAACAATTTGATAGAGGATTTGAATCAGATATTGTAAGGATTTTAGAACGGATCGGAGAAGATCCAAAAAGAGAAGGGATCCAAGATACTCCAAAAAGAGTTGTAAAAGCGTGGAAAGAATTAACTACTCCGATAGAATTTAATGCAACGGTATTTGATTCTAATGGTTATGATCAGATGATCGTTGAAAGATCTATAAATTATTATACTTTTTGCGAACATCATATGTTGCCTTTTTTCGGTCAAGTTGCTATAGGATATATACCTGATGATAAAATAATAGGTATCTCTAAATTGCCAAGGACGGTTGAATATTTTAGCAAAATGTTAAACACTCAAGAATATTTTACAAACAATATTGCAAATTTTTTATTTGATAAATTAAAACCTCAAGGACTCGGGGTGATCGTTAGCGGAAGACATTTATGTCAAGAGATGCGAGGAGTTAAAAAAATAGGAGAAACAATAACCTCTTGTTTGAAAGGTGCGATGCTCGAAGATCCAAAAGCAAAAAAGGAGTTTTTCTATATATGTCAAAAAAATCAGTAGTAATCTTATCAGGGGGAATGGATAGTACAACATTATTATATGATATCAAACATCAGGGAGATGATGTATCTGCACTATCTTTCAATTATAATCAAAAACATAAAAAAGAATTAGAGATGGCTAAAGCAACTTGTAAGGCATTAAAAGTGGATCATAAAATTATAGATCTAAATGTTTTAAATGAGATTGCTCCATCTTCATTAACAAGAGATGATTGGGAAGTTCCTGAAGGGCATTATGCAGATGAAAATATGAAAGAAACAGTTGTTCCGAATCGCAATATGGTAATGTTATCTCTTGCAACATCTTATTCAATCGGGGTTAAAGCTAAATATTTATATTATGGCGCACACTCAGGAGATCACGATATATATCCTGATTGTAGAAAAGAATTTGTAGATACTTTAGCGATGGCGATCCTTTTATGTGATTGGGATCATATTAATTTAGTTGCTCCTTATTTAGATATTGATAAAGGCGATATTGTGATCCAAGGGAAACGGTTAGGGGTAGATTATTCTAAAACTTGGACTTGTTATAAAGGTAAAGAATTAGCGTGTGGAAAATGCGGATCCTGTGTTGAAAGATTAGAAGCCTTTGCAAAGGCAGGAATTAAAGATCCGGTCAAATATGAATAAAATTGGATTAATTAGTTGTGTATCTAAAAAACAGATAGGAAATCATAAAGCAAAAGATTTATATATATCATCTCTATTTAAAAAAAGTAAAAAATTTGTAGAAAAATTTTACGATAACTATTATATATTATCGGCAAAATATGGACTATTAGATAAAAACGAATATATAGATAATTATAATTTAACATTAAATAATATGGATCACAAAAAAAGACAATTATGGTCTATTTATGTAGCAAAACAAATTTCAAATAAAATATCAAAACAAGATCAATTATTTATATTAGCAGGGAGTAAATATTATAAAGATTTACTTAAATATATACCCAATAAAACGAATATTATTATGGAAGGTATGTCAATAGGTAAGCGATTACAATATTTAAATAAAAAAATATGAAATTATATTTTGCAGGTAGTGAACCCTCTATAGAATTACTAAAACAACAAAAATCAAGATATGCACTTTTTTCTTATTGGGGGTTTTTGCGAGGAGTAAAAAATAAAAAAACAGCTATAAAAAGGATGCAGAAATTTATAGATAATAATTATAATAATATTGATTTATTTATGGATAGTGGTGGTTATTCTGCATATACTTGTGGTGCTAAAATTGATATAAATGAGTATATAGATTTTTGTTATAAAAATAAAAGTAAATTAATTTATGCTCAATTAGATGATATTATAGATACAAAACAAACAATTATAAATTTAAAATATATGGAAAAAGAAGGATTAAAACCTTTGCCTGTTTTCCATTATGGGGCAGATTATAAAATATTACAAGAAATGATTAAAACTTATAATTATATAGCATTAGGAGGATTAGTTCCTTATTCGAGAAGGCGACCATTATTAATTAAACATTTAGATAATTGTTTTTCAATTGTAAAAAATAAAATTAAAATTCACGGATTTGGAGTAACTGCAATAAAAATTTTATTACGATATCCATTTTATTCTGTTGATAGCACTTCTTGGAAAGGAGGAGAGCAAAGAGCAGAATATCAAAAATTTACAAATGGGAAAATGATTAATAAAAGAGTAACTGAATTAAAAAATATTTCTTTTAATAATATTCATTGTATGTATAAAGGCAAAGGTGATAAATCTTGGAGAAAAAGAACTTTAAATAATATTAATGAATGGAATAAAGTAGAAAAATATATAACTAAAGTATGGGAAAAAAGGGGGATCATTTGGAATGAATAATACTCAATTAGTGCAAATAGGAATAAAAGATCTAATAAAAGCAGATTGGAACTATAAAACAGATGGGACTGAAGATCAGATCCAAAAATTAATGAATAGTATAAAAATAGATAAATCTGTCGGGGTCTTGGCAGTAAGAGAAAATAGAGATAAATTTGAAGTGATTGATGGTAATCACAGATTTGAAGCGATT